>OGRC01002160.1_pt1 | contig 11241 bp, 7 predicted proteins | sample 1553431 | NCBI WGS metagenome assembly OGRC01 (sample SAMEA2580064, study PRJEB22360) | human gut metagenome | biome: human gut; feature: human-associated habitat; material: faeces | place: Denmark | collected 2008/2010
GCCGGCATCGTCGACGTGCTCGACTCCTACGCGTTCGTGCGTACGTCCGGCTACCTGCCGGGACCGAACGACGTGTATGTCTCCATGGGCCAGGTCAAGAAGTACGGCCTGCGCAAGGGCGACGCCGTGCACGGCTCCATCCGCGCCCCGCGTGAAGGCGAACGTCGCAACCAGCGTCAGAAGTTCGTGCCGCTGCAGTCCATCGACTCCATCAACGGCATGAGCGTCGAGGAAGCGCAGCATCGTCCGCAGTTCAGCAAGCTCACCCCGCTGTATCCGCAGGAACGCCTGAAGCAGGAGACCACGCCGAACAAGCTCACCGGCCGCCTCATCGACATCGTGGCGCCGATCGGCAAGGGCCAGCGTGGCCTGATCGTGTCCCCGCCGAAGGCCGGCAAGACCATCACCCTGCAGAACATCGCCAACGCGATCGCCACCAACAATCCGGAAGTCCACCTGATGGTCGTCCTCGTGGACGAACGTCCGGAAGAGGTCACCGACATGGAACGCACGGTGCAGGGCGAGGTCATTTCCTCCACCTTCGACCGTCCGGCCTCCGACCACACCACCGTCGCCGAACTGGCCATCGAACGCGCCAAGCGTCTCGTGGAGCTCGGCCAGGACGTGGTGGTGCTGCTCGACTCCATGACCCGTCTGGCCCGTGCCTACAACATCGCCGCGCCGGCCTCCGGCCGCATCCTGTCCGGTGGTGTGGACGCGCAGGCCCTCTACCCGCCGAAGAAGTTCTTCGGTGCGGCCCGCAACATCGAAAACGGCGGCTCCCTGACCATCATCTCCTCCGCGCTGGTGGAAACCGGTTCCAAGATGGACGAGGTGATCTTCGAGGAATTCAAGGGCACCGGCAACATGGAACTGCGCCTGAGCCGTGAGCTCGCCGACAAGCGCCTGTTCCCGGCCATCGACGTGAACGCCTCCGGCACCCGCCGCGAGGAGCTCATCACCGATCCTCAGGAACTGCCGATCATCTACCGTCTGCGTCGCCTGCTGGGCGGCCTCGAGCCGGAACAGGCCTACCAGACGCTTGTGCCACGCCTGAAGAAGACAGCGACCAACCGCGATTTCATGGCGTCGCTCATCCAGCAGAGCGGCAACGCCACCAACGGCAACTGAGTCGTCGGCTGCAAGCGAATCTGAAGGTTTGAGGGGCTGCATGGCAATCGCCGTGTAGCCCCTTTCCTATGCGTACGTTTCGACGAATTTCGTGAAATTGACCATTTTTTGGACAACGTTGTCAATTAAAAAATAGGTAAAAATACGACGAGAAAAGATAAATGGGGAAAATATATATGGTCGATATGGGGGTATGAGCTAAATAAAACAAAGATATTTCATGACAGCGTTGCGCCGTCCGGATAAACTGCGGCGATTCCGCGACGGTATGTGCGCGGTAGTGGGTATGGTAAGGAAGAAAAAGAACATGGAACTGCAGTGGGGACGGTCGATTGCGGCCGGTGCAGTGGATTGTTGGAAAAGGGGTATGAATGACCAACAGTGACAATGGTCCGGTAGACGCACGTACGGTTGCGAGCCAGCTCGACGCGACCGATGGCGTAATCCTCGACATGCTTGAAAAGGATGGCCGAGCCACGCTGTCCCACCTTTCCGAGGCGACAGGCCTGTCCGTGTCCGCCGTGCAGTCGCGCGTGCAGAAGCTTGAGCGTCGCGGCGTGATCCGCGGCTACAAGGCGGTTATCGACGACGAGCGCCGCGGCCTTGCGGTGAACGCCTACATCGCGGTCACGCCCATCGATTACTCCCAGGAAGCCGAGATTCCAGACAAGCTCAAAAACATCGACGGCATCATGTCCTGCGATTCCGTCGCCGGTTCGCCCAGCTTCATGCTCACCGTTCGCGTCGAATCGCCCAGCAAGCTCGAAGAGCTGTTGAACCTCATCCATCGCACGGTGTCGGTCAGCACCGAAACCACCATCGTGCTGCAGCGTTACTTCGCGAAGTGACCGCTGTTCGGCAGATGCCGCGGTAGGGTGCGCGGTAGGCTTATACCCATGAGCGACAGCGAACATGACTGGCTTCGGCCAGAAGAAGAAACCGAATCCGAAACCATCATCGACGCGCGCACCGCGCAGAACAACCCCGAAGTGGCCGATGTGGTGGCTAAAATCGCCTCGCTGCGCCAATCGATAGACAACGTCGACACCGCCATCGTCTCGCTGCTGGCGGAACGGTTCAAATACACGTCGCAGGTGGGTGTGCTCAAGGCGCGTGCGGGCTTCGCGCCGGCCGATTACCAGCGTGAACATGCCCAGATCGAGCGTCTGCATCGCATTGCCGACGAAGCCGGACTGGATCCGGAAATCGCCGAAATGTACCGCGAATTCGTGGTGACCGAGGCCAAGCGCCGCCACAAGCGCATCGCCGAAAACGGGGGAGACCCGGGCGTACTCGACGTTTTCGCCTGAGCCGTCCGTTTTCCGCGCGCCCCGCGCGAACGTCCATTGCCGACGGGCATGCCGGGCACTACATTAAATGCCTTGGAAAGTTGTTTCGATTGCGATTGAGAGGTCCGGCATGCGCCACGCCACCGCGAACCGTCCATCCGGTGCCCGACGCCCGCTTGCCGCGGCGATCGCGGTCGCCGTCATCACCGCCGCTCCCGTCGCGGCAGTCGGCGTGAACGACGCGATATCGGCCTTGCAACAGAATGGGCAGTACGTGGCCGATGCATCGCATGATGACGTGATGAGCGCCTACACCTCCATCGACAAACCAGGCCGCCTTTTCCTGACCAACAGCGGATCCTCCACGTCGAAACGCGTTCCCAAAGGCGTTGTCGCATTGCCGTGGAAAATATCCGCCTCCTTCACCCTCAACGGGCCCGACGTAAGCGTTTCCGACGTTTCCGGCGCTTCCGGCATGATCGGCATACGCATCGCCCTGCATGCCACGAAACCCGACGTGACCGCCAATCTGACGCCAATCGTCGCCTTCACCATTCCCGGACGCGTCGGCAGTGACGTGACCGCCGATGACGGCGTGCTCGTCTCATCCGACAACACCTCGACCCTGGTGGCTGCGGTCGGCAAACCGGGCGAGGACCTGACCTTCAACGCCTACGTGACGGCGAAGCACTTCACCATGAGCTCACTGTCCATCGCCGCGGTGGAAGGCAACGTTCAGCAATCACTGCCTGACCTGACCAAGCGCGCAACCACCTTGGTGGACGGTCTGACCAACGTCGGCTCGCAACGCAACCGCAAGCTCATCGCCCAACTGGAACAGCTCAGAGACAACGAGAAAGCGCTTGCCAAACAGACCATCGCCGTACGTTCCAAAGCGCACGATCAGGCGTTCGACGGCTACATCGACGCGTACGTGGGCTCATACACCACGCATCTGTCCGGTTCGATCGGCAACGCCACACAGCTTCCCGCCATTCTCGGCACCGCGTCCGAACTGAACGGCGATACCTCCGTAGCTAAATCCGTGGCAGACCTGGCCAACGCCGTCAACGACGTGAGCGCCGCATACCGGCATATCGGCGCGGCCGACGCCGTCGACGAGGTGATTCGCACCATCGAACAGCGCGGCACATCCGGCTTGGTGAACGAGCTCACCAAGCGCGCCGGCGAGGAACAACAGCGCGGCTCCAAAGACTACAGTGCCGGCCAATCGCAGCTGTCCGCGGCCATGATCCCGTATTCGATGGATTTCACCGACGCATACACGGCTCGGCTTAAGGAACTGGGCGCCACCGCAGGCACGGCTGGCAGCTACGAAACCCAGGCGATCGCCGACGTGCGTGCCGGCATCAAAGACAATGAGAAGCTCAAAACCGCGTCCGACAAGGTGTCCGCGGCGATGACCGCGTTGGCGGACGCCAGCGAGCACACCGGACAGGCCAGCGCATTCCACCAGATCGTGCTGCGATTCGCCGACCAGCTGGATTCGGATGACGACACGTCCGAATCGGGCGCTGCCGATGACGCTTCTGTGCTGGACACGTTGCGTTCCGCCTCCGCCCGCCAATCGTTGTGCGCGAAAGCCGAGAAACGGCGGTCCCGTGCGCAACGCAAGGCCGAACGCGCGCAGGCGAAGAACAACACCGCCGATTCGACCAGCTTGGTCGATGACAAGAACGCCATCAGCATGGATGATGTGATGAGCTACGCGGGCGGACTACGCCCGTCGTTCGGCGCCGCAGCGGACACCACGTCGAAGAATGTGGCGAAAGTCGGGGGAGTGGACGGCTCTTCGAAGAACAGCGGTGGCGATTCGTCCGACGGTTCGGCGGATTCGTCCGCCAGCTCGCTACCAATTACCGGCTATGGCTTGGCGAAAACCGGTTTCACGCCGGATAATGGCGATTTGATTGACGAGACGGTCGAATTGGCCGCCGCTGCGGAAGTTTTCGACGATGCGCTGCAGGCCGGATTGGGTGGGAACGGTTCCGGAAATTCGTCCGCTGGCCCGCAGTACCTCCTGTCCGTTCCGGTGTTGTAGAGCACGCGGTTGGTGCGATGCGCTAAATCCGATAGTGCTCCGTTGCTTACGTGGTGCGTTTCGGGGTTTTTGATTGCGATTTCCGCCTCCGCTTGTGCATTCGTTGAGATTACGCCCATAAAAACCATTTTTTCGCGTACGGGTTTGTGCGCAGGGGCAGGAATGTACGCTGAGAACAGCCGAGAACGGGATAAGGACGGTTCTATGCGCGCACGTCTTGCGATTTAGGGCGATTCTGCACGGACGTGAGCAAAAGGGGATATGATTTCGACCGTTTTGCCTGCGATTTATACCCCTTTTCGCTCACGAAAGCATTTTTCCCGCGATTTTGACTGAATATGAGCAAAAGGGGGCACGGTTAGTTGCAGACAGTGACGGGATATACGAGGGGCCTCTCCTTCATGCAAAGGAAAGGCCCCTCGTATGTGGGTGAAGTGAGCGGCTGCGCTACAAAAGCCGCTGGCGGCTCACCTCAGAGACTCACTTCTTCGGTTTCTTGGCCGGCGGTTCGCCTAGCTCGCTTTCGGCGACCGTCACATCGGCGGCCTCGTCCTCACCCTCGGCGGCAGCCGGTGCGGTGAAGGCGATCGGTCCGGTCACGCGACCAGCTTCGGCGATATCGCCCAGCGCGGCCTCGATGGACCCGCGCACATCGTCGGCAACGGCAAGCGTCACAGACAAGATCGGGGTCTTCATCGAAACCTTGGCCTTCGACTTGATGCCACGCAGCGCGGCCAGAGCCTCACCGGCATGAGCAAGCAGATCGGCGGATGCGTCGCCGGCGGCGGCCGCGTACACGTCGGCCACAGGCCATGCGGCGCGGTGCACGGAGCCCTCGCCCTCATGCATCCAGCTCCACACCTCTTCGGTGGCATACGGCAGGTACGGGGCCAGCAGGCGCGCGAACGCATCAAGACCCAGGCCCAGCGTGGTGCGTGCGGACTTCACCGCGGCCTCGCTCGGCACGTTGCCGGTGGAATCGGCGGTGCCGTAGGCGCGGTTCTTGACCAGCTCGATGTAGTCGTCGCAGAACTGCCAGAAGTAGGACTCGATGACTTCCAGCGCCTTGGAATGCTCGTAGGATTCCAGCGCCTCGGTGGCCTGACGCACCACCAAAGCCAGCTTGGCCATAGCGGCGCGATCCGGCGGTTCGGTCACATCGGCCGGGTTCCACGCGGCCTCGGCGGCAGCGCCCACGTGATGGTTCTCGTCCTCACGGCCGATGGCTAGCGCGAACTTGGTGGCGTTGAGCAGCTTGATGGCAAGACGACGGCCGATCTTCATCTGGCCCTCGTCGTACGTGGCGTCCAGGCCCAGACGTGCGGCGGCGGCCCAGTAACGCACCGCGTCGGCGCCGAACTGTTTGATCGGCTTGTCCGGCACGACCACGTTGCCCTTGGACTTCGACATCTTCTTGTGGTCCGGATCGAGGATCCAGCCCGACAGCGTGGTGTTGGCCCACGGCAGGCACTTGTTCTCGAGATGCGCGCGATCCATGGTGGAGAACAGCCAAGTGCGGATGATGTCCTGGCCCTGCGGACGCAGATCCATCGGGAAGGTGGCATTGAAGATCGCCTGGTTCTCCTCGCCCGGTTCCTCCCAGCGGGTCACGATCTGCGGGGTGAGCGACGAGGTGGCCCAAGTATCCATGATGTCCGGCTCGGCGGTGAAGCCGCCCGGCACGTCACGCTGGTCCTCGGTGTAGCCTTCCGGCACATCGTCGGTCGGATCGATCGGCAGACGGTCCTCGCTCGGGGTGATCGGATGATCGTAATCCGGGGTGCCATCCTCCTTCACCGGGTACCACAGCGGGAACGGAACGCCGAAGAAGCGCTGACGGGAGATCAGCCAGTCGCCGTTGAGGCCGTGCACCCAGTTCTCGTAGCGCACGCGCATGAAATCGGGGTGGAAGTTCAGCTCCTTGCCGCGCGCGATGAGCTCGGCGTTCAGCTTCTCGTCGGTGCCGCCGTTCTTCAGGTACCACTGGCGGGAGGTGACGATTTCGAGCGGCTTGTCGCCCTTCTCGTAGAAGTTCGTCATACGCTTGGTCGGGGTCGGCTCGCCGTCCAGATCGCCGGCAGCGCGCAGCTCGTCGACGATGACCTTACGTGCGGAGAACGTGGTCTTGCCCGCGGTCTCCTGGAAGATACGCTTGCCTTCCTCGTCTTCGATCCAATCCGGGGTGTCCATGACGATGCGCCCGTTGCGCTGGATGATGGAACGCAGCGGCAGGTTCAGATCGCGCCACCATTCGACGTCGGTCACGTCGCCGAACGTACAGCACATGGCGATGCCGGCGCCCTTGTCCATTTCCGCCGCCTTATGCGCCAGAATCGGCACCTTCACATGGAACAGCGGGGAGTAGACGTACTGGCCGAAATACTGCTTGTAACGCTCGTCGTCCGGATGCGCGATCAGCGCGCCGCAGGCGGCCAGCAGTTCCGGACGGGTGGTCTCGATGTAGATCGGGGTGCCGTCTTCGAAACGGAAGGCCAACTTGTGGTAGAAGCCCGGATATTCGCGCGATTCCAGTTCGGCCTGCGCCACTGCGGTCTGGAACGTCACGTCCCACAGGCCCGGGGCGTCCTTCTGATACGCCTCTCCGCGAGCCAGGTTGCGCAGGAACGCTTTCTGGGCCACGCGCTGCGGATGCTCGCCGATGGTGTGGTAGGTCTGCGACCAGTCGATGGACAGGCCGAGGGAGCGCCACAGCGCCTCGAACTGCTTCTCGTCCTGGGCGGTGAGCTTTTCACACAGTTCGATGAAGTTCTTACGGGAGATCGGCACCTGGTCCTTGGCGTCGATCTTCTTGCCATCGGTGCCTTCGAACGGCGGCACGAAATTCGGATCGTACTTCAGGGAAGTGTCCACGCGCACGCCGTAATAGTTCTGCACACGGCGTTCGGTCGGCAGGCCGTTGTCGTCCCAGCCCATCGGGTAGAACACGTCGTAGCCGTTCATGCGCTTGAAACGCGCGATCACATCGGTATGCGTGTAGGAGAACACGTGGCCCACATGCAGGTGGCCCGAAACGGTGGGCGGCGGGGTATCGATGGAATAGACGGCCTTGCGGTCGCGGGTGCCCTGGAACTTGTAGACTCCGCTCTCGTCCCAGACGCCACGCCACTTGTCTTCGAGACCGTCCACGCCGACCCTGTCGGGCAGCGGCGTGAGGTTCGCGTTGATGGTGTTATCTTGGCTTTCAGTCATAGTCGCTAGTCTAGAAAGCGAATGTGACAACTGCCGTCGTATCAGCGCCTATCGAACCGAATGCCGGAATCGCAGGCAAATCGCGGAAAATCCACATAAAAAACCGTGGAAAAATCAGTGCAGCGTCAATCTGTTCAACGGCAGCAGACGGTCGGTCAGATTCTTCGGATACCCCTGCAGCCCATCGGAAACGGCAAGGAAGTTCTTACGTGTGTACAGCCAGTCGCTGGCCGCGTTTTCGCTGACGGCGCGCGCGTAATCGCGCATGCGGGCCTGATAATCGTTGTCGTTGGTCGCGGCCATGGCATTGGCGTAAGCCTGCTGCGCGTCGCCGTTCTCGAAATGGAACACGGACTGGCCGTTGTCGAAGACGCTTGCGTCACCTTCGTCGCTCATGGTGGTCAGCGCGATGTTATAGGTGCCGGCGTTCATGCGTTCCGTCACGTCCGCGGCGGAATCGAGCACTTCCAGATTGGTGTTGATGTTGAGGTTTTCGATGGCGGTTTTCACGTCGTTGCCGATGCTTTCGTATTCCTTCGGCACCAGAATGTCGATTGGCGCGATGTAGTTCACTCCGAAATACGTGCGCATCCGTTGCCCCTGTTCAAGGTTGTAGGGGTACAGGCCGCTCAGGTCCTCATACCCGTCTTCCAGCGGGCTGATCGGCCCTCCTAGCGGCGCGTACGCGTCGGGCGCGTTCTTGGCGATGGTCTTCGCATCGATGGCGTATCGCGTCATCTTGCGGATCTGCTCGTCGGAGAAGGGGCTGTTGTTGTCGTTGTTGAACGCGAGCATCACCTTGTCGAAGCTGATGCCGCTGTCCGCGGTAATACCGTTGGTCTTGCCCAGTTCCGAGGCGGTTGAAGCGCTCAGCGGCAGCGCCATGCTGATTTTGCCGGCTTTCATGGCATCGGCCATGGATTCCTCGTTGGCGTAGTAGTAGAGCGTCACTTGCGATGATGCGGCTTTTTTGCCCCAATACGAGTCGTTGCGTTGCAGCACGATTTGCGATTGGTCCGCGGTTGACACGGTGAATGGTCCCGATCCGACCGCCGATTTCGCATAGTTGGTTTTGCTTTCCGCGTCGTACACGACGCCTGCACGGCCGGCCAGCGCGCGCAACAGCCGCGGATTCGGCTTGGCGAGCGTGATGACCACCGTATTCGCATTGGGATTGGTGATTTCCTTCAGATCACCAAGCTGGTCGGCTCCCACGTAATGGTTGTTGACGGCGTTCTGCAGCGACCAGACCACGTCGGACGAGTCGAGTTTGTGCCCATTGGCGAACGTCATGCCGCCGTTCAGCGTGAACGTGTACGTGAGACCGTCGTCGGAAGCCTGACAGGAGCTGGCGATTCCCGGCTGCAGTTTGTTGGTTTCGCTGCGTGACACCAGCGTTTCGTATACGTTGCCGAGCAGCGCTTGCTCCACGGCGGTGCCTTGTTCGGTGCGGATGTCAAGCGATTTCGGCGCATTGCCTTCGATGCCGACGGTCACCGACGAGTCGGAGACGAGCGTGCCGAAGGATGTGATGGGATTCTTGCGGCCTGTCAGCGACAGTCCCAGCCACAGCAGCACACTGAGCACGATCGCGACGCCGAAGAAGATCAGCCAGCGCGTCGCCTCGGCTTTCAGATTACGTTTCCGCCCGTTTTCATCCATGCACCCGAGTCTAGTTGACGTGTGCTACACGCCCGATGGCCGGGTGCGATTCGACGGAGTGCCGGCGCGGCGGCTGGCATGCGTCGGAATCACGCGGCGAACGCGCTCGGACACGTGTCGTTGAGGGGGCAGTCGGCGCAATCCGGTTTTCGCGCATGGCAGATGGCGCGGCCATGCAATATCAAACGGTGAGACAGATCGGTCCATTCTTCGGGAGGGAAGCAGGCGGTGACCTCACGTTCGATGGCCACCGGGTCAGGGGAGGGGCTCGCCCAGTCGGACCGCCACCGCAATCGCCCAGTCACACGAATCACATGCGTGTCCACAGGAAAACCGGGCACGCCGAACGCGTTGCCCAACACCACGTTCGCGGTTTTGCGGCCCACGCCCGGCAGGCGCTGCATCTGCTGCAGATCGCTCGGAACCTCGCCGCCGAACTCCGAACAGAGCATGCGGGCCATGCCCGCGAGGTTGCGGGCCTTGTTGTTGGGATAGGAGATGCTCTTGATGTAGGGGTAAATATCCTCGGCCGTGGCCGCGGCCATATCGAAGGGCGTGGGAAACGCCTCGAACAGCGCGGGAGTGGTCATGTTGACCCGTTTGTCGGTGCACTGCGCCGAAAGGATCACCGCCACCAGCAGCTGGTAGGGGTCGGTGTAGTGCAGTTCGCTCTCGGCCACGGGCATATGCTCCGAGAACCATGCGATTACGCCGTCGTAACGTTGTTTGGTCGTCATAAATGCTGTTTTTTACGTCGAAAAAGAATTTTCTTCACCAGAAAAATAGCCCCCTCCGGGCAGAAGACGAGCCGCGGCGTCCGCCGCAGATCGGCCCACCAGCGCGCGAGGTATTCGCCGACTCCCGCCCCTTTCCACGAGAGCAGCCAGAGTCCCACCACATGACGGCGGCGCAGAATGCGGAAGCGGTTGCGCGAAGCCGTGAAGCGTTCGTCGAACCAGAGGCTGGTCTCCATCGCCGAATCGCGGCTCGCAAGGCGTCCCCTGTAGGAATCTCCGTGGCTCACGCTCCCGACCATGCGCCGGTGCACGGCCGTCACGCGGTCTATGAAGCGTATTCGGGAACGGCAGGCGAACCACAGCCACATGGGCCAGTCGTCGGTCAGCCATTCGGGATGCTCCTCAGGGCAGATCTCGGCATAGTAGGCCGCGATCAGCTCACGGCGGGCCAGCGCCGTGCAGTTGGGGACCGAAATGCCGAGCAGCATCTGCTCGAAATCGGTATAGTGCCGGTCGGGATCGGATTTCAGGGTCCCTTCCGCCTGCCAGTATTCGTCGGCGCCCGTATAACACATGCCGCAACCGGGATCGGACTCCATCAGATCGGCCTGCATCTGCAGCTTGCAGGGGTCGGTCCACCAGTCGTCTCCGTCGCAGTAGGCCACGTATTTCCCGCGGCAGGCATCGAACGTGCGGCGGTAGTTGGCCCGCCAGCCGACATTGCGGGCGCCCGTCACCAGCCGCACGCGGCCGGGGTATTTCGCGGCGTATTCGCGGCAGATCTCCGCCGTCAGGTCCGTGCTGCAATCCTCGCCCAGCACCAGTTCGAAGTCGAACGAGGTCTGCTGGGAGAGCACGCTCTCGATGGCCTGACGCAGGTAGGGCGCGTGGTTATAGGTGGTCATGCAGACTGAAATGAGGGGGGGGGAAGTTTCCATCATCTCTACAGTTTGGTCAGCTTGGCGAATTTGGCCAGCAGGGTTTTCTCGCCCACGCTGTCGAAGGCCACGACCAGTTTGTGGTCGGTGGCGAGGGTCTCGATGCGCTGGACGATGCCGACGCCGAATTTGGGATGTTCGACGCGCTGGCCCACGGTGTAGTCGCCGCTGACGGGCATCGACGGCCCTACGGGCACGCCGCCGTCGACCGC
>OGRC01002168.1_pt1 | contig 11186 bp, 9 predicted proteins | sample 1553431 | NCBI WGS metagenome assembly OGRC01 (sample SAMEA2580064, study PRJEB22360) | human gut metagenome | biome: human gut; feature: human-associated habitat; material: faeces | place: Denmark | collected 2008/2010
AATACCAAACACTTACTTTATTTATCCAAATTTTGCCGTTTTTTTGCGAGTTCTTACTATATTTGTTCCCTCATAAGAAGATATTGCGGTTGAAACATATTATATGTATATGGATAGGAATCTGTTTCTTGTGTGCAAGTTTGCAGAAGGCGGGTGCTACGGCTGTTCCCCAATCGTATGCGGGACAACGGGCTTATGCGGATTCCATTATGGACAAGGTTATCTTCTTTGCGCCTTTTTACGAGCGCGTTGTCGATGAGTACAAGGCGGAACTTTATATAAAAGGCTGGGCAAACATCCGCAAGAAAAATCACCTGCTCCGCTTTATCCCTTCCATGTTCCGTATGAAGAAAGGGGTCCGGGAGTATATGATGGAGACATACAGCGAACTGCATTATACCGCTCCCGATATTTACGACCAGAAAGTGAAAGCCAGTGTGGGCACTTCTTCCGAACTTTGGGAACTGGACGGCCGTTTGCTTGAATACTTCCACATCAATATCTACTCTTCCACCTTGCTGTATGATAAGCTGCTCTCCCCGCTGGCTTCCAATGCAAAGAAATTCTATACCTATTATATAGATTCCATAATGGGTGAAGCGCACAACCGTGAGTTCCGTATCCGTTTTATGCCGAAGAGCAAGAGTTTTCAGCTCGTGGGGGGATACATGGTGGTCAGCGACAATGTGTGGAGTGTGCGCGAGATTCGTTTTTCCGGGCGTTCCGAGATGCTGCGTTTTAATAATCTGGTAAGAATGGGACAGGTGGGGAGCGCTAATGAGTTTTTGCCTGTGCATTTCAACATCGATGCCACATTTCGTTTGCTGGGCAATGTCATCGACGGCAGCTATACGGCGGTACTCGACTATAAGGAGATTAGTCAGAAAGACCCGGCTGTTGTGCGGAACAGGACAAAAAGCAAATACGACCTGTCGGAATCTTATACTCTGCTGACGGATACCAATGCTTACCGGCGTGATACCGCCCACTTCAATAAGCTGCGTCCTATTCCGCTGACTTCGCATGAGAAGAAGCTGTATGAGGACTTCTTCTTGCGCCGTGACACGCTTCTCTATAAGAAAAAGCCCAAGAACAAGCGGCTGGAGTTCTGGGGGCAGATAGGCGATGCGCTGGTAAGCAAGTATACGGTAGACCTTGCCAAAATGGGGAGTGTGCGCTGTTCGCCTCTTATAAATCCTTTGTTGCTGAGCTACAGCAAGAGCAACGGTTTCTCTTACCGTCAGGAATTTAAATACAACCGGCTGTTTAAGGGCGACCGTCTGTTGCGTATCGTTCCCAAGTTAGGTTACAACTTCAAACGGAAGGAGTTTTACTGGTCGGTCAATTCCGATTTCGACTATTGGCCCCGCAAGCGTGCCGCCCTGCATGTCAGCGTGGGTAACGGTAACCGTATCTACAGCAGCGACGTGCTGGATGATTTGAAAGCTATTCCCGACAGTATCTTTGATTTCGACCAGATTCACCTGGACTATTTTAAGGACTTGTATTTGCACATACGCCACAGCTGGGAGATTGTCAACGGTCTGACTCTGGATGTGGGGCTTTCCTTACACAGACGTACCGAAGTGGAGCGTTCTAAATTCGTTCTTGTCTATCCCGATGCCCCGAATGTGATGTCTGCGGGTGCGTCATCCGTCTATCCGGGATTCGACCCTTCGGTTCTGAAAAAGTTCCGTCACAGTTATAACAGCTTTGCACCCCGTGTACGCCTGACGTGGACTCCCGGTCAGTATTATTATATGAGCGGCGACCGTAAAATCAACCTTCATTCCAAATATCCTACCGTGTCCGTAGACTGGGAGCGCGGTATCAGCGGTGTCATGCACAGCACCGGAAAGTACGAACGTATTGAAGTGGACTTCCAGCACAACATTCCGCTGGGATTGATGCGTGACATTTACTACCGTTTCGGCTGGGGTGCTTTTACGAATCAGAAAGAGCTTTATTTTGTGGATTTCGCTAATCTGGCCCGTTCCAATCTTCCCGTAGGCTGGAATGATGAAATCGGCGGAGTGTTCCAGTTGCTCGATGGGCGTTGGTATAACTCGTCCCGCAAGTATATCCGCGGGCATTTTACGTACGAGGCTCCTTTTCTGCTGCTCCGCCACTTGAAGAAATATACTCAATACGTATTGAATGAACGGTTGTATCTGAATGCTCTGGTGGTTCCCCACCTGAATCCTTATCTTGAGCTTGGGTATGGCATCGGTACGCACATCTTCGATTTCGGCGTTTTTACAAGCTTTGCAAACTGGAAGTACCAGGAAGTAGGGGTTAAGTTTACGTTTGAGTTGTTCAATAGGTAGGTCCGAAAGGCATATTATAAGAATTTATACTTTATCTTTGTGCTAAAATTTTAAGACTATGGGAATTGTAATAGGCATAGACGTAGGTGGAAGCACTACTAAAATAGTAGGACTCAATAAAGGCAAGATACAGTCTCCGATGTTCATAACGGCGGCCGACCCGGTAACTTCCCTGTTCGGAGCGTTCGGCAAGTATATCTATGATAACGGAATCCATTTGTCCGATGTGGAGCAGGTGATGCTGACCGGTGTGGGCAGTGCGTTTGTGGACAGCCCGCTTTACGGACTTCCCACCCGCAAGACGGATGAGTTCATAGCCAACGGACTCGGGGCGCGCCATGCCACGGACATCGACCGGCTGATAGTTGTCAGCATGGGAACAGGTACCTCCTTTGTAAGAATCAACGGGGATGAAATACAGCATATAGGCGGTATGGGTATCGGTGGCGGAACCTTACAGGGACTTTCGCGGCTGTTGCTCAAAACACACGACATTCATCAGGTTGCCGGTTTGGCGGCAAAAGGCGATGTGACCCGAGTCAATCTGCAAATCGGCGATATCTGTAACAACGCATTGCCCGACCTGCCCGTATCCGCTACCGCTTCATTGTTCGGAAAGGCCGACAGTAACGCCTCACCGGAAGACATCGCCTGCGGCATCATTTATACCGTACTCCAGACTATCGGCGGTGCGGCTGTGCTTTCCGCCCTGAACAGTCCGGTAAAGGACTTTGTGCTGATAGGTAATCTTACCCAGTTGCCGCAATGCCGGGAAGTGTTTCCGAAGATGGAAAGCATTTATCATGTGCGTTTCCATATCCCGCCCTATGCGGAATACCGCACGGCCATAGGGGCGGCTTTGGCATATGTCAGGGAGAATTCTACCATATAATAAGGTGTAAATCTTTAGAAATCGGGCATAAAGACCGGATATTTTCAGAAAGAACTTTTTGTCATTCAAGAAAATACTCCTATCTTTGCGCCCGATTTAATATGAGTCAACATAAAGTCTCACTTAATTAACGAGTTAAACAATTTATTTATTAATGGAAAATTTAAAAAATGTTGCTCCCATTGAGGACTTCAACTGGGATGCTTACGAAAACGGTGAAACCGTAACAAACGTAAGTCACGAAGACTTGGAAAAGGCGTATGACAACACGCTGAACAAAGTTAACGACCGCGAGGTAGTTGACGGAACCGTAATCGCAATGAACAAGCGTGAAGTAGTTGTGAACATCGGTTACAAATCAGACGGTATCATTCCTTTGAATGAATTCCGCTACAATCCCGACCTGAAAGTAGGTGATACGGTAGAAGTGTACATCGAAAACCAGGAAGACAAGAAAGGACAGCTGGTTCTGTCTCACCGCAAAGCTCGTGCTACCCGTTCTTGGGATCGCGTTAACGCTGCTTTGGAAAATGAAGAAATTATCAAGGGTTACATCAAGTGCCGCACTAAGGGTGGTATGATTGTCGACGTATTCGGTATCGAAGCATTCTTGCCGGGTTCTCAAATCGACGTTAAGCCTATCCGCGACTACGATGTATTCGTTGGCAAGACTATGGAATTCAAGGTTGTTAAAATCAATCAGGAATTCAAAAATGTCGTTGTATCTCACAAGGCTCTTATCGAGGCTGAACTGGAACAACAGAAGAAAGAAATCATCGGTAAACTCGAAAAAGGACAAGTTCTTGAAGGTACCGTTAAGAATATCACTTCCTACGGTGTATTTATCGACCTGGGCGGCGTAGACGGTTTGATTCACATTACAGACCTCTCTTGGGGCCGCGTTAGCGATCCGAAAGAAGTGGTTGAGCTCGACCAGAAACTCAACGTTGTTATCCTCGACTTCGACGATGAGAAGAAGCGTATTGCTCTCGGCTTGAAACAACTTACTCCGCATCCTTGGGACGCTCTTGATCCTAACTTGAAGGTAGGCGACCACGTGAAGGGTAAAGTAGTCGTTATGGCTGACTACGGTGCATTCATCGAAATCGCTCCGGGTGTTGAAGGTTTGATTCACGTATCTGAAATGTCTTGGTCACAGCACTTGCGTTCTGCACAGGACTTCATGAAGGTAGGTGACGAAGTGGAAGCTGTAGTTCTGACTTTGGACCGCGAAGAACGTAAGATGTCTTTGGGTATCAAGCAACTGAAAGCTGATCCTTGGGAAACTATCGAAGAGAAATATCCTATCGGTTCCAAGCACACTGCAAAAGTTCGCAACTTCACTAACTTCGGTGTATTCGTAGAAATCGAAGAAGGTGTTGACGGCTTGATCCACATCTCTGACCTGTCTTGGACTAAGAAGGTTAAGCATCCTTCCGAATTCACTCAGATCGGTGCGGACATCGACGTACAGGTTTTGGAAATCGACAAGGAAAACCGTCGTTTGAGCTTGGGTCACAAGCAACTCGAAGAGAATCCTTGGGATGTATTCGAAACTGTATTCACAGTAGGTTCGGTACACGAAGGTACTATCATCGAAATGCTGGATAAGGGTGCGGTAGTTGCACTGCCTTATGGTGTAGAAGGTTTCGCTACTCCGAAACACCTCGTTAAGGAAGACGGTTCACAAGCTCAGTTGGACGAGAAACTCGAATTCAAGGTTATCGAGTTCAACAAGGACGCTAAGCGCATCATCCTGTCTCACAGCCGTATCTTCGAAGATGTAGCTAAGGCGGAAGAAAGAGCTGAAAAGAAAGCCGCTAAGAAGTCTACCGGTAAGAGAGAAGAAGCTCCCGCTTCAATCCAAAACCAGGCTGCTTCTACAACTTTGGGCGACATCGACGCTCTGGCTGCTTTGAAAGAGCAAATGGAAGCCGGAAAGAAGTAATCACTTCCACATATAGATAAGGTAAGGGCACTTGTGTAACCACAGGTGCCCTTTCTTGTTTTCTATTTCGGTAGAATTTGCAAGAATAAAGGCTGTTTCTTTATTTTATGACTATCTTTGCAAAATAGTAGTTTGAAACGAGGTTTCATAGCTGCCATATTCCAAACAATATACATAACTTTATTTTAGTTCACTATGCAAAACATTCTCAAAACCTCAGGAAACATTATGTTACTGGCTTGTTTGTCTCTCGTGTTATTGACAGGATGCAGCCAAAAGTCCAAACTCAAACTGGCAATAGAATTGGCCGACAAGCAATGTCCCATGGATATGGGAACTGTTGGTGAGATATCCGGCATCACTTTTGATGGTACGGATGTGATATATAACATGCTGATGAATGAGGATTATCTGGATTTGAACGCATTGGAGAAGAATCCGGACGCAATGAAATCTGCGGTAACGGCCATGTTCAAGAATCCGAAAGGCGAGATAAAGACAATGCTGGAAATGGTTGTTGATACAAAATCCGGAATTAAATTTATATATAAGGGAAAAACCACAGGAAAAGAGGTGGAATGCTATTTGGAAACCGAGGATTTGAATAACATCCTGAATCAGAACCTGACAGAGGAAGAAAGCGACAAGCATAAGTTGGAAGAACTGGTGAATGTAACCAATGTCTCCTGTCCGATGGATGTAGATGAGGCTACTACGCTCGATAAGCTGACGATAGAGCCGGATAAAGTAGTCTATAATTATACCATAGACGAGGCAAAGGTCGATATGGCTACAATGAGAAATAATGAAGCGCAAATGAAGCAGGCCATCAAAGGCTCTTTGAGTGTTTCCGAATCTTCTTTAAGGTTGTTTCTGGAAGCTTGCGTAAAGGATAATAAAGGGCTTTCTTACCGGTATGTAGGTGGTACTTCGGGAGAGAGTGCGGAGTATATTTTCACGGTCGCCGAATTAAAAGCGCTTCTGTAAAAAGAGATAAAGATTGTTCTGAACCGTTTATCATGGAAAAGTTTGAATTGCATGTACTCGGCTGTGGTTCCGCACTGCCCACAACACGTCATTTTCCTACTTCGCAAATAGTGAATGTGCGCGATAAGTTGTTTATGATTGATTGCGGGGAAGGTGCACAGTTGCAGTTCCGTAAATCGCGTTTGAAATTTTCGCGACTGAATCACATATTTATATCTCATCTGCATGGAGACCATTGTTTTGGATTATTGGGGCTGATTTCTACCCTCAATCTTTTAGGACGTACGGCCGAATTACACATTCATTCTCCAAAAGGCTTGGAAGACCTGATGATACCCATGCTTGATTTTTTCAATCGTCAGATGACTTATAGAGTGCTCTTCCATGAGTTCGGAACGAAAGAGGCTGCGGTCGTTTATGAAGACCGTTCATTGACGGTGACTACCATTCCTTTGCGGCATCGTATGCCTTGCTGCGGTTTCCTGTTTGCCGAAAAGCCGGGGCCCAACCATATCCTGCGCGATATGATAGATTTCTATCAGGTGCCGGTGTACGAGCTGAACCGTATCAAGAACGGTGCGGACTACGTTACGCCGGAAGGAGAGGTGATACCCAATGCCCGCCTCACCCGTCCTTCGGCTGCTCCGCGCCGCTATGCCTATTGTTCGGATACGATTTATCTTCCCTCTGTAACGGAGCAGATAAAAGGAGTGGATTTGCTTTTCCATGAAGCCACTTTTGCCGAAGATGCCGCCCCGCGTGCCAAGGAAACCTTCCATACCACCGCTTCGCAGGCCGCACGGATAGCTCGCGATGCGGAAGTGAAGAAGTTGCTGATAGGTCACTTCTCCGCCCGTTACGACGATGAGCAGGTATTGCTGGACGAAGCCCGTGCGGTCTTTCCCAATACGCAGCTTGCCAAAGAAACGCTTTGTATATCGGTGTGAATTAAACTTTTACTATCTTTACCGGTGTATTAAATATAATGAGTATGCAAGATATAGTAAACGGACGTTGCGGCTGGTGCGGAACGGACGAGTTGTATGTGAGATACCACGACCAAGAGTGGGGGAAGTTAGTGACCGATGACAAGACGCTGTTTGAGTTTCTTGTATTGGAAAGCTCTCAAGCCGGGCTGAGCTGGATAACCATTCTTAAAAAGCGCGAAGGATACCGTAAAGCCTTTTGTGACTTCGATGCCGGACAAGTGGCGCAAATGACCGATGAGGACGTTGAGCGGCTGATGCGGTTTGAGGGTATTGTGCGGAACCGTTTGAAAATCAAATCGACCATCACAAACGCAAAACTGTTTCTTGCCGTCCAAAAGGAGTTCGGCAGTTTTTATAATTATACCCTGTCATTCTTTCCCGACGGAAAACCTATCATCAATACCGTTCACTCATTGAGCGACATTCCGGTATCATCGCCTCAGTCCGATGCCATGAGCAAGGATATGAAAAAGCGGGGATTCAAGTTCTTCGGGACAACCATTTGCTACGCGCACTTACAGGCGTCAGGCTTTGTGAACGACCATCTGGCGGGATGTATCTGTCGCCAAACAACAGAGGTGAAATAAGCGAAATGCCAATACAACTCTGCCTTTACCGGGCTTTTTGTTCGTTTCGGGCTGCTTTTCGTTTTAATTTCTTATCTTTGCTATCCAAAAGCCATAAATGTGAATAGAATATATGAACCCTTCTTATAATGAACGCGAAGTGCTGGCGCTTCTTCAAGAGGAGAGTACACAGAAGCGGGGATTCGAGATGATTGTCGCACAATACAGTGAGCAGTTATACTGGCAAATCCGGCGCATGGTACTTTCGCATGAAGATGCCAACGACTTGCTTCAGAATACCTTTATCAAGGCATGGATCAATATCGACTATTTCCGGGCGGAGGCCAAACTCTCCACCTGGCTCTATCGTATCGCCCTGAACGAGTGCCTTACTTTCCTGAACAAACAGCGGGCGGCGGGTACCGTGTCATTGGACGCTCCCGAAGCCGCCACCCTTCAAAAGCTGGAGAGCGATCCTTACTTCTCGGGAGACAAGGCTCAGATGGCTTTGCAGAAAGCGCTGCTCACATTGCCCGAAAAACAACGTATGGTGTTCAACCTGAAGTACTACCAGGAAATGAAATACGAGCAAATGTCCGATATCTTCGGTACTTCCGTAGGAGCTTTGAAAGCGTCCTACCATCATGCCGTGAAAAAAATAGAGAAGATATTGGGAGAAGAAGATTAAACCTTTGACGTGAATAAAAGTCTAACCAAACAGAGAGGAGAAGAGCTTATGAAAGAAGAAGACAACATACTCAAAAAGGCAGGGACGGGGAATGTTTTCCATGTGCCCGAGGGATATTTTGAGAACCTTACTTCGGAGATTATGAACCGGCTTCCCGAAAAAGAGCGCCTTGCTTTTGAGAAGAAAGAATCTACGATGTGGGAGAGAGTAAAGCCGTGGGTATATATGGCGGCTATGTTTGTAGGCGCGGCATTGATTATCCGCGTGGCTTCCTCTGACCATACTCCGGCTGCGGCAGACCGCATGGCTGTCGACGAAACGGAAACCGAAATGGAATATATCAACATGGCGGTGGATAACTCCATGCTTGACGACTACTCATTATACGTCTATCTGGCTGATTCCGACGCAGAGTGAGCGATAGATAACTTTAACCGATTGAAGAAAGAATGAAAAAGCTGATTGTTTTATTAGTTATGATGTGCGGTTTGGTACCCGTATTGCGGGCAGCGGACGGATGTAACCAGCGTTTGTCGCCTGCTGAGTTTCGTGCCAAGCAGAAAGCCTATATTACGGAAAAAGCCGGATTGACCAAGGAAGAGGCCGTTAAGTTTTTCCCTCTGTACTTTGAATTGCAGGATAAAAAGAAAGAGCAGAACGATAAGGCATGGAAGCTGATTCGTCAGGGAAAAGACGAAAAGACTACCGAAGCCCAGTATGACGCGATAATGGAAGGCGTGTACGACGCGCGTATCGCTTCCGACCGTTTGGATAAAACGTATTTTGAGAAGTTCAAGAAGATATTGTCTGCCAAGAAACTCTATCTGGTGCAGAAAGCCGAAATGCGCTTTCACCGGGAATTGCTGAAAGGCATGCGTCATAACGGCGACAAGGGTAAAGCTCCGAAACCCCAACCGGGCAAGAAATAAAAACACACCGTCTGTTTGCGTGAAACGGACGGTGTGTCGAGGTCTGACAGACTATCTGTTTGAGCCTGACAGACAGTCTATTTTTTATTTTCCAACGCTTTGGCTTCTTCCCATAGTTTGTCCATTTCTTCCAGCGTCATGTCGTGCAGGTTTTTGCCCTCTTTGATGCTGTGCGCCTCTACATAGTTGAAGCGGCGGATAAACTTCTGGTTGGTATGTTCCAGCGCGTTGTCCGGATTTATCTTATACAGGCGTGCGGCGTTGATGAGGCTGAACATCACGTCCCCGAACTCTTCTTCCGCTTTCTGCTTGTCCATGTGGGCCACTTCGGCTTGGAACTCCTGTATTTCTTCTTTCACTTTATCCCATACCTGCTCGCGTTCTTCCCAGTCGAAACCTACGTTGCGGGCTTTATCCTGAATGCGGTAGGCCTTGATAAGCGAGGGAAGGGCTGAAGGTACGCCGCTTAACACGGTCTTGTTGCCACCCTTTTCCCGAAGTTTCAGCTGTTCCCAGTTTTCGGACACTTGTCCGGCGGTTTCCGCTTTCACGTCGCCGAATACGTGGGGATGGCGGAAGATAAGTTTCTCGCAAAGGCGGTCGCAGACATCTTTCATGTCAAAGTCTCCGGTTTCCGAACCGATTTTGGCATAAAAGGCTACGTGGAGCAATACGTCTCCCAGCTCTTTGCAGATGTCCTGCTTGTCGTCGCGCATCAGGGCGTCACAGAGTTCATACGTCTCTTCAATGGTGTTGGGACGCAGACTTTCGTTGGTCTGTTTCTTGTCCCAGGGACATTTTACCCGCAGTTCGTCGAGAATGTCGAGGAAGCGGCCGAAGGCTTCCATCTGTTCTTTTCTTGTATGTTGCATGAGTCGCTTTTTTTGATTAAAGATTGACGCAAAGATACGAATATTGCACTACGAAAGTGCAGCATTTGTCTTATTTCTGCACTTTTGTGGCACGGTTGGCCTTATTCTTCCATTCTTCATACGAAATCAGCAGGCCTATTACTTCCGAGTAGTTTTTCCGCCCGCTTTCTATCTTGTTTCCTTTCAGGTATAAGTCGTATATCCGGTCTTGGATATCACCGACCAACGGGTTGTACTTCCTCATCCAGTATTCGCTGTTCTTCTTGGCCAGTCCGATGATTTCCGGACGGATGCTCCGGTAGAGTTGTGCGTATTCTTCTTCGTCCATAAGCCGGCGCGCATTGCCCAAGACGTGCGGCAGTACGGACAGATAGCCGCTGAAACGGATGTCTTTCGCCTGCGAGCGGGTACATACCTGATAGGCGTAGAAATTGGCTTCCGCCTCGCTGGTGATGCCCAGTAAGTGGGCGAGCTCGTGGGCGTAAGTGGCGGGATATTGAGAGGGAAGCAAATCGCCGTTCAGGGTGAACTCGCAGAAGAAAGGCGCCATGCTGCCGGTGACTCCCACCATGGAAATCAGGGGGGTGAACAGCATCGTTTTTACCCGGGGCGATTGATGAAAAGGACGGTGAACGCCTAAGGAGTCACCGATTTGATTATAGGCCTGTACGCTTTCACGGCAGACCAGCTCTTTGTCAATCGACGTAATACCGGTGTAAGAACTGTTCAGATTCTCGATGTAGCCGTCTGTAAAACTCCGAAAGTTTTCAGGAGTATAGGCGGTGTAAGGAATGCGCGTCCGCTCGTAAAAGTTCTTTTGCGAGTAATTCAGCCCCCATGCCAGATAGAACCATACATACACCCATAGAAGATACTTTACATCTTTCAGCAGGATGCGACTCCATTTCCGTTTGCGGATGCAGCGCGCGTAAGCAGGGTAGAGAAGTACGCCGGCGATACTTAGCGCAATGAACAGGTCGCCGATGGC
>OGRC01002174.1_pt1 | contig 11162 bp, 8 predicted proteins | sample 1553431 | NCBI WGS metagenome assembly OGRC01 (sample SAMEA2580064, study PRJEB22360) | human gut metagenome | biome: human gut; feature: human-associated habitat; material: faeces | place: Denmark | collected 2008/2010
CTGTCCGCAATATTCACAATTGCTCAGACGTCCTTTTATTACCTGATTCTTTGCACCGCAGCTGGTACAGGTAACTGTAATATAAATCTTTTCATTTACACATCTGTTTGGTGCAGTAATCATAATATAATTTCCTTCTCTGTCTATCTGGATATTCCGGATATATCCCCTGGCAATAAATTTTTCCAGTTTTTTTACTGCGCCTTTTCCCAGTTCCTGCTCAAGTTTCTCAAATGAGACCGTATTCTGGGCATAAGATTCAAACCAGCAGGCAATTTCCCTGGCTTTTTTCTTCCGTAATGCTTTCTGAACTTCCCTGAAAGTCGGATATAAAAATAACAGACAGAGCAGGATCTCTGTTGCCGCCATTCCCCAGCGTCCTTCACCAATATACTTCTCCGATGCACCAATAGCTCCCAGGGATAAAAGCATGCAGAAGCCACAAAGAACCCACTTCAGTTTTCCCAACACCCCTGCTTTTTTATTTTTTTCTGTCAAAAAATCATTCATGTCTGTTTCCTCTTTCTCTGATTAATCAAAATTCTATAATATATTGGTGAAGCTTCTGTCAGCCTGCCCCCAGCAGAAGCCATGCATCACCTGACGGATCATAATAATAAACCACATTGTCTCCTACTGCATAATAATGTTCTTTTGTAAAATGATCCTCATGATCCGTTCCCAGAACAAATACCGGACAATTTCTTCCCTCAATGTACTCCTCAGTATCTGTATACCACAGAGACATCCCAAGACCAAGGTAATAGCTGACTTCATCTGTCTTAGAAAGCTGTTCTCTGGCAATCTTTATATTCAATGCCGAATCATGCTCCGGATTACACTCTGGATCGTACTCTGACTCATACACCGGATTATATTCCGGATCATACTCATCCCAATTATAATATATGGAGAAATCATAGCAGTGGGTTTCTGCTGCAAGATGTCCATCCTTTAACGACACCATAGGATGGTATTGTACACTCATATTCTGCTTCTGTACAGAAACCATCACATTGGAATGAATCTCACTCACATTGCAGCGCAGAATAATGATTTCATTCTCCTGCCCCCTATAGTATGGAGAGTTCAGATCATCCAGATATTCCCCTTCTTCCGTAGGCTGAGCCGGATAAACGCTGACCCTGCAATCATCCCCCGGGACAATGGCATAAATTTCATATCCCCCTGCATCAACCACTGTTCCATCCTGTAAAAAAGGATACGCAGCTGCCACTTCTCCCTGTCTGGTATATTCAAGTATCTCTGCTGCCTGTGCACCTTCATAGGTATATCCCAGAAATGCCATTCCGGCCTGACATTCATTTTCTCTGATAATGTCCTGCAGAATTGCCAGATTCTCATCTGCCCCAGGTGCTCTGGCAGATACTTCTCTCATACCTCCACCATGAATACCAACAGAAAACAGTACCGCACAAACACATACAGCAACCGAATATTTTTTCATACTCTCATCTCCCTTCTTGTCAAACAGACATTTGCACTCCGCTTCGCTTTCTGCTCATAACAGAATAACTTCGCAGTTTATCAGATTTCTATTTTAATGTAGTTACGATCAGTTTACTTTCCAATGCTGCCGCTATCAGGTCTTCTTTACAGCTGTATCCTGCCCTGGTGATCATTTCTTGAAAATTCCATCTCACCCCGGAGGTAGAGCATTTCATTTCCCGCGCAATCTCTGAATATGACATTCCACGGATATACAGGCGGAGCATCTCAATCTGCCTGGGACTGATATCGCCGCTTGTGATCCAGTTAAGCTCCACCTTCGGTGTCACATCCGGAAATACATGCTCACCATTTAAAGTTCTGTGGATCACACTCCGTATTTCCTCTTCCCCGTGATCCTTATACCAGAGACTGTCTGCGCATCCACTTTTTGCCCTCTCCAGCACCTTGGGATCAATCAGGGAAGTAACGATCAATACCTTTGTATAGGGATACTTCTCCCTGATCTCTTTTCCGGCACTGAGTCCATCATGATTATGAAACGTCTGCACATCCATGATCACAAGATCAATTGCCGAATAATCACAGATTTTTACAGCTTCACGTGCATCTGAAACCGTCTGGATATGTCGGAATTCCGGCTCCTGCATAATAATATATTCAAAATACTTCTGCATGATCTTCTGATCTTCTACTATCAGTATCCGTACCATCGAATCCCATCCTTTCTGTCAGTGGCATTTTCAATATCAGACAAAACTCAGGGGAAAAAGAAACCTGCATCCTGCATTTTCCTGATTCAGCTGCCTTTCTCAGTGCAGATAAACCACCGCCTTCTTCCGCATTTTTGTCAGGCACCTCTCCATCATTGGTAATCTGAACAGTATATTCATCTGCATTTTTGTCTATCTTCACCCAAACAGTACTGCCATGGGCATGTCTGGCACAATTTGTCACACATTCGCGGATTGCCCTGTCTGTCAGCAGCCTGTAAGATGGATGCATGGGAAAGTTCCCACTGATCTGAACTGAAATTCCAAGCTCTTCTGCATGTCTGATCGTATCCTCATATACTTCTTCCATACTCTCAACAGCAGAACCGGTAAGAATATAAACCAGATGTTTCAATACAGACAACTGTTTATCCATTTTATCCGGATCTTCTTTCCTTTCCAATATTCTGCGTATTGACAGAAGGCTTCGTCCAAAATTGTCATGAACCTGCATTTTCATGACAAGCGTCTCCTGCTCTCTGATTTTATCTCCGATTTTTTCGTACATTTCCTCTAGCTTATGATTCAGGATTTCCAGCTTTTCATTGTTTGCCCTGATCTTTTCACCATTGTAATAAATTTCTGATACATTAACTGCCACTGTCTGCAGATATCCTGCACAATCCGGCTCCTGCAGACCATATTCCTGAAACATCCAGACAGAACCATCAGGAAAATAAAACACATTGCTGTCTTTGCTCAATCTGCAAAGACCTTCCGATTCAGGTTCCCCACTCATTGCTTTCCTTAATGCTTCATAATCCTGCAGATAAGAACCTGTCATGATTCTGCTCAGTTCCTGCATCTTGGTATTACACAAAACAATCCTTCCAAGAGGATCCGAAAAACAGACTCCACAGGGAACGTCATTCACAGCCTCATTCACAGACCAGTAAGACAGAGAATGATGATATCTGCGTCTCTCGCTCCGGATTGCCCAGCAAAGATAAAGCAATAATCCTATAACCACCGTCATTAAAACGCTGAACGGATACCCCTGAAGCATTGGCTGATAGAAACTTTCTCCCAGACAATATCTGTGATCATTCATCAGAACGCCCATAAACATAAAAGAAACAGCAAAGACAGCCACTGCCGTTACGATTTTCTTTTTTCCGGAAAAACAGGTGATTCTTACCAACAGGAGAATTAGTTCCAAAACCAGGCAGATTTCAAAAAGAATCATCAGAAAATCCTGCATTGCCATACCGCATTCCACAAAATCGATCATCTTCCACCTCTCTTTCTGAAGACGATACAACTGATAAACCATTCGTTTTCATCTTCCTGCTGCACTTTTAATTCCGGCCTTTCCAACATGAATCCACGCAGATCCGCCTCTGATACAATATGAACTGAAATCCGCAGAGCATCATCAATCTGCGACACACGGTAAAAAACAGACTGCATGATATCAAGCAATCGTTCCACAAGCCATTCAAAGGTGTCATAGCATTTTAGTATATCATCTGCATTCATCTGCACATCCACATTTTCCACGTAGTAAGCAGCCCGGATCCTGCATAATTTTAAGCTGTCACAGGATTCCGCCAGGCTTTGTCTGAGATCTTCCATTGTAAGCAGATTTCCATCTGATGCATATTGTGTCAGCACCAGATTCTTTCTCCGCTTCAAATATGTGCCAACAACTACAATTTTACCGAGAATCCGATCATATTGTTCCCTTGATTCTGTCCGTTCCAGCTCATCCATAAACTGTGACAGCAATTCCAGCTGACCTGCTGTCTGATTCTGTATCATATTTAACAGACGGTTCTGTTCTTCTGTTTTTCTCCGCTCAGCCTCTTTCTGATAAGCTTTCTGTAACAGACGGTTTCTGGCAGTCAGTTCCTCCTGCTGTTCCCGAATATCCTGATACTGATCCAGCAGTACCGAAATATCCTCTGACCAAAACAAATGTCCTCCCCTTATAGGAATATGGTTGATCCGGATTCCCTGTTCCTGTACGGATGATCTGTCTATTATGATTTTACGCAGTTCAGGCGACAGCTCGGGAAAATCGCCGGAATGATAATAGCGCAGAAAAGAATGATCTGTAATCTCTGCATCCAGTCCTCCGGAAGTCTGGAATAATTCAAAATATCGATTATTGGTCTGTATCAATCCACATAATATACAACCCTGAAAAATTGCTGCCATTAAAAGGCAGCACACTGCCGTCATATCCCCTGCAATGATTTTGATGAAAGGCAGGCGGAGTATATTTCCGATATTCCATCCCAGAAGCAATATTCCCGGAATCACCGGCAGCCAGAACTGTTTCTTTCCCGGAATTCTGCTTTTTCTGATCAGAATAATTTCCATCCCTGTCAGACAGATCAAAATCCATCCCTGAATCACCATAAAAACAATGCCATAGCTGTAATCTTCATCCGAAAATGGGGGCTGTTTGGAAAAACGAAATACCAGCTGATGCAAATCATTTGTAAAAACACTTACGATCAATATCGCTGCAACGGTCAGCAAAATTAGAATCTTTCTGACCGTTTTCTCTTCCTCCTTTTCGCCCAAAAACATTGCTGCTGCCAAACCCAGAACCGGAATCAGGAGCATGGGAATATAATATAGATACCAGCAGATATGTTCTCCAAGAGGATCATGAAAAATATGAAATTTTACTGTCCGCACAAAGAACCAGAATACCATCAGACAGCCAATTGCAGTCAGGCATCTGCGCGTTTTTTTATGTACTACATGCTTTCCCAGATAAATCACCCAGGCACAGTACATTCCCAGATAAATACAGCTACGACACTGATCTGCCAGATTTCTCATAAAAACATTTTCCGTTCTCACCTGCCTGCAGAAATAAGCCAGCAACACACTTATCAGAATCACTCCATATGACAGAGTCCTCTTTTTACTGTATGTCATGAAAGTTCCTCTCTTACCGGAGCGGGTTTGAAAAATGCTTTACGCAAGATGTGCGTCACAATTTGCAGGAATGATTTTTCAAACACACCCAACCTATTTTTGTAATAATTATACTATAAAGTACTATTTTATCATATAGTTTTCAGAAGAATCATCTATTTTCAGAGTTTTTATCACAAACAGAGTGAACAATCCTGTCCACTCTGTTTCCCATTGCTTAAAACGGTCTTGGCTGACCACAGTATTCACAAAACTTTCCGGTATTCTCTGCACCGCACTGGCATTTCCACGAACTGTTATTCTGTTGCATTCCTCCGGTCATGTTCGTTTCTGACATTCCCGTCTGCTGCATTCCTCCGTTCATGTTCATTCCGGACATTCCGGGCTGCATTCCTCCGTTCATGTTCATTCCAGACATTCCGGGCTGCATTCCTCCGTTCATGTTCATTCCCGGCATCCCAGACTGCATCCCTCCGTTCATATTCATTCCGGGCATCCCGGGCTGCATTCCCACATTCATGTTCATCCCGGGCATCCCAGACTGCATCCCTCCGTTCATGTTCATCCCGGTCATTCCAGGCTGCATTCCCGCATTCATGTTCATTCCTGACATCCCGGGCTGCATTCCCGCATTCATATTCATCCCGGGCATCCCAGACTGCATCCCTCCGTTCATGTTCATTCCCGGCATCCCAGGCTGCATTCCTCCGTTCATGTTCATTCCCGGCATTCCGGGCTGCATCCCTCCATTCATGTTCATTCCTGGCATTCCAGGCTGCATTCCCGCTGCATTTGGTGTCAGTGCCGCAATAATCTGATAAGCGGTCTGCTCCACTTCCATCAGTTCTCGTCTTTTGTCACTGCTTATGGAGAAAGTATTCAGGCGAAAATCCATATCATCAAACCACTGGGTTCTCACTTTAATACGCATAGTATAATCAAATTCATATTTATATACCGGTGGCTGATAACTTACAGTTTCTCCATCCTTTGTATATGTTTCCTCATGCTGCTGTTGGTCTACATCAACCCTGCACTGTACAATGGCTGATAAAGGAACTATGTCCGGGTTTTCATTGACATCCAGTTTCCGTGCAACAGTAAAATTTCCTTTATTATCATCAATAAAAACATTGTAATTTCTGGTATTGATCTGACGGGTTATACAAAAGTCCATTACCGCTTTTTTGTTTTTTTCACGATATTCCAGCTGGCGTTTGATATCCTCTACTGTACTGTGCCGCCGCTCCTCAAACCATGGTGATAATTTTTTCGCACAATCCTTACACAGATTTCCGTCATCCAGTTTTCGATTTCCCAATAACCCAATTTTCTCTCCGCAGATGTCACAGATTTTCTTATCAAATAATCCCATACCCTATTCTCCTTTTTTATCTGAAAACCCATACTGCCTCACCGGAATGGTGCGGCAATATTTTACCTTATTCTGTAACAATTATTTTTTCAAAATATGTCTTTACGGAAAAATCAACTTCACCTGTTTCAGAATCATCTGCTTCTTCGCCGTCATCAGATTCCTCTGCATCGTCTTCTGCTATCAAACACAGTTTTCCATCATCCAGTAAATTGAACTTCATATTATCAAGACTGAAAAACATAGTTCCTGCCTCATCCTCTGTTACAGCCTTTAATACCAGTGCGTTTCCTTCCACGTCGCCCTGAAGTTCTACTTTTGTCTCTTCTCCGCTCTCTATTAAGATAATTTCAGCCTTTCCGTCTTCCACAGACATACTCATTTCAAATCCTGTAAAGTCAGCATTAACTGGCATCTGCATTCCAAATGCTTCCATCAGAGTACAGCTCCATTCTCCTTCAAAATCCTTCATGGTTGGATTTTCTACCGGTTTGCCCGGTACATAAGGCTCATACTCTTCCTTTTCCTGACTCAGGATCATTGTCGTTCCATCTGCTGTTAAGGTTATCTTACCGTCCTTGTACTCACATTCTTCTGTCTGATCATTATGAGTCATCAAAATTTTATCATTTTCTATTTTCCACTCTGATTCATCTACTTCAGGCTCTTCCCCATAAACAGAACTTGTTGTTTCCATTTTACCGTCTTCTTTAATGTCCACGGTCACTTCCATTCCCATTGCCCCCGGATGAAAGGATGCACCTTCGCCCATAGAAAGCTCATTTACATACCAGGTTCCAATAACATCCTTTTCTTCAAGGGCATAAACACTTACGCTCATAAAGCCTGCCATTAAGACTCCTACTGTTCCTGCCATCCACAACCTCATTTTTTTACTCATACAAACATCTCCTTTCTTTTTTAATGTACTCCTCGGACTCTTTTTTACTTAATTTTGTGAGAAGATTTTTTGTTTATCTACATTATACGTGAACGCTCAGATATTTACACTAGCACTTCTGACAGTATGCATGTAATTTTTTGGATAAATTAAAACCTGCTGAAAAGTTTTTAACTCTTCTCAGCAGGTTCATTAAAATACTTTCTGTTTTGGCGCATTCTCTCCAGATTTTCCAGAATTATATCTACACTGATTGGTTTGGCAATATGAGCGTTCATACCCGCTTTGATTGCCTTTTTACGGTCTTCTTCAAAAGCATTGGCAGTCATCGCAATTTTTGAATAGGACCTGCTGATTGCGGGAATACTTTTTTATTTCCAGTCAGAAGCAAGGCATACAGGTACCGGATCCTGAATTTCCATTCTGTCAGGTTCTACTAGGCAGTCATAGGCCAAAATATGCACTCCTGCCCTTTCCGCTTCCTGTAATGTTTCTCCAAATTCCCGATGAGTCTCCCAGTTGGGCTCAAACCTGTCAACTCCCTTCATCTGGATCACCAGAAGCAGATAGGCTTCGTATCCTTCCTGCATACAATGGATCAGCTCTTTCAGATGCTTCACACCTCTTTCTGTAGGTGCATCAGGAAATCGTGCTATATTGTCAGATTCCAGAGTGACACCTTTCACTTCTATAAAAGCCTTACGTTTCTCTGAACAGACGTAAAGATCAAATCTGGAATTTCCATAGGTCTTCTCCGGCGTTACCTGAACCTTTTCCGGAAAAAGATGTCCTGCCTTTACCCACTCCAGTGCTGCTTTATTGGGAATCTGAGAATCCATATTGATCAGGCCCCTGCCCTTTTTATTTACGCAGATCAGATCATAGGCTGTCTTTCTCGCCGGATTGCTGCTCTTTTCCAGAAAAACCTGTGTACCCGGGACCAGAAGCTCCCTGCACCTGCCTGTATTCTTTACATGAACCGTTTCCACCTGCCCATTGATCTCCACATGTGCAATAAACCGATTGGGACGATCTATGAAACGGCCCTCTGTGATATGTTCGTACTTCATTTTTTCTGCTCCTCTTTACGCATTGTATACATACCATAACATGTTTTCCTCATATCTACAACATTTTCACTTTAAGAAACTTTTGTCTGATTTTGCCTATGTTTTTGTACCTGTGTTTTGAAAAAAATTCATTACGTTTTTTCATTTCTGTGCTATAATGTTCCATCATAAAAATATCCGATAAAAATGATGTGAAACAGGTGAAGAAAAAAAATCTTGTGCCTCTTATCGTTTTTTTACTGAGCATGTGCCTTGTTGGTTTCATCGTATACAAAACAGACACTCACGAAAAATGGCAGAGACGCACAACCGCACAATTAAATGTATCAACCTACGGCGAACGTATTAAAAATGAAATTACAAATGGAATTGCGATCACAGATACTCTGAAACAGGTTCTGATCAGTGGAAATGGAGATATCAAGCAATTTGATACGATTGCAGAAAATCTTATATCTGATTCTATTGAAAGTGTACAGCTTGCTCCGGACGGTGTTGTAACAGATATTTATCCTGCTGAGGGAAATGGGGCAGGTAAAATTGATCTGCTCCATGATAAAGACCGTGGCAGAATTTCCTGTTATGCAAGAGACAACCATACAATCATTACACAGGGACCCTTTGAATTGAAACAGGGCAGCTATGGAATTGCTGTTCGCAATCCGGTCTACCTGAATGATGAGCACGGACAGGCGTATTTCTGGGGATTTACCATTGTTATCCTGCGTGTTCCTGATATTTTTTCCGACTCGATCCATGCACTTTCAGGTTTTGGATATGAGTACAGACTTTCCAAAACAGAAACTCCCTGGAGTGACACTTATAAAACCGTTTACCAGTCAGATGGTCAGATAACGCAGCCGGTTTCTTATGATTTTACCATAGGGAAAGAAAGCTGGAAGTTTGAATTAACTCCTGAAAGCGGATGGCAAGACAATTTATTAATAGCAAAAGCCAGTATAATATTTACTGCCATCACCTTACTTCTGTCGGGACTTATCAGGGTATGGCTGGTATCAAACGAAAACAAAAATAAATTTCAGATACTGGCACGCACGGATTCTCTTACAGGTATTTACAACCGCTATGGATTTGACGAATCAGCAGAAAAGATGATGGATAAAAATCCGAAAGCACATTTTGTGGCTGCACTCCTTGATATCGATGATTTTAAGTTTATTAATGATATCTATGGCCACGCCTATGGAGACAAAGCATTAAAGAGTCTGGCAGACAGCATGAAAACATTTTTTCCATCTGATGCATTACTGGGAAGAAACGGCGGGGATGAATTCTGTATTCTTTTACAAAATTATACCTGTGAAGATGCAAAAGAACTGCTGCAGCAATTTACCGGACTTCCAAAGGCATTCTCATACAAGGGAAAAGAACAGTCATTTAACATTTCTCTGGGATATGCGGAATATCCCACATTTGCAGCCAGCCGTTCACAGCTTATGCGCTGTGCAGATGCAGCCCTTTATGAAATAAAACTTCACGGAAAAAACGGGTGTATGGCCTACAGGGAAGGTCTTCAGTCCGGAATCCGTAAACAACTGGGATTCGCATTTAAAGATATCTCTGAACACCTTCCGGGTGCATTTATCATATACAGAGCGGACAAAGACGATGACGAACTCTTTTATGCAAACCATGAGTTCCTTCATATGACCGGATATAAAGATATGGACGAGCTCTTCAGACTCACCAATAAGCGCTTCCGCAACCTGATCCTGAAAGATGAACAGAAACAGATAGAATCCAGCATCTGGGAACAGATTGATAGTGGTAATGAAAATGACTATATTCACTTTCACCTCCGAAAAGCTGACGGCTCCTATCTTTCTGTCCTCGATCACGGAAGAATCGTAAAAAGCCAGCAATACGGAAGGGTGTTCTATGTATTATTCATGGACTGGGAAGATATGCATATTCATTACAGTGATAAATTTTCCGAATAATAACAGACATACGACTGTTTTTCACGAAAAGGCTTATTTTTCAACTATAATGAAATACTTTCTGCAAGACATAATCGCCCCGAGGATGTCAAGTCATTGCTACAAAAAATATGCGGCTCTTTTGCCACCAAAATGGCTTAAAACCGCATATTTCTGTATAGAGGACGTTATATAATTGTCACAAAGTAGGTGGGGAGGATGTAACGTCATTGCTACATCTTTTCTATCCTAATGCGTCAATATTTATTCCTACTTTCGCAAATAAAAATTGTAGCAACACATGCATTTGCGTATCTGGATTATCATAATATCTGTTTTCTTTTGGCGTTTTATTTGCCTCTTTACCCTGATTATCCTCTGATATTTTTTTACCCCTTTGAATTGCATTCTTTATATCAGATAATCCGATTTGATTGACTATTTCCGTTACCCTTTTTTCTTTTTTTATGTTTGCATCTGCTGCTAACCCAAAAACTTGTCGTAATTTATCAGCATATGCATCCTGATTTTGTACTATATCAAAATAGTCTTCTTTATGAAGAATTAGCCATAAATCAAAACAATAATTTGTATATCCTAATTCAATCTTATTTTCTATTGCCAAATCTATTGCTTCTTCATACTTATCCTTTTTTCCGTCATAATCAAAAACAGATACTTTGTTTTCCTTACCAATAGATTTCTGAATAGTTCGTTCTACCACACACTTAGGATTTC
>OGRC01002175.1_pt1 | contig 11161 bp, 8 predicted proteins | sample 1553431 | NCBI WGS metagenome assembly OGRC01 (sample SAMEA2580064, study PRJEB22360) | human gut metagenome | biome: human gut; feature: human-associated habitat; material: faeces | place: Denmark | collected 2008/2010
TGATGCGGCGAGCGCCGAAGCGCTGGTTGAACAGACGGGCTGCGATGGCATTATGATTGGCCGCGGCGCGGAAGGAAATCCGTGGATTTTTAAACAGATTCTTCATTACAGGGAAACCGGAGAAACACTTGCAAAGCCGACGCAGCATGAGGTAAAAGAGATGATGCTTCGCCATGCGCGCATGCAGGTGGAATACAAAGGCGGCGCGATCGGCATCCGCGAGATGCGGAAGCACGTTGCGTGGTACACGGCGGGATTCCCGCACTCGGCGAAACTGCGCGCAGCGATCAACCAGGTGGAGAGCCTGCAGGAGCTGGAACAGATGCTGAATGAGTGGGAACGCGGCTGACAAGTAAGTAAAATAAGTCAAAAAAGTACCTATGATATGCCAATATTGATATATCACGGGTACTTTTTCTATGCTATACTGACATTTAGAGGTATTGGGAATAAAAAAACAAAAGAGGGAGTGTAGTGTATGACTATCAAAGAACTTTTCGCACCGTCCGACATGACGGTGGGAAAGCCGTGGGAAAAGATTGTAGCTTTTACAATCCCTATGCTGATCGGCAACATTGCCCAGCAGCTCTACAACACGGTTGACAGTATTGTAATCGGAAAATATGTCGGGGACAACGCGCTTGCGGCAGTTGGAAGCGCCAGCCCGATCTTAAACCTGCTTCTGGTTCTGTTCGTCGGAATTTCCGTCGGCGCCGGCGTCATGGTGTCGCAGTATTTTGGAGCAAGACAAAGAAAAGAGCTTTCGATGACGATCGGAAACTGCGTCACGCTGACAGCAATTTCTTCCATCATTATTATGATTCTGGGAGCCGTCCTCTCAAGACCGCTGCTGGAAATGCTGAAAACACCGGATTCTATCATCGACTGGTGTACCTCGTATCTGGTGATCCTGATGGTGGGCTGTGCCGGCAGTGCGTACTATAACATTCTATGTGGTATCCTTCGCGGACTCGGCGATTCGATTTCGGCGCTGATTTATCTGCTGGTGGCAACGGTCATCAACATTGTATTGGATATTGTATTCGTTTCCCAGTTCCACATGGGCGTTGCCGGAGTTGCATACGCGACCGTGATTGCGCAGGCAATTTCTGCAGTACTCTGCATGTGGCGTCTGATGCGTATGACCGACATCTTTGATTTCAGACCCAAATATCTGAAAATGAAAAAACAGTATTCGATGGAAATTATCCGCCTTGGTCTGCCGTCCGGTATTACCCAGGCGATCTTCTCCATGGCGATGGTTATCGTACAGTCGCTGACCAACAGCTTCGGTGAAATGGTTATCGCCGCGAATGTTATCATCATGCGTGTCGATGGCTTTGCAATGATGCCGAACTTTTCGTTTGGTACCGCGATGACAACGTATGCCGGTCAGAATGTCGGTGCACGCCGTATGGACCGCGTAGAGCAGGGCGCAAAACAGGGAACACTGATTGCAGTCGGAACCTCAACGACCATTACCCTTTTAATTGTTATTTTCGGCCATCATCTGATGGGAATCTTTACGAATACCACAGAGCTCGTAACATTAAGTGCCAATATGATGAAGATCCTTGCGGTCGGCTATATTGCCATGGCAATAACACAGTCGCTTTCCGGCGTCATGCGTGGAGCAGGCGATACGATGACCCCGATGTGGATTTCGATGGTTGTTACCGTTGTAATCCGTGTGCCGCTGGCATACGGTCTGGCCTTTCTGACCAGAACGCCGGAGCTGCCAAACGGACGATATCAGGTACTCTGGATTTCCATGCTGGTAAGCTGGTGCATGGGTGCGCTTCTGACGCTGATTTTCTATAAAAAAGGAAATTGGAAAAAGAAAGCACTGACAGGAAGCTCATCCGAAAAATAAAGGAAAAATAAGAGAAAGATGCAGGAAGGATTTGTGAAAAAGAAAATCTTTCCTGCGTTTCTTTTTTTCTTGACATTCCGTGGGCAATCCTTTATACTACTTTAATTGTTAGGATAGGCGGAGTCTATCCTTATTTCAACCGGGAATACTGAAAATACAGCGCATTTCCGGAGAGTTTACAGAATAAAATCAGATATGACTGGATACAGAAACGATAGAAAGGGTGTATAAAATGGAACAGAAAAAAACGATTCTTACCTATGCCGGCCTGAAAAAACTGGAGGACGAGCTTCATGATCTCAAAGTAAACAAACGTAGAGAAATTGCCGGTAAAATCAAAGAAGCAAGAGAGCAGGGAGACCTTTCCGAGAACGCCGAGTACGATGCAGCAAAAGATGAGCAGAGAGATATCGAAGCACGTATCGAAGAAATCGAAAAAATTCTGAAAAATGCGGAAGTAGTTGTAGAAGATGAAGTAGATCTGGACAAGATCAGTGTTGGATGCAGCGTCAAGATTTACGATGAAGAATATGAAGAAGAAATGGAATACAAAATTGTAGGATCTTCCGAGGCAAACAGCCTGAAAGGAAAGATTTCAAATGAATCACCGGTAGGTCATGCACTGCTGGGACATAAAGTAGGCGATGAAGTAACTGTAGAGACTCAGGCAGGAGAAATCCATTATAAAGTACTGAGCATCCACAGATCTAATTAAGGAGTGACAACAGTGGGAGAACAGAAGAATCAAAAGACACAGGACGTAAATCAGCTGCTGAAAATCCGCCGCGATAAGCTTGCAGAACTGCAGGCAGACGGAAAAGACCCGTTTCAGATCACAAAATTTGATGTGACACATCACAGCCAGGAAGTCAAAGATCAGTTTGAGAATCTGGAAGGAAAGAGTGTAGTGCTCGCAGGACGTATGATGTCCAAGCGAGTAATGGGAAAAGCATCTTTCTGCAATATCCAGGATCTGCAGGGCAATATCCAGTCTTATGTGGCAAGAGACAGCATCGGTGAGGAAGAATACAAAGCTTTCAAAAAAATGGACATCGGAGATATCGTAGGTCTGAAAGGTGAAGTATTTAAAACAAAGACCGGCGAAATTTCCATTCATGCATCCAAGGTAACTCTGCTTTCCAAGAGTCTTCAGATTCTTCCGGAAAAATTTCATGGTCTGACCAATACCGACATCCGTTATCGTCAGCGTTATGTCGATCTGATCATGAACGCAGACGTAAAAGACACCTTTATCAAACGTTCCAGGATCATCAGTGCAGTACGTCAGTATCTGAACGGACAGGGATTCCTGGAAGTTGAAACACCGATGCTGGTATCCAATGCCGGCGGTGCAGCAGCAAGACCGTTCGAAACACATTTCAATGCACTGAACGAAGACCTGAAGCTGCGTATTTCCCTGGAACTGTATCTGAAGAGACTGATCGTCGGAGGCATGGAGCGTGTTTACGAGATCGGCCGTGTATTCCGTAACGAGGGACTGGATACACGTCATAATCCAGAGTTTACACTGATGGAGCTTTATCAGGCATACACCGATTACCACGGCATGATGGATCTGACTGAGAATATGTATCGCTATGTTGCACAGACTGTTCTTGGCACAACCACCATTTCCTACAACGGTATCGAGATGGATCTGGGCAAACCGTTTGAACGTATCACAATGGTAGATGCTGTTAAGAAATATTCCGGTGTAGACTGGAACGAAATCAAAGACCTTGAAGCTGCTCGTGCAGCCGCAAGAGAACATCACATCGAATATGAAGAACGTCACAAAAAAGGCGATATCCTGAACCTGTTCTTTGAAGAATTTGTAGAAGAACATCTGATTCAGCCGACGTTCGTTATGGATCATCCGGTTGAGATTTCACCGCTGACCAAGAAAAAGCCGGAAAATCCGGAATATGTAGAACGTTTTGAATTCTTCATGAACGGCTGGGAAATGGCAAATGCTTACTCCGAGCTGAATGACCCGATCGACCAGAGAGCACGTTTCGCAGCTCAGGAAGAACTGTTCGCACAGGGCGATGAAGAAGCAAACCACACCGACGAAGATTTCCTGAATGCACTGGAGATCGGTATGCCGCCTACAGGAGGTATCGGATTCGGTATCGACCGTATGTGTATGCTGCTGACCGATTCCGCTGCAATCCGTGACGTTCTGCTGTTCCCGACAATGAAGACCCTGGACCCAAAGAAGGCTGAAAACAAAGCCGAAAAAGCAGCGGTAAATGGTTCTGCAGAGGATGCAACCGTGTCCGCGCCAAGCGTACAGATTGATCTTTCCAAGGTGAAAATCGAGCCGTTGTTTGCAGATGATGTAGACTTTGAGACATTCAGCAAGTCTGATTTCAGAGTGGTTAAGATCGAAGCCTGTGAGGCAGTGCCGAAGTCCAAGAAGCTCCTGAAATTCACACTGAATGACGGAACAGACCGGAAACGCACCATTTTAAGCGGTATTCACGAGTATTACGAGCCGGAAGAGCTGGTTGGTAAGACCTGTGTGGCAATCACAAACCTGCCGCCGAGAAAGATGATGGGTATTGATTCCGAGGGTATGCTGATTTCCGCAGTGTACGAGTATGACGGACGGGAAGGCTTAAATCTTTTGATGCTGGATGACAGTATTCCGGCAGGAGCAAAGCTGTACTAAAGAGGTCATTTACTACAAAAAATCGCGTTACTACAACTTTTCTACAACTTTTGCGCGAGACCCTACGAAACCGGATGAAGCAATATGAAAGGCGGATCTGCTTATAAAATGCAGATTCGCCTTTCTTTTTTACATCAGCTTCATGTTCACACTAATGTTTTTTGCCTTCTCCTGCATATTCTCTTGTGTGATATGGGTGTAGATGTCCATTGTAGTAGAGAAATCGGCATGCCCCATGACTTGCTGAATGAATTTAACATCGTTGGTGCTTTCGCAGAGCCGGGTACAGAAGGTGTGCCGCAAGTTGTGAACACTAAAATGAGGGAGCAGATCCGGTTCACGGTCTTCCAGTTCAGCCTGATCCATTTCCTCCATGTTGTAAGTTACGCTGATTCTCTCAATCGCCCGATTGATATTGTGGGCGCTCATGAATGAGCCGGTTCGGTTGCGGAAAACAAAACCGTGCACTCCTCCTAACACCAGTTGATCGTCTGGATACAATGCGTCGATGGTTTCAATCTGGAGGCGAAGCTGCTCGGCCACCTCTGGATAGAGGATAGGGATAATTCGTGTACCGCTCTCAGTTTTGGGAGTGGTAATGTGAAATCCGGCTTTTCCGTCAATGACCCGGTAGATTAAGTTGTGGTTGACCGAGATTGTGTTTTCGCTCAAGTTAATATCGCTTTTGGTAATGCCGGTACATTCTGCGACACGCATTCCTGTTCCAAGGAGCACAGTCATGATGGGGAGCCAATGGCTGTATGTAGGGGACTTGGCAATAAAACGCAGGAAATTCTGCTGTTGCGTTTTAGTGAGCGCGATCCGCCGTTTAGGCTTTGGAGCGCTGCCATCCGTTTTGAGCTTGCGGTAAATGCCCTTGCTGGGATTTTTGCGGATGTAATCGTCGTCCACGGCCATTTCAAGCGTAGGGTGAACAATGGTGTTGATGCTCTCCAGTGAGTTGATAGCAAAGCCGTGTTTCAGCAGTTTGGTATAAAACGCGAGAATATCACTTCTGTGGATTTGTGGCAGAGGCATGTTAGCGAAAGGCTCTTCTTTCACATAGAAGTCCCACAGGTAAAGATAATTTGCTCTGGTAGAGGGCTTCAGTTTGATGTTGTTATTCATGTAGACCTTGAACATATCATTCAGGGTAAGCTTCATGGCTTCCTGAGTACGGATGCCATCATCCTTATCTTTGTTGATCTGCTTTTCTTTGACACGAAGACTTGCGAGATCGGAGTCGTAAAGATATTTCTTTTTAGTGCCTAATTTGTAGACATACATATAGCTGCCATCTGCCCGTTGTGTTTCTCCGGGCCGAAGATTTCGCCCTTTGTTGTCTTTTCTCACTTTTGCCATTACTGGTACCTCCTGATTATAAAAGTGTAGTGCGCCTTACTGGCATGGTTATTTAGCCGGAAATATCATAAAGATATTCTTTGATACGCTGGACACTCCATAGGACACGGGTGTTCATGGTAATGCGTGCATTGGCAAGATCCCCAATCTGTACTGCAGTGTGCCTTCCACAGCACAACAGTTTGCAAAGGGTATCGGTATCAACAGCCAAGCACTGCTCCGGCGGTAGGTCATTCGGTTTTCTTTTCTCCATAATCGTCCTCCTTTTTTCGATTACAATGATCCCTTACGATTTGTAGAAGAAGGTTTTCAACAAAAACAATGAAAACGGTCTTGAGGTCAGGAAGTATTGAAATAACAAAAGAACTCTAATGGGGCCATTTCCTACGCCAGAACGGTTCTGCCGTGTATTTCAGGCTGCTGCTGTGCAACACTTCGATTATGGGCGCGCTTCTGTGGTCATCGCACACTGTCCAGAATTCCTGTATAACTCCCCATAGAGGTTATGAACTTGTCAAGGTACTAAAAGAGCGTAGGGATCATCCGGTATTACCAAATGATCCGATACATCCTATAAATAGGCGGGGAAGAAAGAACTTCTGCAAAGAGGAAAGAAAATTTAAAGAAAATCCAAAATCAATATATAGAATGTTTGAATTGACAAGCACTATATATTGTGTTAGAATTGCAATGTAATTGATTTTTGTGCGTTGCCCGTCAGGGTACACAGGCTTTAGGGCTTGTGTTGCGGAGTAATGACTGCATTGCACACGCTGTTAATTTTGTACTTGTGTCAGTAGTATCACTGCGCCTTTTCAGGCCGGTATATTGCTGGCTTTTTTTATTTTACGGGATTTACCCACCATTGCGAGAATGACATCGGTTCATAGGCAACTATGGACGCCAGGCTTTATGCCGTCTGTCATTCTCGCTTTTTTATTGCCTGTAAGCCTGAAAGGGCTTTAAGGATAAATCAAAACTGAGAAAGGCAGGTCATGTACATGAATGTGAAGCAGAAAAGAAAGCAGAATGGTCGGCGGGTCAAGCCGGCACACTCCACGGACTGGAAGATGAAGAGACAGGCAGTATCTTCGCTCCGGCCCCAAAATGTTGCACCAATGGCGAGGGCAGTTATTTTGCCCCGAAGATCACGAAGGGGGATTTGATATGTCTGGCAGCAATAGTGCTGAACGAAAGCGGCATGAACCGCTGGTGCTGGTAGAAACGGCAGATCTTTCAGAAGAAGAATGGCTGGATTACCGGCGCCGTGGAATCGGCGGCAGCGATGTATCAGCAATCTTTGGCACTTCTCCATTCCGGACAGCCAGGGATCTGTACTACGACAAACTGAACATAGCGTCAGTGGAAGATGATGAGGGCAACTGGGTTGCCATGGAAATGGGGCATTTGCTGGAGCCTCTGGTAGCAAAGATATTCGAGCGGAAAACCGGATATCGGGTCTACCAAATCAAAAAGATGTTCCAGCACCCACAGTATCCTTGGATGCTGGCTGATGTGGACTACTTTGTGGAACTGCCGGATGGCACCACAGCGATCCTTGAGATCAAGACCACAAACTATAATGCCAGAGATAACTGGTGGATGAATGGGAAGGAGACTGTTCCAGTCTACTATGAATCTCAGGGGCGTCATTATATGGCAGTAACGGATCTTGACCGATGTTTCTTTTGCTGCCTGTATGGTAACAACGAGGAGGAAGTTATTATCCGGGAGGTCAAGCGTGATTTCGAGTATGAGGCTGAGATGGTCTTTTTGGAGCAGTATTTCTGGGAAAACCATGTCCAGCGCCATGTGCCGCCGCCCTATACAGAAAGTGGGGCCTTGATTATTGAGAGCGCACGCAAACACTTTGGCCCGGCAGATAAAAATGCCCCGGCCGTTGCACTTGACCTGGATATGACTGCAAAACTTATGCAGTATTTGCGGCTTCTGGATGAAAAGAAAAATGCAGAGGTGTACTCCAAAGAAATCGACAAGGATATTCAGCGTCTGAAGGCGCTGTTGATTGCGGAAATGGGTACCAGCTGCACTGCAGTCTGTGAGCAGGAGGGAGTGAACTATACGGTTACCTATACCCCTGTTCGCAAGTCCGTCATCGACAAGGATAACCTGCTTCGGTTGAAACTGGAGCATCCGGATATTTACGAGCAGTTTGTTACAGTATCCGAATCCAGACGGTTCAGTGTTAGAGCCTCGATTATGGAGGCCGCTTAGTGAGGTGAAAAAGGATGAATTGTATTGGTACCTACGACGGGACGATTTTTTATAATCCTGCCAATAAGTTTTGTATCATCAGTGTAAAAACCGCAGACCAGAGTGTGCCAGCTGAGGCCAGGTCAAACAGGCGGTACAAAGACCATTTGATCCGCTTTACAGCTGTGGGGTATGAGATTCCACGGACAGATGCGGTAGAGTTGGAACTGGATGGTGAATGGGCAAAAGGCAAGTATGGTGTCCAGCTCCAGGTGGAGCAGTGGCGTGAAATTGTGCCCAGAACAAAAAACGGCGTAGAGGGCTACCTTGCCTCCGGGCTTATCAAAGGGATTGGTCCCAAAACTGCCGCAGACATTGTGGAGCGGTTCGGTGTGGACACATTGGATATTCTGGAACACCAGCCGGAGCGGTTGTTGGAGATCCGGGGCATTACGGAAAATAAATTGGAGGACATCAAAGCTTCTTATGCAGAAAACCGTATGCTCCAAGGAATTATGACCTTGCTGGCACCGTTTAAGATTACTCCCAAGACGGCATTGAAAATATATCAATATTTCGGCCCGACCAGCGTAGAGATTTTGGAAAAGAGCCCATTCGAGCTTTGCCAGATCTCCGGCTTTGGATTTCGGCGGGTAGATGCAATCGTACAAAAGAGCGGGGGCGATCTCCATGACCCCATGCGTATCAAAGGGGCTGTCTTTTGTGCGCTGGATGAGGGCAAGAGTAAACGAGGCCATCTGTACATCAGTTCTGAAGAACTGGAGAAATCAGCGCTGAAACTGCTCAATGAGAAGATACCTGTACCGGAGCTTCGCCTGCATCAGCAGGAAGTCAGGGATATGATGCAGGAAATGATCCTGAATGGAGCAATCGTTTCCGTGAAGGATAATATTTATCTTCCCAGAGTGTTTGCCCAAGAGGATGAAACGGCGCGCCGGATCGCCCAGCGTCTGGTCACCCAGATGCCAGTAGAGCATATTGCGCCGGTGCTGGAACAGGTCAAGGTTGAAATGGGACTGCGCCTGTCTGCACAGCAGGAGGCTGCGGTCTATGCAGCATTTAGGCATGGCTTGTCAGTGATTACGGGTTCTCCTGGTACTGGTAAAACAACAGTGCTGCGGACGATACTTGAGGTTTACCGGCGGCTGCACCCTGATGGCAAAATTGCTCTTATGGCGCCTACCGGTCGGGCAAGCCGCAGGATGTCGGAGAGTACCGGCTTTGAGGATGCCCGAACATTACACAGTGGTCTGGGACTGACCAGTGAAGAGGATGAGGGTAGCCGGAACAGAAAGTCAGAGCCACTGTCGGCCGATTTAATCATTGTGGATGAGTTTTCCATGGTGGATATGTGGCTTGCCGAGAAATTCTTTGAGCGCATGAAGGCAAATGCCAGAATCGTACTGGTAGGCGACCCAGATCAGCTTCCCAGCGTAGGAGCCGGAAATGTGTTTCGTGAGATCATCGAGACCCAAATCGTCCCGGTAACGGTGCTGGATCAGATTTTCCGTCAGTCGAAGGACAGTCTGATTGCCTATAACGCCAAATTTATTAACGAGGGCAATACCAAACTGTTTTATGGACCGGACTTTGTTTTCGTGTCTGGTGATAGTCAGGAAGACACCGCTGAAAAGATTACAGAACGGTATTGTTTGGAGATACAGGAGAGTGGCATTGAGAATGTGCAGATTCTTTCACCTTTCCGTTCAGAAGGCGCCGCGTCGTCGGAACAGCTGAATGAGACCATTCGTGAATTGGTCAACCCATTCCGCTCTGCGGAGGAAGAAATCAAGTTTGGCCCCAGGATATTCCGGGTCAATGACCGCATCATGCAGACCAAGAACACAGAAAAGGTCTCTAATGGAGATCTGGGCTTCATCCGGTATATTAAGGACACTGACCAGGGTAAAAAAATCGGCATGGATTTTGGCGCTGGCAGAACACTGGAATACGGCGTAGATGATTTGAGCAATGTGGATCTGGCTTATGCTACTACGATCCACAAGGCTATGGGCTCTGAGTATGAGACCGTTATTATGCCGCTGCTCAAAGCGCACACCATCATGATGTACCGTAATCTGCTCTACACCGGAATCACGCGTGCCAAAAAGCGGGTGGTTCTGATTGGGCAGAAACAGGTATTGTTTATGGCAATCCATCGTAATGAGATCGGCAAGCGGAATACGCTGCTGGGTATGCGTATTCAGATGTATTTCAAAGCCTACGCAAAGAAAGCCGGTATCCCCATTCCGGCTGCGTTGGAAGAACAATTAAAGAACGCAAGTTAAAAAAGAGAGGTCAGATGCAGAAATAGCACTTGGCGTCTCCTATTTTTATGTCAGAAAGGAGTTTCCAACATGAACGAAAAAAGTAATCCGATGCCTATGATGTACAAAACAATTCCGGCAGTGGCAGAACTGAACAAGGTGCCGGGCTTTGACCCGCTCAAATTTCTGCGCCATAAGGTATCCAGAAAGACCAATGAGGAAATGCTGCAGTTGGAATTGCCTTATCAGAAACTGTGGTTCCGTCTGCGTCACCCACAGGGCCGCATGAAACTGACTACCCTGCGAATCACGGAACAGCTTGCGATTATGGAGGCCAGAGTCTATCTGGACCGCAGTGATGCAGAGCCCATCAGCAGTTACATCTCGCAGCATAGTGCAGAAGAAGGTACTGACTATGTACAGGCTGCCCAGGATGAGGCATTGAGTGCTGCGCTGTCGGATGCCGGTTTCGGTCTGCAGTTTGCCGATGTTGCTGTTGACAGTACGGGCAAGGTGTTTGGAAGCAGTATTCCGCTTTCCGGGACGGCTCCTATCCGGCAACCGATGCCAAATGCGGCGCAGAGGCCCGTAGAAGCCCCTGGAGCGGCGTTGCGGCAATCTGGCGGGGAAGTTCATGCCCGACTGGAAAGAGCGCCTCAGAGCGTCGTAGCATCGATAAACATTACGGGATGGGGCGAAACTGCCACCTGTTCGAAATGACGCGCAAATGGGCTTACAGGGCGATTCGTC
>OGRC01002177.1_pt1 | contig 11147 bp, 9 predicted proteins | sample 1553431 | NCBI WGS metagenome assembly OGRC01 (sample SAMEA2580064, study PRJEB22360) | human gut metagenome | biome: human gut; feature: human-associated habitat; material: faeces | place: Denmark | collected 2008/2010
CATATTACGCAACAGCCAGAGATGAACTTGAAAAAAACAAGGATTCCATGAACGAACTTGAGGGGATCGGAAAAAATTTATAAAGCACGTTCCAAATTCCTGTTTGCATATTTCATCAAACGGTACATATTAAAATTAACACAAAGGGAGATGTTAGAATGAAAGCTCATGAATATTGGTCTGTCGGAGCATTGATAACGATGCTAGGAACTTTTTATAGCGGATATAAAGGTTCAAAATCAAGCCATAAATATTTTGCGGCAAGTTCTTTGCTTTGTATGATTATGGCTATTTACACAGGTCATAAGATGATATCTAAAAACAAGAAAACAAAGAAAGAACCAATATCATTAGGAAATGAAGAATAATACAATCAACCTTGTGCCCAGTGGGCACGAAGTTGGCATAGTCACTATGGTGTCAGGAGAAATCCTGGCATCTTTTTTTTATATCTTTTTACACTTCAAAAAATAATTTCAAAAAATTTCTAAAATCATGTCCGATTTTGTCGCTCCCAATACAGAGTATATGGAAGGCAAATTGAAAATCCTCTGATTTCCAAAAATCACAAACGTAAAAGAGGTTCAGACAGTTCTTCCGATTGCACCTTGACAATTGAAGGAGCTGATACATCTTGAGGAACATGCTTACCGGAGATAATCCGGCTCGTGCAGGCGAAGACTCCTACGGGAAGAGCGAAGCAATAATGATACCACCGAAGGGTACAGGACCTCTGCTGAAACAGAGACTGTGACTGTATTTTTACAGCCGGGTTATCTGGAATGATAACGATCAGATGTATATGTACAGACAAAGCCCAAATGTGAATACTTAGATTTTCTTATTTATATTACAGGAGAAATCCTGTAGCAAGTGGGGAATGGTTCGAATCCATTCCTCATTTTTTCGTGCAGAAAATGCACAGATTATTATCCTGTTTGAAATACCAGGGAAGGGTGTTGCAGGAAGAAAGGGAGGACAAAAAGAATGAATACGATTGTTTTAATGGGTAGACTTGCCAGAGATCCAGAAACTAAGCTGACATCTACGCAAAAGGGACAAACCAAAGTATCTAGGTTTCCACTGGTAGTAAAAAGAAATCGCACAAGCAAAGCATTTGTAGTGATGATCACAGCTTATGGAAATAATGCAGAATTTGTGGAGAAATATCTTGAAAAAGGAATTAAGATTGCTCTTTCCGGAGAGTTGGTAATCTCTCAGATCAAAGATGAACAGACTGGAACTGCATCCTATTATACCGAAGTCATTATGGATGATGTGGAATTTGCAGAAGCCAAAACAAAAAAAGAAGAATCTGACGGATTTCAACCAGCAGAGAAGAGGAAGATTCCATTCGATATACCAGAAGAACTTGAACAAGAAATGCCATTTCGATAGGAGGACAAGATTTATGAGAAAATACTTTTTAGAATTATTTGCAATAGGATTGGTTGATTCAGAAGGAAGAATCAATACAGAACATATGACAAGCGATGCACTTATGACTTCCATGAAAACAATGGAAGAGCTGACAAAAATGAAAATGGATCGTTTAGTTTTGGAAACAACAATGGAGATGATCTTATGTATGTTTGAGTCATGTGACACAGAGGAATTTACAGAAATATTAGGCAAGCTGCTTGGCGGAAAGCAGACTTCTAAAGTGACAGCTCATTTGGAAGCACTGGAGGAATTGTTGACAGAAGAGGAATATAGTAGTTTCCTTGCAGAATATCTTGGTTATTTAACCGTGAATGTAGCAGAGTTTATTAGGAGCACAATCATTGAAAATGGTTTGATGTTACTTGCCGGTTCAGGAGGAGAAGAGGATGGAGAAGAGGATGGAGAAGACGGATTATAAAATCACAGAGTTTCACAATTCGGAGTTTGGTTCCATCCGTATGATTGAAGATGGAGGCAGACTTTTATTTTCTGGAATGGATGTAGCATTTGCTTTGGGATATGCAAAACCAAGAAATGCGATAAATGTTCATTGCAAGGGGGCCCTGAAACGGGGCGTCCTTACATCAGGTGGGGTACAGCCAATGATTTTTATTCCAGAGGGAGATGTATATCGGCTGATTACAAAAAGTCGTTTAAAGTCAGCACAGAATTTTGAGAAGTGGGTATTTGATGAGGTACTTCCGGCTATTAGGAAAACAGGCGGATATTTAGAGACCGATCTTTTAGACAGGGTAAAAGATAACCCGGAACTTCTTTTGGAATTTGCCGAGAGACTTTTGGCAGAAAACAATCGAAATCGAGAATTGCAAAATCGTGTAAAGGATATGCAGCCAAAAGCAGATTATTATGATCATTTCATGATTACAGGAGAATGCACCAATATTCGAACGACGGCAAAAGAGATTGAATTTCCAGAAAGAAAATTTGTGAAACTTCTTTTAAATAGAGGATTTCTATATAGGAGTCCATCCGGCACGCTGTTACCCTATGCGGTGGAGAAGAACAATGATCTGTTTATTGTAAAAGACTATTTTAACAATGGACATCTTGGTTCACAGACATTGGTTACACCAAAAGGAAAAGAATTTTTTAAAGCGTTGTGTGCGGAGGAAGAGTAAAGAATGAAGGAGGTGGTTGCCATGATTACAGATCTGGACAGCAGTTAAATCGCTGAAAGGAGGGAAAATCATGCAGGAAGAGGTAACTCAGAAAACGGTCACGTTCTGCATTCGGACTACCAAAGTAACAGCAGATTTATTGAAAAAGGTTCTTGCTGCTTATCTGCGTCATCAGAAGCAGAAATCGGTAGAGAAGAAAGCGAAGAAGAATCAGCCGAAACAGGGAAAGGTCACGGTAAAAGAGCTGGCAAAACAAAATGCCGGGATGGTCAATATCGAGATCACAAATAAGAATATCAAGTCCTTTGAACGTTATGCCAGAAAATACGGGATCAATTATGCTTTGAAAAAAGATAAGAGTAAAGATCCACCGATGTATCTGGTGTTTTTTAAAGGACGTGATCAGGATGCCCTCAATGCTGCTTTCCGTGAGTTTTCCCAGAAACAGATTCAAAAAGCGAATAAGCCTTCTATTCACAAGCGTCTTGCAACTTACAGAGCAATGATGCCAAAGAAATCGAAGGACAAAGTAAAGAACCGGCATCAGGAGCAGAGCCGATGAAAAAGCAAATCGGTAAAAATCTGATGCAAAAATGGAAGAATAAGATCAGGGTCAGGCTGTCCGCCCTGGATAAAAAGAAACTGGTTCTTACCAATATCCCATATATCTTAACTGCTTTTTATACAAATCGGGCATCATTTCTTTACAGAAACAGTCTGGGAGAAGATATTGGGAACAAGCTATTATATGCGATGGAACATGCAGACAGGATTCTTACTGGATTGCAGCCAAGTTTTAACTGGCGTGATATGCTGACAGGAATTGTAGCAGCTGTCATTCTGAAATTACTGGTATGGCAGAAACAGTCAGATGCAAAGAAACTCCGGAAAGGAATCGAGTATGGTTCAGCCAGATGGGGAAACGCTGAGGATATTAAACCTTATATGTCGGAAGATCCCTGGATGAATATTCCATTAACAGCAACAGAAGCATTGACTATGGAAAGTAGACCTAAACAGCCAAAGTATGCAAGAAATAAAAATATAGTGGTCATTGGCGGCAGTGGTTCCGGAAAAACTCGATTTTTCGTTAAGCCGTCAGTCATGCAGATGAACTGTTCCATGGTCATTACAGATCCGAAAGGCACTCTGATCGAGGAGTGCGGGAAGATGTTAGCAAAGGGACCACCTAAGAAAGATAAGAATGGAAATATTATGAAAGATAAATCAGGAAAAGTGGTACACGAACCATATGTGATTAAGGTTCTGAATACTATCAACTTTTCCAAATCGCTTCATTACAATCCATTTGCTTATATACGGTCTGAAAAAGATATCCTGAAGCTGGTTACAACAATTATTGTTAATACCAAAGGCGAAGGGGAAAAAGCTTCCGAAGATTTTTGGGTGAAAGCAGAGAAGCTGTTGTACACGGCATTGATTGCTTTTATCTGGTATGAAGGAGATGAAGAGGAAAAGAATCTGAATACCCTTCTGGATCTTTTGAATGAAAGCGAAACCCGTGAAGAGGATGAAACTTACCAGAATCCAGTGGATATGATGTTCCAGGAACTGGAAGAAAGAGATCCGCAGCACTTTGCGGTCAGACAGTATAAAAAATACAAAATGGCGGCTGGCAAAACGGCGAAGTCGATTTTGATTTCCTGTGGTGCCAGACTTGCCCCATTTGATATCGCAGAGCTTCGTGAGATCATGTCTTACGATGAAATGGAACTGGATAAGATCGGAGACAGGAAAACAGCCTTGTTTCTGATTATGTCCGATACGGATACCACATTCAACTTTGTGATTGCGATGCTGCAGTCACAGCTTTTCAATCTGCTTTGCGACAAGGCAGATGATGAATATGGCGGCAGACTTCCGGTGCATGTGCGTGTCATCGCTGATGAGTTTGCCAACATCGGACAAATTCCTCAGTTTGACAAGCTGATCGCAACCATCCGAAGCAGGGAAATCTCTGCTTCTATTATTTTGCAGTCACAGAGCCAGTTAAAGGCAATGTATAAGGATAGTGCAGATACCATTCTGGGCAACTGTGATACGACTTTATTCCTTGGTGGGAAAGAGAAGACCACATTAAAGGAAATGAGTGAGCTTCTGGGTAAGGAAACCATTGACCTGTATAACACTTCGGAGACAAGAAGCAATCAGAAATCTTTTGGACTGAATTATCAGAAACTGGGGAAACAGTTGATGACAGAGGACGAGATTGCAGTCATGGATGGAGGAAAATGTATCCTGCAGATCCGTGGTGCCAGACCATTTTTCTCAGACAAATATGATATTACGAAACACAAAAACTATCGGCTTCTTGCAGATGAAAACGAGAAGAACCGATACAAGGTTGAGAAAGAGTTAAATCCGCAGTACACACCGAAATCTGAAGAAGAGGTGGAAGTAATTCAAGTAGATCTGTCGGAGTAACCTTGGGAATGAACGAAAAATAATAAGGAAAGGAATAACTGACATTAGGTGCGCCGGCTTTTTAGTCGGTGTTTTTTCATTCCCGTAAACACCTGAAAAAAGTCAGTTTTGGTGAATGTATATGGCATTTTTTAGCAGTGCAATTACAACTTTAAAAACTCTTGTAGTCGCAATCGGTGCAGGTCTTGGCGTGTGGGGTGTCGTAAACCTTCTGGAAGGATATGGGAATGACAATCCCGGCGCTAAGAGCCAGGGCATCAAACAGCTGATGGCCGGTGCCGGAATCATGCTGCTGGGAACTACCCTGATTCCACAGCTGGCAACATTGTTCTCTTAAGAGGAGTGGTAGATGAACACCATCATTGAGAGAATTACGGAAGCGATAAAGGATATCCTGATCGGGCTTATCAAGTCAAGTTTGGATAACATGTTCACGTCTGTCAATGAGCAGGTGGGAACCATAGCCGGGCAGGTGGGACAGACACCGCAGGGATGGAATGCAGGGATTTTTAATCTGATTCAGAATATATCCCAAACGGTGATTGTCCCCATTGCGGGACTGATCATCACCTTTGTCCTGTGCTATGAATTGATCACGATGGTAACACAGAAAAACAATTTCCATGAATTTGAGACTTATAACATTTTCCTCTGGATCTTCAAAGCGTATGTAGCCATTTATCTGGTGACAAATACGTTCAATATCACGATGGCGGTCTTTGATGTTGGCCAGCATGTGGTCAACAATGCCGCAGGGGTGATATCAGGAAACACTGCGGTGGATGCAACAGAAGCAATTACACGGATTGTGGATGCCCTGGAGGATATGGAGTTAGGGGATTTGTTCCTGCTATCCATGGAAACGATGTTGATCAGTGTTACCATGCACATTCTGTCAATTATCATTACGGTAATCTTGTTCGGAAGAATGATAGAAATTTACCTTTATACTTCCATAGCACCAATTCCGTTTGCCACCATGACCAATAAGGAATGGGGCAATATCGGAAACAACTATTTAAAAGGCTTGTTCGCACTGGCATTTCAGGGATTCTTCATGATGGTCTGTGTGGGAATTTATGCAGTTTTAGTAAATGCAATGACCATATCCAGTGACCTTCATGCAGCAATGTTTTCAGTAGCGGCTTATACCGTGATTCTTGCATTTTCATTATTCAAGACCGGAAGCCTTAGCAAATCAATATTTAATGCCCACTAACGGGCAGGAAAGGAGCGCATACCATGGCGTATGTACCAGTACCAAAAGACCTTACCAAGGTCAAAACAAAAGTAGCGTTAAATCTGACAAAGCGGCAGCTGATTTTCTTTTCACTTGCCGCAGTTGTGGGAATTCCGTTTTATCTGGTCATGAGAAAACCAATCGGTTCCAGTATCGCAGCCATCCTGATGGTAACGATCATGCTTCCGTTTTTCTTCATGGCAATGTATGAAAAAGACGGTCTTCCCTTTGAAAAAGTGGTGGCAAATATCATTCGACAGAAGTTTATCTGTCCGGCAGTAAGACCATATAAGACAGAAAATTTTTATCAGGAGATTTCCACCCTTGTGAAAAAGGAGGGTGTGCCGGATGGCAAAAAAGACAAAGCAGGAGGCTCAGCAGGAGCGTCTGTCCCTGGCGGAAAAAAGAAACCGTCAGGAAAGAAGAAACAAAAAAAGCAGAAAAGAAAGAGAACAGGAAAAGCGTAGAAAGAAGCAGGAACGGGATCGTAGGAAACAGAAAAACATTCCTACAACTGCACAGCAGAGTATTCCGTATATTCGGATGCTGCAGGATGGTATCTGCCAGGTGACAAAGACCTTTTTCTCCAAGACGATTCAGTTTTATGACATCAACTATCAGCTTGCTCTAAATGAGGATAAGACCACGATATTTGAAAATTACTGTGATTTCTTAAATTACTTTGATTCTTCCATCAGTGTGCAGCTGTCCTTTATCAATCAGCAGGTGGATGTGGCAGAATTTGAAAAAAGTATTGATATTCCGGATCAGAACGATGACTTCAATGCCATTCGTGAAGAGTACCGTACTATGCTGAAAAATCAGCTTTCCAAAGGAAATAATGGTCTGGTAAAGACAAAGTATATCACTTTTGGAATCGAAGCAGAAAACCTGAAGGTGGCAAGACCAAGGCTTGAAAGAATCGAAACAGATATCTTAAATAACTTTAAGGTTTTGGGAGCACAGGCGCATTCCCTGAATGGTCTGGAAAGGCTGGAGATTCTGTATCATGTGTTCAACCAGGATCGGATTGAACCATTTAAGTTCCAGTATAAGATGCTTCCAGAAACAGGATTAAAGACCAAAGATTTTATTGCACCGACTTCCTTTAACTTTTCCAAGAATCAGACATTTTTGATGGGAAGAACGATGGGAAGTGTGAGTTATCTGCAGATTCTGGCACCGGAGCTTACAGACCGGATGCTTGCAGATTTCTTGGATGTGGATGACAGCATCAATGTTAACATTCATATCCAGTCCATTGACCAGAGTTCTGCGATCAAGATGATCAAGAGCAAGATTTCAGATCTGGATAAGATGAAGATTGAAGAGCAGAAGCGGGCAGTACGTTCCGGTTATGATATGGACGTGCTTCCATCGGACCTTGTGACTTATGGAGAAGAGGCGAAGAACCTGTTGGAAGATCTGCAGTCCAGAAATGAACGAATGTTTCTTGTAACGGTTCTGGTGATGAATACCGCAAGGAAGCGTCAGAAACTGGATAACAATATTTTCCAGGTGCAGGGAATTGCACAGAAATATAACTGTTCTTTAAAACAACTGGATTATCAGCAGGAAGCAGCACTCATGTCCTGTATTCCACTGGGAGTCAATCGGATTGAAATTCAGAGAGGGCTTACCACATCTTCAACAGCGATCTTCGTGCCATTTACGACACAGGAACTGTTTCAGGAAGGGGAAGCTCTTTATTATGGATTGAATGCATTATCCAACAACATGATCATGGTTGATCGGAAACGTTTGAAGAACCCGAATGGACTGATTCTTGGTACACCAGGTTCCGGTAAGTCTTTCTCAGCAAAGAGGGAAATTACAAACTGCTTTTTGATCACGGAAGACGATATCATTATCTGTGATCCAGAAGCCGAATATTCGGCACTTGTGCAGGCACTGCATGGGCAGGTAGTTCGGGTTTCGCCAGTATCTGACCAGTATATCAATCCAATGGATCTGAACCTGAACTATTCCGAGGAAGATAATCCACTGTCATTGAAAGCAGATTTTATTCTGTCTTTGTGTGAGCTGATTGTTGGAGGAAAGAATGGACTGGAGCCGGTAGAAAAGACCATCATTGACCGTTGTGTGCGGTTAGTATATCAGGAATATCTTGCCGATCCAGTACCGGAGAAGATGCCAATCTTGGAGGATTTATATAACCTTCTGAGAAAACAGGAAGAGCCAGAAGCACAGCGACTGGCCACTTCGTTGGAAATCTATGTTACAGGTTCTTTGAATGTGTTTAACCATCAGACAAACGTGGACATCAATAACCGCATTGTCTGCTTTGATATCAAGGAACTTGGTAAGCAGTTGAAAAAGATTGGGATGCTTGTCATTCAGGATCAGGTCTGGAACAGGGTAACAATGAACCGTTCTGCTCATAAGTCCACCAGATACTATGTGGATGAGTTCCATCTTCTTTTGAAGGAAGAGCAGACCGCAGCTTATAGTGTGGAGATATGGAAGAGATTTCGTAAATGGGGTGGTATTCCAACTGGAATCACCCAGAATATAAAAGATTTATTGTCTTCCAGGGAGATAGAGAATATATTTGAAAATTCAGATTTTATTTATATGCTGAACCAGGCTTCCGGAGACAGGCAGATTCTGGCAAAGCAGCTGAATATCTCACCAACCCAGCTGTCCTATGTAACCAACAGTAATGAGGGGGAAGGACTTTTGTTCTATGGAAATGTCATTATCCCATTTGTAGACAGATTCCCGAAGAATTCCCTCTATAAAATCATGACAACCCGCTTAGAGGAGACTTCCGAAGCAGGTTAAATCAAAGGAGAAAACAATGTTACGAGCAATTTCATATGTATTAACTTTTAGTGGCGGTGCTGTTTTCAGCATCGCTTTTCTCTGCTTATTACAGGCAGGGAAAGGGTATCCGAAGAAGGAGGAGTAAGTAGTGGCAGAACAGAGAATGAAAGTCAGGGACAAGAAAGTCCAAAAGATGACCAAGGATGGTCTGGTGGAAGAAAACCTGACAGATAAATCTTCTGTTCGTGTCAGTAACCGTGCCAGTGATGTGCAGATGGGAAGAAAACAGGGGGAAAAAGAAGAAAACCTTGTGGATAAGTCTCCCCGCCAGTCTGAACGGAGTGGGAAAAATATTCGTCCCTCTGTGCAAAAATCCAGAGATGCACCGGAACTGATACGGACAGAGAAGCAAAGTGGGGATTTTGGACAGAGTAGTAAGCAGCAAAATAGAAAAAGAATCCGTGCTGAAGTCGGAAAAGAATCCAGACTTGCAGAAAAATCCGAAGTCGGACAGTTAGGGAGACTGAAAGATAAACGTGCTGATCTATCAGAAAACAGGGGAGACAGCCGGAGAAATCAGACCGGTGGCAGCAAAAAGCCTAAACAAAAACAACGTTTGAAGTTTGCTTATGAGGAAACTGGTGCTTCTGTGAAAAATGACAAAGATATGGAGAAATTGAACCAGATGGATACGGATGGAGTCAATTTCCGCCATCAGAAACAGAAAGAAAAAGCCAAAAAGTTTTCTTATGAAGAAGCAAGAAAGAGAAAGGAAGCAAAGCAGCATTCCAAGAAAGCACAGGTCTATCAGGCAAATGAAGGAGAATCTCCTGGAAAGAAAAAATCCCGTTTGAAGTTTGGTGAAGGGGAATCTGTGAAAACAGAAAAAGCTTCTGTTGTCAAGAAAGCAGGAAGTGCAACTTCCGTAGCATTGCACCGTGAGATCAGCAAAAATGAAGACGATAATGCGGCGGTAGAAGGTGCCCATAAGTTGGAAGAAGGCGGCGAAGGTATTTACCGGCTGGAACAGAGAAGTGCCAGACGAAGGAAACAGAGGGCTTCCAGAAAGAGAAGCAGACTGGAGAGACAGGTAGAGAAACAGACACAGGCGGCAGCCCGTCAGGAGCAGAAGAAGCTGAAAAAGCAGATTCAGAAGCAACAGATCAAACGGGATTATGCCAAAGCGAAGCGAAGTGAACAGACAGTAGGAACAGCTGCAAAAGGTACGATTGATTATATCAAGAAGATTGGCGGCAAAGTGACCAACTTCTTTAAAGAAAACCGGAAAGTGTATATCAGTGTAGCAGTTCTGATCGGATTGATGTTTCTGATCATAACGAATGTCACGTCATGCTCTGCAGTGTTTTTACAAAATGTGATCACTTACACAGGAACCAGTTATCTGTCATCGGATCAGGCAATCCGGGAAGCGGAACTGTATTATACACAGCTGGAAGCTAATCTGCAGGAGCGGATCAACAACATGGAATCTGAAGAACCGGGACATGAGGAATACCGATATAACATCGGACCTATTGAGCATGATCCGTTTATCCTGATCAGTTATCTGTCAGCAAAGTATGAAGAGTTTACGTTTGAACAGGTCAAGCCGGAGCTGGATGCTTTGTTTGCAGAGCAATATCATCTGACTACAGAAGCGGTCAATGAGACTGTGACAGAGACAGCAACAGTAAGAGTTGGAGAATCTTTGGGACAGGTTGTAACAAGCGGATATTGTAATTGTCCAATCTGCTGTGGTATTTGGAGCGGAGGACCAACTGCCAGTGGAGCATATCCAACAGCCAATCACACCTTAGCGGTAGATGCTTCCAATCCGTTTGTTCCAATGGGAACAAAGGTGGTAATGAATGGTGTCGAATATACGGTAGAAGATACCGGAGCTTTCGCAAGATACGGGGTACAGTTTGACGTCTACTATGATAATCATGCGGCGGCATCTGCACATGGACATCAGACATGGGAATGTTATCTGGCAGATGATAATGGAAGTCAGGAAGTGGAAGTGACTAGGACAAGGGATGTAGATGTGCTGAATGTCACCTTAAATAGTGGAAACCTGATGTCAATCTGTC
>OGRC01002185.1_pt1 | contig 11104 bp, 10 predicted proteins | sample 1553431 | NCBI WGS metagenome assembly OGRC01 (sample SAMEA2580064, study PRJEB22360) | human gut metagenome | biome: human gut; feature: human-associated habitat; material: faeces | place: Denmark | collected 2008/2010
CAGCCGGCTGTCAGCCATCAGATCCGGATGCTGGAACAGGAATTTCATATTACAATATTTTACAGAGCGAAAAATAAGCTGCATCAATGGAACGTACCGTATATTCCGATCGACCCGAAGGACATCGGCCGTTCCTACGAGGCCATCATCCGCGTGAACTCCCAGTCCGGCAAGGGCGGCATGGCCTACCTGCTCAAGACCAACCACAACCTTGATCTGCCGAAGCGTCTGCAGGTCGAGTTCGAGAAGGTCGTGCAGAACTACGCCGACGAGACCAAGAAGGAAGTCAAGGACGAGGACATCTGGCGTCTGTTCAAGGACGAGTACCTGCCGGTCGAGGAATCCGGCGCCACCGCGGCTGGTGTCGTGGTCGGCGACAGCAAGGACGAGACCCTGAAGCAGTGGGGCCGTCTGAAGCTGCTCAAGGTGTCCGTCTCCTCCGGCGAGGATGGTTCCGACACCGTGCTCAAGGCCAGGATTCTCGACCGCGGCGTGAACGTCGGGGTCGATGCGCCCGTGGAGCGCGAGGTCTCCGGCATCGGCAACGGTCCGATCGCCGCCTTCCTCAACGCCGTGAGCAACTTTGGCATCGAGGCTTCGGTGATGGATTACGTGGAGCACACCATGTCCGTCGGCACCGATGCCATGGCCGCTTCCTATGTGGAATGCCAGATCGGCGAGGAAGACAACACGAGCATCGTGTGGGGCGTCGGCATCGATTCGTCGATTACCACTAGCGCCCTGAAGTCGATTATCTCCGCCATCAACCGTTCCCAGCGCAAGCGCTGAGCGCTAACAGAACAAAAACAAGGCTCCCTCTGATTGCATCAGAGGGAGCCTTGTTGTCTGTGTTTTACTTACTACTGAGTGACGCCGTTGGTGCCGGTGTTCCCGCCGGTGCCTCCGGAATTACCATTTGTGTTTTAGCAAGTTGGCGTCCGCTTTGTGAGCGGTGTTTTTCCGCAGTGTAGGCAGCGGGTTTTCCGCAGGGTGTGCGGTATCGGCCGCTGCCTGTCTGCGTTGTGTTGGTTATTTGGTCATGAGGGCGTGTTCGCTTCGGTAGGAGCGGCCCTCGAATCTGATGAGCCGTCCGTGGTGGACGGTGCGGTCGATGAGGGCGGCGGCCATGTTCTTGTCGCCGAGCACGCGTCCCCATCCGCTGAATTCGATGTTGGTGGTGTAGATGATGCTCCTTGTCTCGTAGGAATCGGAAATGATCTGGAAGAGGAGCCTGCTGCCCTCCTCGTCTATGGGCAGGTAGCCGAACTCGTCGATGATGAGAAGTCGGGCCTTGCCGATGCTCGCGAGTTCCCGGTCGAGCCGGTTCTCCTGCTGGGCGCGGCGCAGACGCATGAGCAGTCCGGTCGCGGTGAAGAAGCGCACCGGGACGCCCCGCTCGCAGGCGAGCCGTCCGATCGCGATGGCCAGGTGGCTCTTGCCGGTGCCGACGGGCCCGTAGAGCACGAGGTCCTCGCATCCGGCGACGAAGTCGAGGTTCTCGAGCTGCGCGCGCCCCCAGTCGGCGGGCATCTTCAGGTTGGTCCAGTCATAGCCGTCGAGGGTCTTGTCGGCGGGGAAGCCGGCCTGTTTGAGCAGGCGCAGGCGTTTGGATCGCTCGCGCGAGTCGAGTTCGGCCGTGAACCATCGTTCGATGAAGTCGAGCTGGTTGGGCGTGGCCTCGGCGAGCGTGCCGGCGAGCACGCTGCGTGTCAGGGTCAGGCTGCGGCTCATCTTCAGGATGCGTTCGCTTTTCTCGGTCGTGGACGCGCGCCTGCGTCGGGTCTCCGGGATCACCGGATCGGGTCTGACGCTCACCGTTCTTCCCCTCCGTCGTCCGTGCCGGTGATGAACCGGTCGTAGCCGCTCAGGTCGGGCTCCTCGATCCCGCCGGGGTATTCCCACTCGCCGTCGCGCATGCGCAACGCGATCGGGGTGAGCGAGTCCGCGTGCAGGCCCATGTCCCTGTTCGAGCGCAGGATCTCGCCGCACGCCTGCATCGCGGGATCGAACCCGGCCGCCCGGCACGCGTCCCCGATCGCTTTGAGGCTCTCCCTCAACGTCTTTTCGTCCATGGAATCAAGCCACGCGCGTATATCGTCGGGCACGTCCGGGCGGATCGAGCTTTCCCGCCACGCGCGGGGTTTGACCGCGAGCCGGGGAAGCACGAGCGCGGGATCCTCCACATTGCGCGACCGTCCGTACTGTCTGGGATATTCCGCGAGGAGCTCGCCGGTGGCGGGCGATGCGAGCGTGACCGTGTCCCACCGGATCGCGGCCAGCACCTTGGAACGCGCCGAATCGGGGCCGGCGAGGTACCGGTTCGAGTCGATGTCGACCAGCCCGTACTTGTCGGCCGTCCGGCTTTCCCAGCGAACCGGGTCGAACGCCGTGGACGGCAACGGCATCAACGCGGCCCTCTCCTCGTCGAACACCTCGGCCACGGGCACGTCCGGCAACCTCGGGCAACACGAGTCCCTGGCGAGCCCGTCGCACCGCTCCAGCAGGAGACGGCTCAACTGCCCATACGATTCCGCGCGCATGGGCGGCACCATGAGATTGCGCCGCAAAAACCCGACCGCGTTCTCCACGCTGCCCTTCTCGTTGCCCGAATACGGGTTGCAGAACCGGACCTCGAGCCGGTAATGCGCCACGAACGCGGAGAACACCCCGGTCAACGCGACCTCGCCCTTCGCGTTGCGCCGGCCGGCACCGGTCGCGTTGTCCATCACGATCACGGGAGGAACACCCCCGATATGCTCGAACACGAGCATCAGGCCATGGCACAGACACTCCGCGTTCTCGCCCGGCAACGCCACGCACAACCGCATGTTCGAATACGGCAACGAGACCACCAGGCAATGCACGTCCGCCATCTCGCCAGCGATCCGGGCCCGGGCCACGCCGAAATCGACCTGCATGCTGCCCGCCGCCCACTCGAGCCGCACGTACCCCTCGCGATCCGGCACGCCGCGGTTCGCCTCGCGCCACCGGTGCACGTAACGCATCGTGGTCGAATACTCGCCGTCGTAATCCGTCTCCGCCAGCAGACGGTCGTGCACGCGCCTGATCGTGTGCCGCTGCTTCCTGGGCAGCAGACGATCGGCCTCCAGCCACTCGTCCACCAGATGCGCGTACGGGTCGATCTTCGACCCGTACCTGCGATCCGCCTTCGGCTTGGGCGAGCAATCCTCCATATCCGCGTACTTCGCGACCGTCCCGCGATCCACGTGAAGACGCCGCGCTATCTGCGCGCGCGACATTCCCTGCCGGTCGAGTCTCCTGATATCTTGCACAATGGGCATCGGTATCGCCATGTTCCTTTCCTTCCCGAGCGCCGGCCGGCGGCAACCGGCCGAATCAAAACCGATTGGCAACTCGGGAATATACAGGCGGCGGCACCGATGCCTATCACATCACCGGGAAACGATGACGACACCGGGGAAAACCATCAGCCCACACTACGGAAAAACACTGCCGAACCTGTCGAACAAACATTGAAGCAAAACACATCCGTCTGCGCGAACGGACGCCCGCCAACGCCGAACGGTTGGCCGGCGAACTGTTCGATCGCGGCATGGTCCGGCATTGGGACAGCGACGAGGCGACCGTGAACGCGATAGCCGCCGCGTGGATGGAGCACCCGGACACCACGATCAGCACCGTCACGAACCGGCAGGCCGCCGAGGTCAACCGGGCGATCCAACGGTTGAGGCTCGACGCCGGCCAGTTGGGCGACGAGCGTTGCGCCTCCATGATCGACGGCCAGGAGATCCATGTGGGCGACATCGTCATGACCCGCAGGAACGACAACCATATAGGCGTGGCGAACCGGCAGACGTTCGCCGTGCTCGGGATCGACGAACGGTCGGGGATGCTCGTCGGGGACGGGAAACGCACCTACAGGCTCCCCGCCGAATACGTGGCCGAGGCCGTGCAGCTAGGATACGCGAGCACCACCTACGGCGCCCAGGGCGTCACGAGCGGGCACGCGATCTTCTACGCCGCCGAGGGCGCGTCCGGTGCCGACGCCTATGTGGCCCTGACCCGCGGTAAGACCGGCAACCAGGTGTTCATGACCGCGGGCGGCGACGAGGACGCCCTCGACACCCTGACCCGCATCATCGCCAGGGACAAGGGAGACAAGGGGCTCGAAGCCGCCGAGAACAATCTCCGCGAGCAGATCGAGCAGATGGCCGAACCCGTCGACGCCGGCCTGAACGCCGAGGAGTCGTCCGAACTGCGTGACCTCGACCGATGGCTGCAAGAACGGAAGACCGGCCTTCTGCAGGGCGCCGATCGAAGGGTATGGGCTTCGGAGCCGTTGCCGGAGCTCCATGCGGAGATTGAACGGGAGCAGCGTCGCGCCGGCGAACTGTCCGAACGCATCCGCGACATGCGGGATCAGTACGATACGGCGCGGAGCCGGGCCGAACACGTCGCGGACGATTACCGGGACCGCCTGCGCGAACTATCCGACAAATGCGGCGCGGCGCTTGACGCCGAGACCGCAAGGCTTGAACGGGACATGGCGGACGACTGGCGGGACGTGCACCGGCTGCTGGAACGTCATCACGAGGACGAGACCGAAAGGCTCCGCCTGACCGACCGGAACGAACCGGGATACAGGAGCTTCGTGATGGGCCGACGCCGACTGGCCGGAGAGGCCACCGAACGCGCGAACCAGTCGCTGATGCGATACCAGGCCGCACGGGCGGAGTTCGAGGACCGGTGGCACATCGGCTACGGCGAATACCGGAGCAATCATGAGCTCCGCATCGCCTCAGCCCGGGCCAAGGCGGAGGAGACGCCGGCCGTGACCGATCTGCGCGATCGGATGCGTGACCTCGAACACGAGCGGGAACGTGATCCGGAGATCAGTGCGCCGGAGCGTCTGCGCGCCCGTGTCCAAGAGCTCGGCAACGAATGCGAGGAGGTCCTACGGACCAACGCGGACCGCCGGAGCATGGCGGACATACGGCAGGCGGAGACCCTGGGCGACCGGGCGCGCCTGGCCGCGTTGCGCGACATGCGCAGACCCGACGCGATCGATGAGTACAACTCCGTCCTCGGCCGGCTCGAAGAGGGTTGGGGCCGCGGGTTCTGGAACGAGCTGACCGGATTCCGGGAGGAACATCCGAACTGGGGCGGATGGGCCATGCCGGTGCTGCGGAACGACCAGTTCAACTACAACGGCGAATTCGAACCGTACTTCAAGGAACCGGAGGACATACGATACCGCGACGACGCCGTGCTCGGCACCCTGATCGAGACCGCCGCCTACCAACGCCTGGACCGGGACCAGCTCCGCACCATGACCCCACGCCAGATCGACCAGGCGACCCGGAAGCTCAGGAAGAGCCTCGAAGTGCGCGAACACGACAGAACCGCCATCGACCAGGCATGGCAGGACGCCCCGCGCGGCGAGCAGATCACGAACGACCTGGCCGAACTCGAACGGGCCCTCGGCCACCGACCCGGATGGGTCGACTACACCGCCATGCTCCGCGAACGCGAGACCGAATACCTGCTCGGCTACGACTCCCACCCCTCGATCTCGTATGATGCAGACCCCTTCCAAGCGACGCCGACATGGTCGGCGGGCGCGGGCCACGGCGCAGGCTACGGGGCCCGCATCTGACCCTGGGGCGAAGACCATCGGCCATGCTACAATAAATAAATAAAAATAAATATTTAAATATTCCGGGAGGCAGGATGATCATCGGCGTGACCAACATCAAGGGCGGGGTCGGCAAGACCACCAGCTCGCTGGCGATAGCCACCGCGGCCCAAAGATCCGGACTGAGCGTGACGGTCGTGGACACCGACCCGCAAGGCAGCGCCACATTGTGGGCACAGGCCGCCGAGGACGCGGACGACCCGCTCCCCTTCCCCGTCGTGTCGAAGAACCAGGCCGAGATACGGCGCATGCGCGAACGCCGCCCGGACCGCGACGGCGAACTGATCGTCATCGACACCCCGCCGAACGGCGCCGTCGTGGACGAGGCCATCAAGACCGCCGACTTCGTGGTCATCCCCACCCTGTCCTCGCCCATCGACCTGCAGCAGACCATGCTCACCGCCGCCCAATGCCAGGACGCCGGCAAGGACTACGCCGTGCTCATCGTCATGGCCCGCAAGGGCACCAACGCCCTGCGCGCGTTCAGGACCGCCGTCGAGGAATACGGGGCCGGCATCTTCGACACGGAGATCCCGCTGCGTGAGGACTTCAAGGCCGATTTCGGCCAGACATTCAGAAGCAACCTCAACGGATACGAGGACGTGTGGAACGAACTGAGAGGGGAACTGCGATGAAGAAGGCCTCGGGACGACTCACCATGAGCATGCAGCCACGCCGAGAACTCGAAGGAAAACCCGTGACCAAGCTCATGGACGTGCAGGACAACACCGGCCGCGGCGACGGCGAAACCGTCCGCAAGGTCATGACCACGTTCCAGATGGACGCGGACCTCAAAGCCGAACTCAAACGATACTGCGCGGACAACGGCATGAAAATGGGCGAGACCATCAACCAAGCCATAGCGAGAATGCTGCACGAATAGCCGCAGAATCCTAGAACAGACATCGACGTCCCGGACAGGCGCGTGCCCGAACGCGGGCAACGCAAAGGGCCGGTGCCCGAAGACACCGGCCCAACGCTTACTGAAAGGGGGTGGAATCAGGGCCACCCACCGGTCTCGGCCATCCTCCCGAAGAAGTCGTTGCGCACCGCCTTGGAATGGGAGGAAGTTTGCAGTGCCTCGAACCGGCACTTCCATGTTAGCCGATACCATCGTTCATGTCGAGAAGGTCTTGTTGCAGGGACCAGAACGACCGTCCGGCAACCGCCGGACGACGCTGCCGCGCCAGTCGCGGCGCGGCTTACTGAAAGGATTGCGCCATGCGCAAACCAGAAAAGGGGCCGCGCGGCGGCCTCGTGGTCTGGCTGATGGCGGTCATCGTCATCAGCCTCGCTCCCGCGATGCATCCCATCGCGGCCGACATCGCGGTGCTGTCACTCACGGCATACGCGATCAGCGCACACAGCCGCCAATAACAGCACCACGGCCCGTCCGAGCTTCCACGCCCGGACGGGCTTTCAGCTAAGAATATTTTCAGTAGTCAATCGCATCCCGCCATGTGTCATACTGGCATGTGGCCGATGTTTCGGGGCCGGTGACTCGTCGTTCGTCAATCGTGTGGCCACTGAATATGATTTCGCAGGAGACGTTGTCTTCCACTCCGCCGGAATCACGTTCAACCGTGAAGGTGAGCGGCCTGTCGTTCTCAAGCCAATCGTCCGGAGCGACTTTCAACCAGTCCCCTTTGATTCGGGTTTCGAGAACCGTCTCGCTCTGCGACTCAATCCTGACGGTCCCCGACTCCGCATAGGCGCGAAATTCGAGATGAGCGCCGGCATCGTCGCTTTGAACCGGTGCTCCGGTACAACCCGACATGAGCGCAAATACCGCCAGACACAGGCCGGAAAACAATGGTTGTCTCTTCCTCATCGATCGTTCCGCCGGTTCGGACCGCGCCACAGAATCCTGCACATAAGGGCGAGAACTGCTGTCACGACAATGAACACAGCCATCAACATGAATATGTTCATGGAAGAATCCGTGCCCATTGCGGTGTCGGAAGACACGACGCCGATAGATCCGCCGCCGGCTGAATCGTCAAACCCAGATGGCGCGTTCTTACGGATCGCGATGTCTCCCTGCTCCACTTGTACAGACTCGGGGACAATAGCGCGTGCAGCTTCGTTGAGAGGTGAGATTCTGCTGTTTTCCATCGAATAATACGCACGGGAGAAGCCATCGCTGATGAGAGTGGTGCTGTCATCATCATCGAGCAGGGACGCCTCTTCTATATCGGGAGAAAAATTCCCCACTTCCAGACTTCCGTTGTTGTCCCAGATCGTGATCCTTCCCACTAATCTACCTTCAACCTCAACGGGTGCCACCCAGTCGTAATCCTGCGGGTCCGTGATTGTGTTCGTTATGGCACCTGAATCGTCATAGCGTAGATAATGCACTTTATCGGCATAACCTATTGCAATCTGCGTGGATGCTTCAGGGCTTCCGTCGTTCTGGACAGCTTCCATAAGCGCCAGCGTTTGGGTCCTCGCCTCGTCGCTTTGAGCGAACTCGTTGATTTGCGTGCTCTCGGGCAGATTCTCCGCGCGAGCGATATCAGGGCAGACCGTTCCTATAGCAACGACAAATAACATCGCCGCGAATAATATACGGAACGCCTGAATCAGGGATTTACGAACATTATAGAATGTACTCATTTGTTCCCCCTTTATCGGCTAAAACCATATCGTGTGTGCGTCCATGTATGACCACTTCCGCTTTTCATCCAGTCGTAAGTTCCACTGCTGTAATACGACTGCAACGGATCGATGTAAGAGACAACAAGATAGCCCGGATCAGAGGTATATCCCCTTATCACAAGCATATGGCCACCGCCGCTATCCCAGCCCCAACGTACCATCAACGGTTTGCTATTGTTAATTTGCCCGCTGATGGTTGCAGTGCTTGCGGCACTATTTATCATCGAACCTGTGTTGCGGATGCCCGCACTTGACAAGGCGCGCCTCACGTCAGTCGATAAATCTCCGGTTACATTGGCGCAAGAAGACGAGTTCTTCCCCCATTTCACATACTGGCATTGGGAAGAATTGCTGCCTCCCAGATATACGGATACGCTTTTCGATGTCGCGGCCCAGCACCAGTAACTTTGTTCCTGTACGTAAATTGGCACAGAAAGATATACAGAAGATGCGGATGCAGTCGTCACGCATGAGAGTGACATAACCAGCGCTGCTGCTAAACTAGTTACCATTGCGGCGGTACGCCGCCGTCGCGGTTTCATCGGAATTTCCCCTTTCTCTGACGCGAAGCCCTCGTTGGATTCGCCGTCTCTTTAAGTATAGAACGGCTAATGGCCGTATGCCGGTTTCTTCGTTTGAATTTGCTTTTTTATACGCCAGAGCAATAATTCATGAATACCTCCAGTCAGAACAGCGTCATCTCGTCGGGATCATGCCAGACGTCATCCTCTGCCCCTGTCTCATCCGGTTCCCCTTCCACATAGCCGGCGGAGCCGGCGAACATGCTGCCGCCATGCCGCTTGCGTTCCTCGGACACCCGCCGCTGGATCTCCTCGCGCTGCCGTTGCTCCTCGGCACGGGACTCTGCCCTCGCACACCGTTCCTCGGCGCGTTCGGCGTTCCTCCGCTCCCTCTCGCTCCGCTTGGTGTCGTCCTCACGGCTGCGTTCGATGGCCCGCGTCTGCGTCACCGTGGGCACGCTCGTCCGGTTCGGGAACACCGTCACCCGCTGCGGCCCCAACGTGAGCCTGCACGGGTACACCTCCACGACCTCGGCCACAGCAAGCTTGAACTTCCGCTTAAACTCCTTCAGCTCTGAGTCGCTGCCGAACTGCTGGTAGAGCTGCTGCCATGCGATCGTGACCGGCTCGTGCAGGTTGTAGACGCGCTTGGTCAGCCACCAGTACACGTCGATCGCCATCGGTTTGCGGAGCCTGGCTATCACCTTGAGGTCGACCGGCACCGGATGGTCGCGCAGCATATCCACGTAGCCTTGGCTCAGCTGCACCCAGTTCTCGAACAGGCCGTGGGACTGCGGTTCATTCCGCAGCCAATCGATGCGTGATTTCTCGGCGACGACGAAGTTGCGCATGTTCGTCTCGTTCTCGGTGTTGTTGGAGATGTGGTAGGAACAGGCGAACAAACGCTCCAGTTGGGGTTTGATGGATTTAAGCTGCCGTCCGCCGACCTGCACGTCAATCATGCGCAGGAACTCGCGGAACGTGGTGCCCAGATGTAATACGTTCGTTTCCGGGTCGAAGCACGGGTTATTCGTCTTGATCATCGTGCACGCCCACAGCTCGAATAGGCGCGGATACTTACCGTAAGGCAGACAATCCTCGCCACTGATGAACCGGACCACCAGATTGCCATTACGCCGGACTATCTCTCTGGCGTTGTCCTTGGGCCTCCTGTAGGGCAGGGAGACCTGCGCGGCGATCTTGGAAATGAAGCCGTGTGACATCCACGGTTCGTCCTCCGGGAGAGTCAGTTCCCCGGAACGGGTATCATCGACCATTGCTAATCACGCTCCTAGTTAACGTGGTTGCCATGCCTTCGGAGGTGCCAGCCTCGCGGGGGCATTTTTATACCAAATTTCGGTGTGTACTTTAGCCACCATGCTAGCAGGGCAGGTGTGTACTTTAGCCACCGACATGCGTGTACTTTAGGTACGTTCGGTGGATAACTGCGTGTACTTTAGCCACCAATGAGCGTGTACTTTAGCCACCGCGAGGGGCTTTAGCCACCATTTGAGGGGCTTTAGCCACCATTTGAGGGGCTTTAGCCACCGCAATGTGTCCTTAGCCCTTGTGGCAGTAGGGCTGAGCGGGGGTCCCAGATATACAGATATACAGATACTTAGAGAGCGAATTTTGAAAGGACCTCTGCCGGATGTGGATAACTCACGTGGGCTTTAGCCACCGTGAGACGTTTCGGCCATCTGAGGGCTTTAGGTAGGTTTCCGTCATGCGTCGTGGGCTTTAGCCACCATTCGAGGGGCTTTAGGTACGCGCTGTGACCCCAGTCCTTGCAGGAATAGGATTGAGCGGCGGTTCTAGATATACGGAACGCACTGTTAAATCGTTGGAATTTCAACGGAACTTTGCTATCTGCATAGACGCCGTCATGGAAATGATTGCGCCGTTTTGGAACCTTATCGAACGTACGTCCGCGCTAGTCGGTATCGGCGTCCACTGGCGATGGGCGATCTACATCGCGGCGGCTACTCTGTTGGTCGAGGATACGTTGAGGATCATGAGGCGACCCTAAGCAAGTCAAGGGCTTTAGGTAGGTATGTGCCCTCGGCTAGCCGGGCAAGGGGACACGTCCGCCAGACGCATCCCCTTGCAGTGCCCGCCCGTACTCCCGGTCAATGTCCGGTGTCGAACGTGGGGTGATCGGCTGTCGGCTCGTGCGGTTCGGTGGCCGGTTGGTCGGCGGGGTCGTAGCTGATGGCGACGCCCCAGAGGTTCTTGTCGCTGTCACGGA
>OGRC01002187.1_pt1 | contig 11075 bp, 8 predicted proteins | sample 1553431 | NCBI WGS metagenome assembly OGRC01 (sample SAMEA2580064, study PRJEB22360) | human gut metagenome | biome: human gut; feature: human-associated habitat; material: faeces | place: Denmark | collected 2008/2010
GATATTCATCAATCATAATTTCATGAAATTGTTGATAAAGAGTTTGAGCAACCCCTTGATTTTCACTTAATAATTGAAGGGTATATTGTTCAAGGTCATTAAAATCTAAATAAGAAAGAGATTTTTTATAAGCTTGGTATTCTTTTTGAAATTCTTTAAGATATTTTAAATAGATTTCTAAATGGCGATAAGAAACTTTTAAAACCTCACTTAATTCTTCAATCGAAGAAGGCATACATTTTTGATAAGCTTTACTAAAAGTGTTTTTAGTTTGATCTAATAAGGATTTATATGTTTCTTTGATTGAATCATCAACATCTTTATAACTAGCCATACGATGTTTTTCAATTTCTATACCCATTGAAAAATATTTTCCTTGATTAAAACATTCTTTTAAATTTTGAAAATAATTTTCTAAAACAGTATGTGGTGCAGGTAATTTCTTTGTTTCTTCAAAGTAAAAACCTAAACCATATGTTTGACAATAATCTTCAAGCTTTAAATAACTATCATAGGCTTCTTGAAAAGCTTCGTGTAATATTTTTTTTAATGGTTTTTCAAAAGGCGTATCTTCAATTGTTTGATCATTGATGACACGATCATAAAGTTTTATTTTCACTTGATCTAAATAATCATCAAAATGATAAACAGTATGTGATAAATTATCTAATTGAAAAAGAATTTCTTTAAAAGAATTAAATTGATAACCAGTATAATTTTCTTGATAAAAATCATAAAATTCTTTTTCTTGAACCCATTTTTCAAGACATTGATTTAAAATATTTTCTTTAATTAAAGTAGGGTTTTCAAGAATTTCAAACTTAGAATCCAAATGAATTGTATAGCCATATTGACTTAATAAATCACTACAAAAAGAATGAAAATTTGTAATATAAGCATCATTTAATAATATCTTTTGTTTTTCTAAATGTACTTTTAAAGAATCATCAACAATATGAATTCTTTTATTTAAACTTTCTACGAGTCTTTGTTTCATTTCTAAAGCAGCTGCTTTCGTAAAAGTTAAAACAAGTAAAGAATCTACACTTACATGATCATCTTCAATTAAAGACATCATACGATTAACAAGAATTTTTGTTTTTCCAGAACCAGCAGGTGCTGAAACTAAAATAGAACTTCCACGACTATAAACAGCGAGATTTTGTTCATCATTTAAACTTTTATCTTTCTTCATTTTGACCTCCTAATTCAATTTGATGATCTTCATTATAGAAAATATCATAGTTACAAATTGCCTTATAATGACAAAAACGACAAGGATTGATATGCATATCAATCGTTGGATTATCACTACGTGTTGGATAAATACGAATATCTCCAGTAATCATTTGTTGGTAAAGACTTTGAATGTGTAAAGTGATTTCTTGTAAAAGGGTATCTAATTCATCATGAGAAATAATTTTAGCGTTACTATAAGGACTACCATCTTTTTTAAGTTTGATCTTGATAATATCACTTTCTTGTTCCATTTCATGATCAATTTCTAAATAAGTGTCATCTACACTATAGCCATCCATTTTATAAAGTTTAAAAAAACTTTCAGGATCTTGTTTTTCTAAAATAGAAATCTCACTTTTTAACATTCTTTTCTTTGTATTAAAATACAAAACAGCGCCTTTATCATAGTTTTTATTCTTTGATAACATTTCTAAATAAATCAACATTTGCATATTAAATCCTAAACGTGCTAGTTCTAAATTCAATTCTTTATTCGAAGATTTATAATCAATGACTTTTAAATAATTTTGATATAAATCTACACGATCAATAAAACCTTTAAGTTCAATATCTTGAATCTTATCATAAACTCTTTCTTCACAAGCAGAGAGTTCAAATAAACCATGTTGCATCTGTTTTGCTAGAACAATAATTGTATTATATAAATCATCTTCAATCAGTTTTAAAAAGAATTGATTTTTTTTCAAAGCATATTTCTTTAACATATGAGTCTTTAAATAGTTTTGAATACTTAAATGAATATCTTCTTTTAAGAAATCAAAGTTTTTAGCTTGATAGTTATTGAAATAATGATGATTTTTTTCTAAAACATAATGAACTAAAGTACCGATTTCATTACTTTGTATTAAAGAATTATTTATAGAATCTACTTTTAACATATATTGTAGATAGTATTTATAAGGGCATTGGTTATAGACCTCTAATTTGCTTGCGGAAAGAGGATTATGTTGATGATTGATATGCATTGGTAATACTTGATGATGGGATTGTTTGTAAACCAATAGATGATGATTTAAAACAGATAATGAATCATCTTGATGTCCTTTTAAATAATAATCTTCTTTTAATGAAGGATGAATAAGTATATGTTTTTTAAAAGTTGGTATCGTAAATAATTTCGTTAATTTTTGAATAATCGATGAAACAACCAAATCTCCATCATTTAAATCTCTTAATGCATAACTTAAAATGATTTTTTGATGGTGACAAGAAAAAAGATGTCTTAAAGTATTTTGATGTTTATTTAGTGCATCATAGGTTGTAGGATACTTTAATGCAAGTGCTTCTTGATTTAAAAGTAAATTGGTATTTTTAAATTCTTGAGGAATAATTGTTTCATTTAAACCTAAACAATAAACATATTTTGCTTGTAAGAGTTCACTGTAAGGTTGATTGTAATTAAGTAAATAAAGACTGTCATAGCTTTCCTTAAGAGAATGTGTTTTTTTAGAAAACATTTCTTGAAGTAAACTTAAATATTCTTTTAAAGAAAGAGGTTCAGTTCCTTCAAGTTTTAAACTTGAAAGTAAAGCATAAACAAGTTCATTTTTACAAAAAGAGTGTTCAATAAAATCAATCAAAGATAAAGAATAGGATGATAAATCATGACCTTGAATCTTTAAAACTGCTTTTTTTAATGCTCGATAATTTTCATCATCAATAAAACCTTGTAAAGTATATAAATTTTTTAAATAAGATACATATTGATGATCTTGAAAATTTAATAAATATAAAGAACTGATTGCATCTAAAAGATATGTTTCATCTTTACTTAGGCAATATTGTAAAAGCATATTAACAACTTGAAAAGCTTGATTAGTGATTGTTTCTTTTCGATTATATGCAAGGTTAAATTGATCTAAAATACGACAAAGATGACGATAATAATCATCATTTGGGTAATAAATCACAAAATCACGTAAAGCATTTTCTTTAAGTAATGTATTAATATCAAAAACAACTTGTTTGACTTCTTCTTGAATCGTTGATGCTTTTAAGATTTGATAAGGATGTTCAAAATCACTTTTTGTATGTGATGAATCAAATAAATGATTTGTGACATAACCTGTATAATCAAGAATTTCATTTTCTTTTGTATCTTGATAAATAAAAACATGACCATATTGATCAAGCTTTTGAATAAGTGCTTGATTTTTAGGAATTGTTATTTGATTTGTTAGAAAATAATAATAATTGTGGCACTTTTCATCAATAAGTGAATAAATAATATCATGTTCTAAAAAATGAGTTTGATCAAATTGATGATATAAATTGAAAAGTGTTTTAATTTTTTCTTTTGATAAATCTGGTAACTCTTTTGTTGTTTCTTGAATATTATAAAGATAGAAATTTTTAAAAATATCTAATATTTGTTTAGCTGTTAAAACATGATTAGCGCTTAAATGAAATAAAGAAGAGGTATCTTCTTTATTCATTTTAATAATTTCTAAAAGATTTTGAATATCTGTTTTTTTTCTAAAATCTTGATGATATATTTGTAGAAGCTTTTGATAAAACGACGATAATGTCATGAATTCAATATTAAAAAGGGTATCAGTACGTTTTAAGAAAATTTCTTCGTAATATTTAGGATCATCAACAATGACGTAATGAATAGCAAAAGGATTTTCTTTTGCAGAGTGTAAACAATCATTTATGATTTGTTTTATTGTTGAACTATAGTGATTTGAGTTATAAATATGCATAATGTCACCTCTTGTTTTATTTTATCATAGATAGCTCTAAATATTTAGTGAAAAACTATATTAAAAGGATAAAATAGGGTGTTAAAAAAGAACTGCAGAGCAGTTCTAAATTTTTTCTACTTCATCAAGCCATATTTGAACATTGGCATCACTTGGCATACGCCAATCACCTCGAGGTGATAAAGCGACAGATCCAACTTTTGGACCATCGGGGATACAACTACGTTTAAATTGTTGACTAAAGAAACGCCAGTAGAATAAACGTAACCATTTTTTAATTGTATCTTTATCATATTTATCTTTGAAGGCAAGCTTTGTCTTTTTATAAAGTTTACATGGTTCATCACCAAAACGCACCATATGGTAAATAAAGAAATCATGAAGTTCATAAGGACCTACGATATCTTCCGTTTTTTGAACAATTTTATCATCTTCTTGAGGAAGAAGTTCAGGAGATACGGGTGTATCTAAAACATCTTGTAAGATTGTTTCAAGAACTTGTCCTTGATAAAGAGATGAAACATAATCAACAAGATAACGAACAAGTGTTTTTGGAACAGAAACGTTTACAGCATACATTGACATATGATCTCCATTATACGTCGACCAGCCTAAAGCAACTTCACTTAAATCACCGGTTCCAATCACTAGTCCACCAATTTGATTGGCTTTATTCATTAAGATTTCTGTACGCTCACGGGCTTGAACATTTTCATAAGTGACATCATGAACATTTTCATCTTGATCAATGTTTTTAAATTGCATTCTTACCACATCTGCGATATTGACTGTTTGACTTGTCACGCCAAGTTCTTCCATGAGACCTAAAGCATTGTTTTTTGTACGTGATGTTGTGCCAAAACAAGGCATAGTAATGGCATAGATATTCTTTTTATCATAACCAAGTTTATCAAAAGCCATCACACATACAAGAAGGGCAAGGGTCGAATCTAATCCCCCTGAAATGCCAATGACAACTTTATCAATATGCGTTGCTTTAAGCCTTTGCATTAAACCTCTTGTTTGGATTTCAAAAACTTCTTTACAACGTAATTCTCTTAATTTTGGATTACTTGGCACAAAAGGATGAGGATCATAATAATGATTTGTTTCAATATCAATCAAATCCATATCAAAGTAAACATAGTCATAATCATGATGAGATTGATAAGTTGTCATCTTTCTTCTTTCACTAATAAGTTTTTCAACATCTAAATCACCATAAATCACTTCAGCATCAAAACCAGTACTTTCATTAATAATCGTTCCATTTTCACAAATTAAATGATGCCCAGAAAAAACAACATCCGTTGTACTTTCACCGCTTCCCGCATTACTATAAACATATCCGGAAACAAGTTTTGCTGATTGCATTGAAACAAGGTTTCTTCGATAATCTTTTTTAGCAGTTAATTCATTGCTGGCAGATGTATTGCAAATGACCGTTGCTCCATTTAAAGCAAGTTCATTACTTGGCGCATTAGGAAGCCATAAATCTTCACAAATTTCTACACCTAATGTAAAACTTGGTAAATTTTGACAAGCAAAAACTACTTTACGACCAAATAAAACAATTTGTCCAAAAAGCTCAATTTCAATATTATCTTCAAAACAAGATGTAAAACGTCTGCCTTCGTAATATTCATTATAATTTGGAATATGATATTTAGGAACAATTCCTAAAATATTTCCATCATATAAAACAGCAGATACATTATATAAATTATTTTGATAATGAAAAGGTAAACCAATAACGACAATTTGTTGGTGTCCTTTTGTATCATGCATAATTTCTTCTAATTGAACAAGACATTCATTTAAAAGACGATTTTGTAAAAATAAATCTTCTAAAGTATAACCACTTAAAACAAGTTCAGGAAAAACAACGACTTGTGCTTTTTTTTCACGAGTTTCTTTTAAAACTTTTTTGATTTCATTAGCATTATGTTTTACGTTGCCAATAAGTGTATCAATTGATGCACTGGCAACTCTTATATATCCATCTTTCATAAAATTCCTCCATTTGTCCTTATTATAACAAAAACATAATTATTTTAGCATATCATTATGCAAAATATTCAAAATCTTTATAATAAAAGAAGAAGGAGAAATTTATGAATACATTATTATATCCATTATTTGGAACCTTATTTACATTTTTAATGACTACTTTAGGAAGTGCGTTGGTTTTTTTCTTTAAAGATGAAATCAAAGATTTTTATCAACAACTTTTTTTAGGATTTGCGGCAGGCATTATGATTGCAGCCTCTGTTTGGTCTTTATTGATTCCTTCCATGGAAATGGCGGAAGCCAATGGTCAAAATAATGCCCTTATTTTAGGTGGAGGATTTATCATTGGAGCCTTATTCTTGCTTTTTTTAGATCATGTAATTCCTCATCAACACTTAAATGAAGACAAGCCTGAAGGACCTAAAAGTATGTTGGGGAAAAATACCATGCTTGTTTTAGCAGTCACTTTACATAATATTCCTGAAGGATTTGCGGTAGGTTTGACTTTTGCGATTGCAGCAAGTAATTCGAGTATTACATTTGCTTCTGCACTTGCTTTAGCTCTTGGAATTGGACTTCAAAACTTACCTGAAGGAGCAGCTATTTCTCTTCCTTTAAAACAGGAAGGAATGTCACGTACAAAGGCTTTTGTTTATGGAAGTCTTTCAGGAATTGTTGAACCTATTGCAGGAGTTATTGCTGGTTTTACAATTCATATTATGCAAACAATATTACCTATTTGTTTATCATTTGCTGCAGGAGCGATGATGTATGTTGTAGTAGAAGAACTCATTCCAGAAGCACAGCTTGGTAAACATAGCCACGTTGGAACTTTTGGGGTTTTAAGTGGTTTTGTGATCATGATGTTAATGGATGTTTTTTTAGGATAAGAGGAGATTAAAATGTTCTATTTTTTATTTATGATTTTGATGTTTTACATTTTTGGAAAATTATTTTTCTTTGGCTTAAAGGCAGCTTGGGGACTTTCAAAATTTGTTTTAACGATTATTTTATTACCAATTACTTTAATGATGATGGTTTCAGCTGGTTTAATTTATTTTGCCTTTATTTTATTGATTATTATAGGAATTATAAGTTTTTTTAAAGTAAATATCTAAATGTCAACTGTCAGTTGACAAAACGAAAAGTAGAGTTGGTAGTACTTTTTGGATAATTGTTCTAAGATAGAAACAGGAGGGAAGTTATGAATTTATCAGAAAAAATAATGATGTTAAGAAAAAAAGAAGGGTGGTCACAAGAAGAACTGGCTAACCATCTTCAAATCTCAAGACAAGCTGTTTCAAAATGGGAGTCAGGTCAATCAATGCCTGATACCGATAAAATTATTCAACTTAGCCAACTCTTTCATGTAACGACAGATTATCTATTATTAGATCAGGAAAATGAAGGGAACATTCAAACAGAGATTTATTTATCTTTGACACAAGTACAAGAATATTTAAAGATTAGAAAACAATCATCTTTAAAAATTGCCTTTGCAACCTTTTTATGTGTGATTTCACCTATTCCATTAATTGGTCTTACAACGTTATCTCAGTATCAACGATTTCACATGACAGAAAATTTGGCTGTAAGTCTAGGACTTAGTTTTTTAATTATTTGTATCACAATTGCGGTGATTCTTTTTTGTTTATGTGCTTTTAAAGTAAAAAAATATGAGTTTTTAGAAAAAGAAGATTTTTCTCTTGAAAATAGTGTGAAAGAATACGCAGTTAAAGAAAAAGAAGCTTATCAAGATCACTATCACCGTTATCAAATTCTAGGCATTGCTCTATGTATTTTATCAGTTTTACCTATTTTTATCTTTTTAAATTATGAATTTTTAGAAAGTATTGCTGTTTGTTTTCTTTTATTGTTTGTAAGTATTGGTTGTTTTTTTCTTGTTTTAGCAGGAACTTATCAAAATGCATTGGATAAGATTCTACAAACAGGGGATTATACACCTGAACAAAAAAAGAAAAATGCTTTAAAATCAAAAATAAGTGCCATCTATTGGCTTATTGTGACCGCTATTTTTCTTTATTATACCTTTGGTAAAAATGGTAATGGACAAATGCAATATAGTTGGATCATTTGGGCCATTGCAGGTGTTTTATTTGGTGTTTTGATGATCGTTATCGACTTAATCAATAAAAGAAGGGATTAAGATGTAAGTCATTGGACTCATTATTTTATTTGTTTTTTATCTTTGTTATTTCGCTTTTAGTGATTATTATGTTTCATCTTCAAATTAAATATGTGGAAGAACCATTTTTAAAACAAGAATTTAAGGAACAATACCTTCAATATTACCAACAAGTTAATCGTTATATAGGAAAAAGGACAGGTTTTAAATAACTTGTCCTTTATATGTTTTCTTCAATAAAATGTTCATATTGATTCCAATATTTTTGATAAATCCGTTTCTTTCCATCAAGATTTATTTGATACATTCTAAAAATAACTGGAATATTTTTAATATCATGGGTAGCAGTTAAATAATTAAGCCCCTCTTTTTGAGCTTGTTGAATAATGGTTTTTACAGCTTCACTCACAATTCCTTGATGCCAGTATTCTTTTTTTAAACAAATAGCATAAGCGTATCCTTGTTCCTTTTGATAAATAGAAGCATATCTTTCTTGATAAAAGCTTTTAGCTTCATCTAGATTTTTTAAAGGGAATCAAGGAAGAAACTGGGTGATTTCCTTATCAGAAAAAATATCATAAAAAGCTTCTAAATCATTTTCATTGAATTTTTTTAAAATCAATCTACGTGTGTTTAATGTTGGGGTATTCGTACGGCTTCTTCCTTGCATTTTTGTTGAAGTTTTCTACCAATCGTCAACCACATGGTAATATAACAAGCACCACCACCGATAAAGTTACTGATAGCTTCAGCAATAAAGACACCATTAATACCAATAAATTTTGGTAGAATGACAGTTAAAGGAGCAACAATGATTACTTTTCTAAAGATCGAAAAGAAAATCGCTTGTTTTGATTTTCCTAAACCAACGGCAGTTGATTGTCCAACCATTTGGAAAGTCATCATAAAGAAACCAAAAAAATAAAGATGTAAAGATGTGATACCATGACTAATGATTTTTTGATTATGTGTAAAGATTTGAATGAAAAATTCAGGGAATAGGGTAATTGCAAGCCATATCACAAACATCATTATAAAAGAAACAATTGTGACAAACTTAATACCTGTAAGAACACGTTTATATTCTTTAGCCCCATAGTTATAACCTAAAACTGGTTGACAGGCATTGGCCATTCCTTGACCGGGTAATTGAGCAATTTCACGAATGGAGTTGATAATTGTCATGATGGCGATATAAAGATCTCCACCGTAAGTTTGTAAAGTCGAATTACAAACAATCGTCACAACAGAATTGGTAATCCCCATCATAAAACCAGCTGTACCAAGTGAAAAAATACGTTTTACATAGTAGAAATTAAGTTTAAAATATTTTTTTCTAAGTTTCAAAATAGTTTGTTTACCTGTTAAAAATTGTAAGGTCCACAAAGCAGAAATACCTTGAGAAATGACGGTCGCAATGGCAGCTCCTTTAACATTCATATGTAAAACAAAGATAAATAGAGGATCTAAAATAATATTTAAAATAGCACCGATAAGAACTGTCATCATTCCGACTTTCGCAAAACCTTGACTATTAATAAAACTATTCATCCCTAGACTTATTAAAACAAAAATAGTTCCAATTAAGTAAATAGATAAATAATCCAAAGCATAACTAATAGTATGTTTACTGGCACCAAAAGCCCATAAAATATCTTCTTTGAAAATAAAACCAACAATCGTAAGAATAATTCCAAAGATGACAAGTAAAGAAAATGAATTACCCATGATTTCTTCAGCGTCATCATTTTTACCTTGACCTCTCGCAATTGAACAAAGAGGGGAACCACCCATACCAAAGAGGTTTGCAAAAGCCATGACAATGGAAATAATTGGTAAACAAATTCCTAGACCACCCATAGCAAGGGTCGCTACATGAGGTATACGTCCAATATAAATACGATCAATAACATTGTATAAAACATTAATGAGTTGAGCGACAATCATTGGTCCCGCAATTGACATAATATGTTTAGGAATACTTCCTATCGCAAAGTTATTTTGTGTTTCCATGTGTATCCTCCTTTTCTAAGGTATTATTCATTTGTTTAAGCAAACTAATAATTTCTCGTTGTTCTTTTTTAGAAAGTCCTTGTAAAATAAATTGGTCGCTTTCTAAACAAATTTGTTTGACAAGTTTTGCTTTTTCTTTTCCAAGTTTAGTTAGATGAATTAGAATAGAACGCTTATCATGATTTTGATTTTTCTTTTCAATATAATTCATCTTTTCCATCTTATTAAGTAAAGAGGTTGTTGTAGATTTATCTACAATACATAGTTTTCCTATTTCTTTAGGAGACAAGGGACCATACTCATCTAAACATTGAAGGACTTTACTTTGTCCTGGTAAAACATCGATTTGTATTGTTCTTTGATTGATCCATCTTTTTTGATGATTAGAACATTTAAGTAATTGAAAATAAAATTGATCTTCTAACATAAGTGCCTCCTATATAGTTTGGATTCAAACTATATTTTATGCTTCTTTTTTTAGAAGTCAAGACTATGTTATAATAAATCAAACGGGGGAAATAGGTATGAAAAAGATAATTACAATACTTTCAACATTTTTAATAATCACGTTATTATTTACGGGAAGCTGTTATGCCAGAGCCGGTGGTGGAAGTGGTTCTGGTAGTAGTGGTGGAGGAGGCTCTTCAAGTTCTGGAGGCAATAGCTATCACGACCATTATTATGGAAGAAGAGGGCGTTCCAATCCCATAGAAGGTATCGTTATGACCGTTGTCGTTGTTTCGGGAATCTATGGATTAAATGCTTCACAAAGAAGACGTAAAGCACGGTTACTTCATCAAAGAACTAAAAAACAACTGGATATTTTAGATGATGAAGATGCTTTTTGGAATGAAGAAAGAATTAAAAAAGAAGTCAAACGTAATTATTTTATTATTCAAGAAGCATGGTCAAAAAAAGATCTAGAAACTTTAAAAGACTAC
>OGRC01002209.1_pt1 | contig 10945 bp, 9 predicted proteins | sample 1553431 | NCBI WGS metagenome assembly OGRC01 (sample SAMEA2580064, study PRJEB22360) | human gut metagenome | biome: human gut; feature: human-associated habitat; material: faeces | place: Denmark | collected 2008/2010
AGCGTATCGATTTCCGGCCCTCCGCCGTCCGCAAAGGCAAAAACCCGCCTGTCATAACCAGCCGGTTTAATCTCAGTTGTTTCCCTGTAGGGCCACAGACGCAGGCACCCCTGCGGCACATAAGAGGATCCGCTTAGTGCTGCTTCCTTCCGGACCTGACACGGTTCACAGACTCCTATTGCGCAGGACCCGCCGCCTGCGGTCCTACAGAAAAACAAAAAGCCGCTGACCGCGGCAAACTTTTTTTAAGTGGCGGAGAGAGAGGGATTCGAACCCTCGGTACGGTTTCCCGTACACACGCTTTCCAGGCGTGCACCTTCAACCGCTCGGTCATCTCTCCAGGTTGAAAAAATCAGGGATTATGCTATTGTTTACCGTTTAAAAATAAACTTGCGGCTGCCTTAACCCAGCCGCAAGTAACAGTATACTGATTTCCGGAAGATATGTCAAGAGTTTCCATCAAGATTATGTAAAATTTTTTTCACTTCTCTATTAATCATTACTTACTTCATCAGCAGGCAGCAGCAGCAGTGAGCGCTCGGAATTAAGCGTAACGTTCTGAGCTGTTGCCCCCATTACCAGACCTTTGACCAGGCCGGCACCGGTTTTAGTCATCGCGATCATCGACACATTTTCTTCTTCCGCCCAGCGGCAGATTTTTTTAGACGCCGCCCCTTTATCGACCAGATAAGAAGCCTTGATCCCAAAAAGTTTCATCTCGGCCACCAGTTCTTCCATCCGCGATTCGGCATTCATCAGCTTGCTCTCAAGATCGCTCTGATTGCGGCTGCGTTCCACTACATGTACGAACACCACTTCCGCTACATGCTCACGCAGGCTGCGGATCAAATTGAGCGCCACTAAAGATTTCTTAGAAAAATCGGTCGGTATCATCAATTTACGCAACATATCATCATCGGCAATATTGTCGCTGTCACCGTCGGTTTTGGCAACAAACAATGGCCGCTTCGAAGATCTGGCAAGATCAAAGGTCGTACTGCCCAGCAAGGCACTTCTAAAAAAGCCCTTTCCATGCGAAGCCACTAAAGTCAGATCTACTTCTTTATCGTCGCCGACGCGGGTTATTTCTTCAAATACCTCGCCCCAGGGCATTTCGATACTTACTGCTTCATAACCGTTGCGCATCAGCTCGTTGGCATACCCCTGCAGCTTGCTGTAAACCTTTTTATAACTGCTACTGTAAGGATCTGCGTCCTCTTCTTCATCGAATACATAAGCTAGAATAATTTCTGTATTTGTATCGGGGCACAGACTGTACAGGCACGGCAGCAGTATTTCTGACTTAGGCGTAAGATCCATTGCTAACAAAACTCTTGTAAACATGTCGTTCATTGCTCCTCTTTATCTAAAAATAGCTTGCGTCGACAACGCCGGCAGTTCCTGCCGACAATCTTTTTTCATCCTATTTAAATAGTTATATTTCGCCATTTATAAAAAAAATCCTGCCTTATTATTGTAAGTTGACTTTGAACAGGTTAAAATATATACAGAAATTTGAATTTATACAAAAGGAGCTAATGCGATGTTAAAGCAAAAAATCGACACAGCCGCACTCTTTGCTCAGAAAAAAACAGAAGTTCAAAGCAGCGCGCGCACTTTGCTGATACTTGACGGCCAGAAAAACGCCTATATTTCTGCCGATGAACTTACAGAAGAGCTTTTAGCAATTCCGGAAGAAGGTGCTATCTGGCTTGATATGTCATTATTCGGCTCGCACGATCAGGTAATGACCGTCGCCCGCTCCTTCAAACTGAGTCCCGCTACTCAAAACATTTTAGAAAATAAAAAACAGCAGCCGCGTTTATTCCGCGACGGCAACAACAGAATCCTCGTCTGCCGCCACCTGCAGCTAAACGAAAGCGGCAATGCCGTTTATAATAATATTTGTTTCGCCGCCAGCGCCAACAGACTGCTTTCTCTGCAGCATGGCCGCTGTGACCGTTTAAAAAATGCGCGTACGCTGGTAACAACCCTGCAGAAGCCGAATAATACGATCCCGCAGGCTTTGACCCTGATTTTAGGCAAGATCCTTGACGACAACTGCGAGGTCATCAATTATCTGGAAGAACGGCTGCAGCTTCTGTCTGCAGCTTACAGCGAACAGGATGAACATCCGGATCCCAAAGAACTGCTGCGTCTGCGCCGCAGCCTGGTCACTGCCAAACAGGCGGTCTATCCGATGCGCCGCATCGTCAGCCGCGCCTTGCGTCAGGACCCGCCTTTAGTTATCGGCAGCGATAATGCCCCCGAACTTTTGACGATCAAACTGGAAGGCGCCGTACTTACCTTATCGGTCGCCGAAGAATTACTGACTTCTCTGGAGCGGCTTTGCGTCAATGCCGCTGCTGAACGCAGCGCTGATATTCAGGCTACGCTGACTACAGTGGCAGTCATTTTCCTGCCGCTGATTTGTATCAGCAGTATTTTTGCCATGAATTTCCAGTATATGCCGGAACTGAAATCCCAATGGGGCTATCCGCTCTGCCTTGGCGTTATGGCATTGATTGCTATCTTTACGCTTAAAAAATTACAACGTAAAAAATGGTATTAATATTTCAAAATTATATTGAACCTCAAATACGCAAAAACCATCTGTACTTAAAGTACAGATGGTTTTATCAGTTTTCAGGCGTTGAATACCTTACCCGGGTTAAGAATATTTTTAGGATCAAGCGCACGCTTGATTTCTTTCATCATTTTCATTTCTACCGGCTCCGTATATTTTTCCATGGCTTCGACCTTCTTAGCTCCGATGCCATGCTCGCCGGAAAGACGACCGCCCAGACTGTAAACATAAGGATAAGCTTCAGCATGGAAACGGCTTACTTCATCTTCCCACTGCTCGTCGCTCATCTCGCCTTTCAAAATCTGGAAATGCAGATTACCGTCGCCGGCATGAGCCAGCGTAAAGAGTTTAAAGCTGTAATTTTCCGCAACCTTGGTCAGATGGCGGATACAGTTAGCGATTTGATCGACTGGTACAACAAGATCATCAGAAGTGCTGACCAGACTCAAAACGCGCGTAGATTCCAGACAGTTGCGACGGAGCTTCCACACACGGTCATCAGCCTCTAAAACATCAGTAGCGCCACTGGCACTGCAAATCTCGTCCAGCTGTTCCATTTTGCTTTCCAGCTCATCTTCATTAAAGGTCTCTACCGTCACAATAACATAAAAACCGTCTTCATAATGAGGCAGCTTCAATTCACAGTAATCGCTGGAGCTGCGTACAAACGCATTATCCATAAACTCCACGCTCGTCGGATTCAACCCCGCTTTGATCAGGTTCGGCACCAAACCGACAGCTTTATCCAAATCGGTAAAGATCGCCAGCAGATCCAGTTTATACGGACACAGAGGCAGCAGCTTTAAAGTGGCTTTAGTAATAATGCCCAAAGTACCTTCACTGCCCATGATCAGCTGTTCCAGGCAATAGCCCGTCGATTTTTTCTTCAGCCGTGCGCCCACGTTAACGATATCGCCGGTAGGCGTAACTGCTTCAATCGCATAGACCTGATCGCGGGTAGTGCCGTAACGTACAGCCTTATTACCGCCTGCATTAGTGGCAATATTACCGCCGATCAGACAGCTGTCGGCGCTGCAGGGGTCGCCTGCATAGAGGAAGCCGGCCGCATTGGCTTTTTCCTGAATTTCTACTGTACGCGCGCCAGCCTCGACAACCATATACATACCTTCAGTATTCAGCTCTTCGATTTTGTCCATCCGTTCCAACAGCAGAACGATACCGCCATAAACAGGGATCGCACCGCAGGAAACACTGGTCCCTGCACTGCGGGGTGTTACCGGCACATTATATTGATTGGCGATTTTCATGACCGCCGCAACTTCTTCTGTGCTGCCAGGCCAAATTACGACCTCCGGCAGATGATGATAACGGGGATCAGTTTCCTCGTCAGTTTTGTACTTTTCAAGGGTTTCGGCATCGGTCCTTACATACTCCGCGCCCAAAGCCGTTTGCAGAGCTGCTACCACTTCTGCGCTGACCGGTTCGTATTTACTCATAACTTCCATTCCTTTCTACTGTCCTACAAAATAAGATTTTATCTTTTCCGCAGCATACTGCCGCTGCAGTTCAATAACTTACAGATCAAAGATCTTGCCCGGGTTCAAAATCAGCTGCGGGTCCATTGCCGCCTTGATCGTGCGCATGATCACCAGCTCGCCGGCCGGGGTATATGTTTCCATTTCTCTGAGTTTTTTTGCGCCGATACCATGCTCGCCGGCCAGACGCCCGCCGATGCTGTAAGCATAAGTATAAACCTCTTTATGGAAAGCTTCCACTTTGTTTTCCCATTCTTCGTCGCTCAATTCGCATTTGCATAAAACGATATGCAGATTCCCGTCGCCGATATGCGCGTTGATTTTGACCGGGAAAGGATATTTTTCGCCTATTTTCATAATAAACTTGATCGTACCGGCGATCTCATTAACAGGAACTACCACGTCGTCCGTCAGGGAAACCAGACTGATCAGACGTACAGACTCCTGACAGTTGCGGCGCATATCCCAAATACGTTCATCGGCTTCCAGCACATCGACAGCGCCGGCAGCACTGCACAACTCATCCAGCTGCTCCATTTTCAGATCCAGCTCGTCCTCGCTGAAAGTCTCCACTGTGATGATAACATAAATGCCGTTCTCATAATGAGGGGCTCCCTTAAACTCCAGATAGTCGGCCGTACCGCGCACATAGGAATTATCCATATACTCCACACTGGTCGGATTAATGCCGGCCTGCATGATTTTCGGCACTACGTCCAAGGCCTGCTCCGGATCGCTGAACACAGCCAGCAGATCAAATCTGTAAGGCGGGATCGGCTGCAGCTTAAGCGTCGCCTTAGTGATAATGCCCAGCGTGCCCTCACTGCCCATAATCAGCTGTTCCAGGCAGTACCCGGTCGATTTTTTCTTTAAACGTGCTCCCAGCTCTACGATCTCACCAGTCGGTGTTACGACCTCGACAGCGTAAACCTGGTCACGGGTCACACCGTAACGCACCGCTTTATTGCCGCCGGCATTAGTGGCGATGTTACCGCCGATCAGACAGCTTTCAGCGCTGCAGGGGTCGCCTGCATACAGAAAACCAGCCTCATTGGCATATTTTTGAATATCGACAGTACGCACACCGGCTTCAACCTCCATATACATGCCTTCGGCATTCAGCTCGATGATCTTGTTCAACCGTTCCATTAAAAGGACAATACCGCCGCATACAGGAATAGCGCCGCCAGCCAGACTGGTGCCGCCGCTGCGGACAGTGACCGGCACATCATATGTATTGGCCAGCTTGATAACAGCCGCGATCTCCTGCGCGTCCTTCGGCAGAACAACCGCCTCCGGCAGATGGAACTTGCGCGGATCAGTTTCTTCGTCAGTCTGATATTGCTCTAATTTTTCAGGCTCGGTCAAAACGTATTCAGCACCGACGATAGTCTTTAAATCCTCCAGCACTGCTTCCGTTACGGGAGCGTAAGTTTTCATATTTCATCTTTCCTTTCCTTCTGTACTGCCAGCTCGGCAGGCGTAATCTCCGGGTGCTTATACCGAGTTTTCTGATCGGGTTTTAAACGTCCCAGGCTGATAGCATTCTGCGGACACCAGTGCGCACAACCGAAGCAATGCACACACTCGCTGCCAAAAGCAGGCTTACCAGCTGCCATAGTTATATTGCCCGCGGGGCAGACCTCGGCACAAATGCCGCAGCCGACACATTTATCATCAGCGCAGCTCAGCTTACCGAACTGCTTGATCTTATCCAGCACCCACATACCGGCAGCTGTACCGCCATACTTCCACAAAAAACCACGATCCAGATGCTGATAATTATCATACTTATTTTTGATATTACGGGCGATCAGTCCCAATTCAGCCGGAGCGTTGCGCAGCAGCTTCTCCTGACGTGCCTGCGGCGAAGGAAAGACGATACTGTTATCAGGCAGCGCCACCTGAGCGCCATATGATAACCGCAGCTCACGCTGCTTTAAAAGCTCTTTCCCCTGACCCAGCGCCTGTCCAGACATCGCGCCCATAGTCACTACTAAAAAGATATACTGAGGCACCATTTTCACCTGCTGCAGAAAAGCCTCCACTACAGGCGGCAGCGCCATACAATAAACAGGGCAGACGATACCGACAACTTCGTCCTGCACCTCGTAAGGCGCTTTTAAATAACCGGTAATGCCTTCCAGCCGGCACTGCTCCAGTTCCTGCGCGATACTTTTAGCGGCATACAGGCTGTTACCTGTGCCACTCAAATAAAAAATCACTGCCATGAGGTTCGCCTCGCTTCTTTGATAATCCGTCAAACGGCAGATAAATAACCGCTTCCATTATATACCAAATGAAGTTGGATAGTCAAAAACGACATATGATCCAAATTTATCTGCTAATAAAAAAAGACACCCGTAAGAGCGTCTTTTCATTCCTGCTATTATCATCAACTATCCGTACCAGCTCCATTAGCTATAAAGAGCAAATACACACCTTTATTCTAACGATTTGCAAAAACATCATATTCTGTTATCGTTATTTTATCACTCATAAATCTTTTTTCAGTATCTCTGTAAAATTCAACTTTTGTTTTCTCCCATTTACCCTTCTGATAGCCATAGTAAAAGCGCCAGTGCTGCATAGCATTAGAAAGATATGATTTCTCTGCTTTGGAGGCTTCTTCTTTGGTAGGATAACTGCCTGTAAATATTTCAGTGTATCGCTCAACATCAAGTATGCCTATATAAGGGTACATGACAGAATCATTTTTTTTAACATCCAAAGAATAAACAGGTTCCAGATTCCGCACCTTGAACCAATGTCCTGAACCCTGCAGTCCATGTTTAGAGGGATCAAAATAACGTATGTGGACAGCATCTTTTTTATAGGTAGCGAGAACAGGCTGCATAATATCCTGCACATGCACTTTAAAAGAATCCACTACAACCTGCTCATCAGCTAAACAAGAAGCGCAGACCAAAAGCAATGCCATAATTAAAATCAGCAAACGTTTTGTCATTTCTCTCACCCTTTCAGCTTGATTATACAATGCTGAAATTTTACATTAAATCAAATTTACAATGCAACTTCTTTTATTTTCTGAACTGCTGTTACAAAAAGCTCTGTCAACGCAGAGTTTTTTGCTTAGCTGTTTATATCAGAAATTACGCTGATAGCTGATACCGACAACTTTAGCATAGTTATCATGGCTGCGGGCGGTATCATAAGTATCACCAGCTGCTACATGTCCTTTGATGCTCAACCCATCGATATCGATAAAGCCCAAGGTCATGGCAAGCGTCTGTTTTTTATCGTGGTACTGGAAGCCCAGACTGTAGGTGCGGCGGGCACCGGTCGGCACGATAAAATCGGCGCCGTCAAAAGGTATTACCGATTCATCATAAGCATAACCGCCCATGATGGTATATTTGTCACTCAGTTTATGTTCTACGCCCAAAGCATAACGCCAGCCGTTGCTCCAGTTTTTTGGAGAAGCAATAGTTCCTAAACCTTCAATGTCGATATTCAAAGCATCATAAGTACTCCATTTGGTATAGGTACCGTTCAATTCTACCCGAGTACGGTCATCAAATTTATGATTGTAACCAATAGCCCAGCTGTCGGGCAAAGTTACTTTGCCATAGGCATCTCTTTTTATACTCATACCATTTACCATATAAGCTTTAAAATCTGCTTCCATACTGTGAGTCACCTTGCTGCGGTAAACCAGGCCGATCTCATTTTTAGAATCAAAAGCATAATTGGCAGCCGCATTCCAGCCTAAAGCCCAGCTTTCGCCCTTTGTTTGCGTAGCTGCACCCCCCATAAATGGAATTTGAGAATTTTTCTGCAGTTCCAGACCCACATAATTGACTTCCGCCCCCACGGCCGCACTCCACTTGTTGTCAAACTTGCGGGCATAGGTCGGCGTCAGGCTGGCGCCGTTCAAGCGAGAGAAAAAGGCATTAGATGCAACTTTAGAATCCCGTTCAAATTCTGAGATCATGCCGAAACGGCTGAACAACCCTACACCAATCCAGTCTTTGTCGTTGAGCTGTTTGACATAGTAATTGCCGGGAGCCCAACCGGCATGTACGACGTTTTTACCTTCGTCAATAGACTTTCCTGTAGCGTCATAAGCCGTATATTTGCCATGCGGGCTGATATAAACCGCACTCTGTTTAAAAGCTTCGCCCCGCACTTTGGTGATTGACGCCGGATTGTAGGCAATATTGGCGGCGTCATTCTCAGCAAACATTCGCGCTCCGCCCATAGCCACACCTTCAGCTGACCACTCGTTGATCGCAAAGCCTTCGGCCCCAGCATCGACAGCCGGCACAGACAAAACACAGGCCAACCCTATTATCGTAAAATGTTTCTTTAAAAACAAAACAGACACCTCACAATTAACAAAATTTTCCAATATTAATAACAATATTTTAACAGCTTTTGCTTTTTATTGTGGAGAAAGTTTTAATCCAACAATTAAATTATTTTTTATAATATATTTAGCTTGCATTTTTCAACCTTTTACGTCATAATATTAGTTGAAAGTTCAACTAATATGGCGGTGAATATTATGACAAAACTGCATAATGACCTACTGCGTGACATCGGCACGCTGGCGCGCACGATCCACTATCTTCATGATCTGCATTTTAAGGAACTGGCGCTGCAACGGGGACAGTTTATTTTTCTGACCCGGATCTGCGAAAATACGGGTATCAATCAAAACGATTTATCGCTCTTATTAAAAGTCGATAAATCTACGACTGCCAAAGCTGTCCAAAAATTGACCGCTGCCGGTTATATAAACAGGCAGCGCAGCAGCGAAGACCAGCGGCACTGGCAGCTTTTCCCAACAGAAAAAGCTCTCCTGCTCTACGATCAAATCATCACTGAAGAAAACACCAGCCTGCAGTTGTGTCTGCAAAATTTTACAGCGTCAGAACGCAAAGAACTGAACAGGCTGTTCAAAAAAATGTGTGCCAATCTGGAAACACACTGGCAAAAAACAAAGGGTCAAAAACAAAGAATCGAGGTGCAATGATGCTGCGTTTGGCAACTATGCAGGATTTAACACGGATCATGGCTATCGTGCAGGATACGGTCAGGGAAATGCACGCTTACGGCAACTACCAGTGGGACGAGGTTTATCCAACTGAACAGGATTTTGCCGCAGACATCACCCAAGGCGATCTTTTTGTATCAGAAGCTGAAGGACAGATCTGCGGCCTGATCTGCATCAATCAGACCGAACCAGCTGTTTATGCTGATGCCGGCTGGACTTTGGCGGAAAAAGCCCTGGTCCTGCATCGCATGGCAGTTGACCCGGACCTGCGCGGCCGCGGTACCGGCTCTGAATTGCTGCAGCAGGCTGAAACGCTCGCTCTCAGTCTGGGACTGCGTTATTTAAAAACAGATACCTACGCCCTGAACGAAAAAGCTCAGCAGCTGTTTCTAAAGCACGGCTATCATTTCTGCGGTGAAATCCAGTTCCGTAAAATGGAGCACCAGTTTTACTGTTATGAAAAAGTACTGTAAAATAAAAACACACCCTTTAAAAAGGGTGTGTTTTTACTTATAAAGCAGGGTCGTCCACGCCGTTGGCCTTAAAGGCATTGGCCCTGTCGATGCAGGTGCCGCATTCGCCGCACGGCCTGTCGCCTCCTTCATAGCACGACCAAGTATATTGATAAGGAGCACCCAAATTCAGTCCCAGCTCCACTATTTGCGCTTTATTTTTATTCAGCAGCGGTGCTTCCAGATGACACAATTTACCGCTGCCTTCATAAATGGCAGTATCCATAGCCGCATAAAACTCCGGCGTACAATCCGGATAAGCCCGTCCAGCCGCATCGTCAGCATGAGCGCCATAACAGATCGCATCAGCTCCCAATGAAATGGCAATAGCGGCAGCAGCGCTGATCAAAAGGCCATTGCGAAACGGTACATAAGTCGCTACCGTACCTTCGCCATGCTCAGCCAGCTGCTGCGCGTAGCTTTTATGTTCGATGGCTTCACTGCTGGCAGCCAGCAGTGAGCAATTACTATAGGACATGATGCCGGCAATATCCTGCTCCAGTAAACGTACACCATAATAAGCCGCAACCTTACGGGCTGCTGCCATTTCCCTGCTGTGCTTCTGCCCGTAAAAAACACACAGCGCCGTGACATTTTCCGCACCGCAGACCTGCACAGCCTGCGCCAGACAGGTGGTGCTGTCGATACCGCCGCTTAATAACACTACTTTTTTCATACTGCAACCTCCGTCACAGATCGCGCCTGATGATGGCAGGCGGTAATTCTTCCCAGGGCTTGTATTGAATCGTGCTGCAAAATACATAAGCCTTATAACGGTCGGCAGCTGTTTCAGCCGTTGCCGCTTTGGCCAGATCACGCTCACCGGCTTCACTGACCGGATAATACCTGAAAGCCTCCGCAAACAGCTGTGCCGCTTTTTCGTCATCACCATTATTATGTTCATGCTCAGCTAAAAATTTATAGGCAAAATAACGGTAAGGATTGATACCGTCGTTTTCAGCTTCCAGCTCCAGCATCTTTTCCGCTTCCTGTACAGCCTGCTCTTCTTTGCCTACCTCACGCAGAATCGCCAGCCGGCGATAAAACATATCGCCGCGGGAAGCACTGCGGAAGGGATGTTTATAAGCCCGGCTCAATGCATAGGCCTGATCCAGATAATTCAAAGCGGCATCCTCATTATGGGCCAACTTCCAAACGATTTCAGCTATATCCCGCAGGCACAGCACTTTATGTTCAGCTTCGCTGAGGCCCATTTCCGGTGCATCCTCCATATCAGGCTCCACATCAAGTATCGTTGCCAGGACATGCATCGCGGCTTCTACCTCATCCATCCAATATAAAGCGCGCCCCACCGTCGAGCGGCAGCGCC
>OGRC01002212.1_pt1 | contig 10941 bp, 9 predicted proteins | sample 1553431 | NCBI WGS metagenome assembly OGRC01 (sample SAMEA2580064, study PRJEB22360) | human gut metagenome | biome: human gut; feature: human-associated habitat; material: faeces | place: Denmark | collected 2008/2010
TTACCCCGATCTTAGTATCATTCATCTCGACCTTGTTAATCGGCAATGTGTTTGCTGCTTCCGCCAACTCAATATTTCTTTTTTCAATCTCAATGTGACGAAGCTTTGCATTGCCCGGCATCATAACATTTTTCGGGATATTTTTCTCATACGGCTTATCCGGAATCTCTATCCGTTCTTTCAACTCCACCAGTCCTTGGGAATGTGCCAGTCTGGTGGTAATACGGAAGATCACCGGGCTGTCAAACTGCTCGCTCAATTCAAATGCCGTCTTAAAAAAGTCTTTCGCCTCTGCGCTGTCTGACGGTTCAATAACCGGAATTTGCGCTGCTCTTGCGACCATTCTTGTGTCCTGCTCATTTTGGGAACTGTAAAGTCCCGGATCATCAGCTACAACAAGAACAAGTCCGCCGTTCACACCCATATAAGAAACGGAATACAGCGGATCTGCCGCTACATTCAAGCCCACATGTTTCATACACGCCATAGAACGTACTCCCGCAAGACTCGCTCCAACCGCCACTTCAGTCGCCACCTTTTCATTCGGAGCCCATTCTTCATATACATCTTCCTTGTATTGAACAAGATATTCACTAATCTCGGTACTTGGAGTTCCCGGATAAGCGGAAGATACTTTCACTCCTGCTTCATATGCTCCTCTGGCAATCGCCTCATTGCCGAGCATGATCACTTTCTCTGCCATATCAAAGTCCATCCTTTCGTAAATCTGTCACTCTCTTCGCCTTTCCTTCAAATCGTTTTAAGGAATTCGGCGCCACAAGTCTGATCTGAGTCGCAAGTCCAAGCTGCGATTTTAATGCAGACTTAATTCTTGCCTCAAGTTCACTTAATTTTGCATAACTGTCAAGAAGCCTGTCATCGATCAGTTCAACGGTAATCGTCATTACGTCCAGACGATTCTTTCTCTCTACAAGGATCTCATAATGCGGTCCGATCTCGTCAATCTTCAAAAGAACTTCTTCAATCTGTGTCGGGAACACATTGACTCCCCGAATAACAAGCATATCATCCGCACGACCGGAAAGATTTTCCATTCTGCATGTCGTTCTTCCACACTTACACGGTTCATACATCAATCTTGTCATATCTCCCGTCCGGTATCTTACGATCGGAAGCGCCTCTTTTCCAAGACAGGTAACAACAAGTTCTCCCCTTTCTCCCGGAGGAAGAACTTCCTCTGTTTCAGGATCGATAATCTCAGGGATAAACCAATCCTCATTAATATGCATTCCGCAAAGCTGCGTACATTCTCCTGACACTCCCGGTCCGCAAAGCTCACTCATCCCGTAATTTTGCGTACAGACAAACTGCTCTCCCCAAACACGGTGCATCTCTTCCCGCATCGGTTCTGTCATGCCTTCGCCTCCGAACAACCCGATTCTGATCTTCAGATCTTTTGACGGATCAATGTCTCTTCTTCGAAGTTCTTCTCCGAGATGAAGCGCATAAGATGGCGTTGCCACGAGAAGGGTCACACCCATATCCTGTAAAAACATAATCTGTTTATTTGTATTTCCTGAAGACATCGGAATCACCGACGCTCCTATTTTCTCAAGTCCTCCATGAAGTCCGAGCGCTCCTGTAAACGTTCCGTATCCAAATGCGATCTGCGCCACATCTTCCTCCGTAGCGCCTCCCATACATGCAACTCTCGCAACATTATTCAGCCAGATATCCAAATCATTCCTCGTATATCCGACAACTGTCGGCTTACCTGTCGTTCCCGAACTTGCATGGTAACGAACGATCTCCTTTTTATCAACCGCAAACAATCCGTCCGGATAATGATCCCGAAAATCAGCTTTATATGTAAACGGCAGTCTCTTTAGATCTTCCAAAGTCTGAATATCTTCCGGACGCACACCTGCCGCATCCATCTTTTCACGGTAAGGCTGCACTCTGTCATAAATATTCCGAACCGTATCCTTCAACTTTGCAAGCTGTATCTGTTCGATTTCTTCTCTTGGCAGAGTCTCTTCCTTTGCCCATATCATCGCGCATATCCTCCTTTATAACGTCTCATGCCTCATTTTATCGGCAATTTGCTTTTTCAGCTTTCCTTTTTTACTGCTGTTCTATTAGTATAGCACAATACTTTTCCGAGTTAAAGCTTTAAATCAAGAAAAATTCCTCTTTTACAGACAGAATCCTGTCCGCCAAAGAGGAATTTTGTTCTTTCTATATTTTATTTAACAAAGAGGATATTTTTCTGTAAGCTCTGCGACCATTTTTCTCGCAGTCTCTACATTTTCTTCGCTTTCGATTACCATCGCAATAATCTCGGCAATCTTATCCATATCATCCTCTTTCATCCCCCGCGTTGTAACTGCAGGAGTTCCGAGTCTTACGCCGCTTGTCACAAACGGAGAACGAGGATCGTTCGGAATTGTATTCTTATTACATGTAATATGCGCATCGTCAAGCCGCTTTTCCAACTCTTTTCCGCTTACGTCATTTCCGGTAAGATCTACGAGCATAAGATGGTTGTCCGTATCTCCTGAAACAATCTTCACGCCGCGTTTTTTCAATCCTTCGCAAAGAGCTTTCGCGTTCTTTACAACCTGCGTCTGATATTCTTTAAACTCCGGTTCGAGCGCTTCTTTAAAGCAGACTGCTTTTGCTGCGATCACATGCATAAGAGGTCCTCCCTGTGTTCCCGGGAAGATCGCTTTATTAAAATTAAACTTTTCATTTACTTCATTGCTTGAAAGAATCATTCCACCTCGCGGTCCGCGCAATGTTTTATGAGTTGTCGTCGTTGTCACATGTGCATACGGGATCGGACTTGGATGAAGACCTGCTGCCACAAGTCCTGCAATATGAGCCATATCTACCATAAGATACGCGCCGACTTCATCCGCAATCTCACGAAACCGTTTGAAATCAATCGTTCTCGCATAAGCACTTGCTCCGGCGATGATCAGTTTTGGTCTGCATTCCTTCGCGATTTCCAAAACATTGTCATAATCGATTACACCCTCATCATTGACTCCGTAAGGAACAACATGAAAATATTTTCCCGACAGATTCACCGGTGATCCATGCGTCAGATGTCCGCCGTGATCAAGGTTCATACCCATGATCGTATCTCCGGGTGTCAGCATTGCAAACTGAACCGCCATATTTGCCTGTGCTCCGGAATGCGGCTGTACATTTACATACTCACAGCCAAATAATTTTTTGGCACGTTCTCTTGCCAGATCTTCGGCAACATCCACGCACTGACATCCGCCGTAATATCTCTTGCCCGGATATCCTTCTGCGTATTTATTTGTAAGTGGACTTCCCATCGCTGCCATCACGGCCTTACTCACCCAGTTCTCAGAAGCGATCAATTCGATATGGGAGTTCTGTCTCTTCATTTCCGCTGTGATCACTTCCGCAATCTCCGGATCTGCATTTTTGATTTCATCGAAGTCGTACATCGTCATTATCCTCCATTTCATTTGAAATTTTAAATTTCATAAATTTGCACTTTACTATGTCAAAGCGTTAGGGTTATTATAGCATAGCAGATGTATCCCGTCTACGGCTTTCTAAAGACGTGAAATAAGAAAGGATTAAATCTTAACGACATGAAAGAACAGATTTTAATTGTAGAAGACGACGCAGATATCAACAATCTTCTTGCAAAAATATTGCGCACTGAGCATTTTGAACCGATACAGGCTTTTTCCGGAACAGAAGCAAAACTTCTCTTTACACAGAACACCCCTGACTTGATCTTACTGGATCTCATGCTTCCGGGGTTATCCGGCGAGGAACTTCTGTCCGAACTTCGGGGTAACTTTTCCTCAGATGTGCCTGTCATCATATTATCCGCAAAAATTGCTCTGACAGATAAAGTGTCCCTTTTAAAAATGGGCGCTGATGATTATATTACAAAACCCTTTGAACCTGAAGAAGTCATAGCAAGAATCCAGGCTGCTTTACGGCGCACTTCAACATCCAAAAAACTGTCTTGCTTAAATTTGGAATTATATCCGGATTCTCGAAAAGTCACTGTACAGGGAATCGAACTTTCTCTGACTGCCCATGAATATGATCTGCTCTATCTTTTCATGAAGAATCCTGAAAAAGTCTATTCCCGTGAAATGCTGTATGACCTTGTTTGGCACGGAGGATATTATGGAGAAAACAATACCGTCAACGTACATGTGAGCAATCTCCGTAAGAAATTAAAAGAAGCTGATCCTGAAAATGAATATATCCGTACTGTATACGGAATTGGATTCAAACTTGTTCTTCATTAAATAAAACAGATTTGAAACAGAAGTTTATGATTTACCAAACTGATTCAAATACTATAGATTGAAACTCCGACAAACAAAATCATTATATTTTTATAAGTTCTTTAAAGGTTCTTTATGACTTATTAAAACAGATTCAGATATGATTAACATCGTAACAGTACTCTATTAAAGAATCTGTTACACAAAATAAAATCCATACGGAGTGAGCAAATATGAACAGATACGTCATAGAGACAAAACAGATCACCAAAGTATACAATCCGCGCTCTCCCTTTTTTGCTCTGGATCATGTAGATCTTCATGTAAGCGAAGGCTGCATTTATGGTCTGATCGGAGATAATGGTGCAGGAAAAAGCACATTGCTTAAATTGCTTGCCGGACATATTTTTCCAACAAAAGGAGAACTATGCCTGTTTGGCGAAACCGAAGAAAAAACGCTTTGCAATATCCGCAAAAATATCGGCTGTCTGATCGAATATCCAAGTTTTGTTCCAGGGATGACCGTCGAACAAACACTGCATTATTACGCCATTCAAAAAGGGGTTCCAGACAACAAAAAAATCAGCGAAACAATTCAGCTGACCGGACTAACCGAGAAGCAACATGCAAAATGCAAAACGCTTTCGCTTGGACAAAAACAGCGTCTCGGTCTTGCAGTCGCCTTACTCGGAGAACCACAGATCCTCATTTTGGACGAACCGATTAACGGACTTGATCCGAGCGGTATTATTGAATTTCGCAGTATCCTTCAACAATTAAATGAACAGAAAAATATCACGATCCTTTTATCCAGCCATATTTTATCAGAATTAGAACATCTTGCCACAGTTTACGGCTTCCTAAATAAAGGGATGTTACTTGAGGAGATCAGTTCTGAAGCTTTACACGAAAAATGTGCCAACTGTATCGAACTGACTGTTTCTGATGCTGAAAAATATGCCGTTTTACTCGAGAAAATATTTCCGAGAGAAAACTACAAAATACTTCCTCAAAATACAGTCCGCATTTATAAACCGCACGAGACTGCCGAGAACTTCAGCCGGCTTGCCGCCAAAAATGATGTTTACATTACAAAAATGCAGACACTACAGACATCTCTGGAAGATTATTATATAGAACTAAAGAAAAGAGGCGACGTAAAATGTTGAATTTTATCAAAAGTGAATACTACCGTCTGATCCATACAACCGGAATCCGTATTTTTTTCGGAGTGCTCTCCGGTCTGACAATTTTACTGATATTAGGTATTTCGGCTGTTAAAACGCAATATCACACAACCTCTTTTTCCTATTCCATTCTTGTATCCAGTCCGATGTTTTTCACATTAATGGGAATGCTGACCGCTTCGCTTCTCTATGAGGACAGTAAAAGAAACGGGATTATAAAAAATTCGATTGAAAACGGAATTCCAAGAAGAAAGATCTTTCTCGGACAGTGCATTATCAGTGTCACCGCTGCAACTGTCATTATGACGATTGTTCTCGCTCTCTGGATTTTTACAACCGAATTACTCCTTGACAAAACCGGCCCGGTTCACATGACCGATCTGCTAATGGAAATTCCGGCTATTTATTTGATTGCCGTATCCAGTATTGTTTTGACAATCACACTTTCCCTAAGTTTCCAAAACGGAGCGTTCATATTTTTTACATGGCTTTTTGTCTTTTTCATTTTTCCGACAATTTTATTTAAGTTCGGAATAGCAGTTTCAGCGCATTTTAAAACAGATCTTATCTACAACATCTCCATGTGGATGCCATCGAACTTTTTTCAGATCAACACAGCAAACGTCAATATGAGTTCATGCATTACTGCATGGGATACAACAGGCGGTATGCTGCGCTGCGTAATTGCGGGAATTTCAGGAATTGTTATTTTCATGATAATTGGATTCAGGCACATCAGCAAAGCAGACTTATAAACACAAATATGGAGGGATCTCATATGTTGTATATTATTCTATTTCTTGTCAGTATCACAGGGGGATATATTGCATTTCGCTACATTTCCCTTCTCCGTGCATTAAAACAGATACAAAAAGATCTCGATGTCATACAGCAAGATCTCTCCAAAAATCAGATGATCCACCTTCCTATTCCAAACAATCGGTTAAGAAAACTTCTCATCACGATTAATTCTTTTTTAGATGAACTTCACAAGGAACGCGCTCGTTATGCAAAACAGGAAAAAGATTTTCAAAAACAGATCGAGAACATCAGTCACGACCTGCGAACTCCTTTAACAGCCATTCTCGGATATGTGAGACTATATAAAAAATCCCAGTCTTCCTATATCTCACAAAACGCCGAGCTTTCAGATACACTGGATGTCATTGAACGAAAATCAGAATCACTGAAGAATCTAATTACGCAATTTTATGATTTTTCCCGGCTTACAGCTCATGACTATGCAGTAAATCTGATCAAAATTGATACTGTAAAATTACTGAAAGAATCTTTTGCAGACAACTGTCAAATACTTGAAGAAGCACATTTAGACGTTTCGCTTGATTTGCCGGATCGTCCGATATATGTGTTTGCTGACAGGACCGCTTTAGAACGAATCTTTTTTAACTTATTCCAAAATGCCGGAAGATATGCCCACACCTTTTTTCATATAACAATAAAAGACGAACCAGATTTCATCAAAATCCTGTTCGTCAACGACACATGCTCTCTTTCATACGAGGATACGTCCAATCTGTTTGACCGCTTCTATATTCAGGAACCGGCACGCAGTCAGGGTGGAACCGGACTTGGTCTTACGATTGCCAAATCCCTTGCAGAAGAAATTGGCGGAGAACTTTCTGTTGCTGCCAAAAAATTAAACAAAAACGGATCTCTTCTTATTTCATTTTCTTTAGAATTTCCTCTGCATCAATTTCAAAACTCTGATACATAATATGCATTTGCTCTTCTGCTAAGATCGGGTTTCACTCATTTTCAGCACAAACATATTTATTCAAACATTTCGCCCAGTCCTGCAACATTTTTACCTATGTTTGCACTTATTTGTTCTATACATTTCTTCTACTATAGATTATAATGAAATACAAGAAGTTTGGAGTTTATGATTTCAGTATTTTATGTAGGAGGAAACCAAATATGAAACAAAAATTATACGACAAATTCGCAGAACTTTTTGGCGCCGCAGACGATGCACATTTCTATTTTGCTCCTGGCCGCGTCAACCTCATCGGAGAACACACCGACTATAACGGCGGTCATGTATTCCCCTGTGCCCTGACACTTGGAACCTATGGCGTTGCAAGAAAAAGAGAAGACCGCCTTATGCATTTTTATTCCTGCAACCTCGAGGACATCGGTGTAGTGGAAGCATCCCTTGACGATCTTACTAACAAAGACAGCTATGACTGGGCAAACTATCCTCTCGGTGTTGTATGGACATTCTCAGAAAAAGGCTATAAATTGGAAAATGGATTTGACATGGTAATATGGGGAAATATTCCAAACGGCGCAGGACTTTCTTCCTCAGCTTCCCTGGAAGTACTGACCGGAGTTATTTTGACTGATTTATACGGAATTACCGATTTAAGTCCAATAGACCTCGCTTTATTCGGACAGTATTCTGAAAATAATTTTAACGGATGTAACTGTGGTATTATGGACCAGTTTACCGTAGCTGTCGGCAAAAAAGATAACGCAATATTCCTCGACACAAACACTTTGGAGTATGAATATGCCCCCATCCAGCTTGAGGATTCCAAAATTATCATTACAAACAGTAACGTAAAGCATAGCCTTGTTACTTCCGAATATAATGTTCGCCGTCAGGAATGTGCAGACGCACTCAGTGATTTGCAGAAGGAACTGCCGATCTCTTCTCTTGGCGAACTTACTCCTGAAAAATTTGAAGAGGCAAAACATCTGATCCGGGATGAGGTTCGTTTAAAACGTGCCAAACATGCCGTCTATGAAAACCAGCGTACCATCACTGCCGTTAAAGCGCTGAAAGAAGGAGATATTAAAAAATTCGGAGAACTGATGAATCAATCTCATGTCTCTCTGCGAGACGACTATGAGGTGTCCTGCAAAGAAATTGATCTGCTCGTTGAACTTTCCTGGAACACTCCGGGCGTAATAGGTTCCCGTATCACCGGCGGAGGATTTGGCGGCTGTACTGTCAGCATTGTAAAAAATGAGGCTGTGGACGAATTTATTAAAAATGTCGGCGAAGCCTATGTGGACAAATTCGGATATGAAGCAGAATTTTATGTAGTGAACATCGGTGGAGGCGCTTCCCGCTTAGACGTATAAAAAATCTCTATCACACAAAAGCATCGAACTGATTGAGATAATAAGACTTGCAGTTCTTGCGGGTCAGCTTAAAATAAAAAATACACCTTGTACAAGACGAAAACTCTTTTACAAGGTGTATTTTTAGTCCATTAATTTAAATATTCATGTACATTTTCTTTTGTAACCTTAGAATATGGAAGATAAATATAATTGCCCTTGCTAAATTCTATTTTATCCTCTTCCCCTGTTACCAAAGCGGCTGAAAGCTCTGCTATCGCTCTCGCCTGCCCTTCCTTATCGTTGTACACCGTTCCCGCCATCATCGAATCTTCCACTGCCTTTAGTCCCATGTCTGTACCGTCGATTCCTATAAATACCGGAAGAACTGCCTCTGTATAATTCAACTTCTTATAAGCATCCATCGCCCCAAGCGCCATATCATCATTATTTGCCAGTACAAGTTCTACCCTATTCTTATATTGTCCCAGTATCTGCTCCATCCGGTTCTGCGCCTGTGCCCGATTCCAGTTCGCAATTTGATAACTTAGCTTTTCCAGCTCAATCCCCTTCTGATTTAATGTATCTACCGCATTTTCTGTACGAATGATCGCATCCTGATGACCTGCTTCCCCTTCTAAAACTACATACTGAATTTTTCCATCTTTATTATGATCTATCTGACTGTTTTTCTGTATCATTTCCACGGCCAGTTCTCCCTGCAAAACACCGGACTGCTTTGCATCTGCGCCAACATAATAAAGCTTGTCCCACTGCTTCATATCCTCCGCAACCGGTTCTCTGTTAAAAAATATAATCGGCACATCATGTTCCTTGGCAACGTCAATAATCTCCGACGGATCTGCACGATCTACCAGATTCACACAAAGAACATTACACCCTGCGTTTATCAATTCTTTCACTTGATCATTCTGCACGCGCTGAGATCTGTCAGCATTTCTGACTGTCATCGTCGTTTCAATCCCTTTTTGATTGAGAATCTTAAGTTCTTCCTTAAAACAGACGAGCAGTTCACTTAAAAAGGTATCACTTTGATCATAACAGGTAATCCCAACATAAATCTTGTCCGACACAGGCACTTTCTGCTTACTGCAGGCACATAAAACGTACATTCCCATACACAAAATAATTATCTCTGCTAATCGTTTCTTCCCTTTCATTCTACCACCTCTGCTATAATGCTCATGTACCCTATACGCCTTATTGACTCATAGTAAACAAAACTTCTTGATTTTCTTTCGAAAACAACGTCTCTCTGCGGACAATCGAATGCGAAACTGTTCTGCTCTTTGGTTTGTTCATAAAATATTTCAAACTATCCGATAACTCTGCCACACTTTGGTATCCTCTGTTAAACTCGTCCGGCACTATGAGACACTGTATCTCAGCTGTGTCTAAATAATAGAACGCTTCCATAGAATGTCCAATTCCGTACAAAACTGCTCCTTGGAGATTATTTGATGCAGAATATTCCCCGGCTGATACCAAACTTATATTGTCCAAGGCCATTATAAAATCCACTTTTGAACTCTGTTCCAATGACTCTTTTCCTTCATCCTCCTCAAAGGAATCCGATATCTGCCATATGATATCCGCCTCTTCTTCTGCCAGCACATCTTTAATCCCTTCCGCTCTTTCCTGTACAGAACTTTTGTTTCCTTCCCCCGAAACAAGCCCTATTCTTTTTCCTTTTATATTCCCGCCGCAGTCTTTCAACAACTCCCGAGCTAAAGCCTCTCCCATAGCGTAATTATCTACCCCTGTAACCGGCATTTTTGTCTCTTTTCCATCGGAAGACACAAAACTTTCCACAAGCACAACAGGGACTTTCTTTTCCACTTCTCTAAGCATTTTTTCTGTTTCTTCTCCGTCAGAAGGCTCTACAATAACTCCCGAGGCGCCGTTTTCTATTTCTCTTTCTATCAGATTTTCTTCTTCCTGCGCGCTTAAAGTTCCTGCAGTACTTACCACAAGCACCTCTATCTTTTTATCTGCCGCCGCCATTTTCATCCCGTACTTAAATGCCGACCACTGACTGTCATCCGAATTTTGGATAATTACAGAAATTTTTTCCTGCTTTTTTTCATTTTTCCCCAAAAACATGAACATGATCAGCACCAGAACCATAACGCCTAGAATTGTTTCGATCAAAACAAATATCTTTTTGCCATTCTTCATTCTTATTCCCTCTGCATTTCCTGTCCTACTGCGTTTTCTTTGCCATGCGGATTTCCTCTTTCTAATGTCTTACGGTTTTCTTCCGTATACATAACTGCCGGAAGTCGAATCGAGACGGTCGTTCCTTCATCCGGCTCACTTTCAATTTCCAGTCCGTACTCTGTTCCAAAATAAAGCTGAATACGCTGATGTACATTTTTCAGCCCTATGCC
>OGRC01002215.1_pt1 | contig 10924 bp, 9 predicted proteins | sample 1553431 | NCBI WGS metagenome assembly OGRC01 (sample SAMEA2580064, study PRJEB22360) | human gut metagenome | biome: human gut; feature: human-associated habitat; material: faeces | place: Denmark | collected 2008/2010
CGGATTTTACTTCTCCGTTGAGGATTGCCTCTGCAAGTTTATCTTCCAGCTCTGTCTGCAGCGCCCGGCGAAGCGGTCTTGCTCCGTATTTTGCATCTGTTCCTTTTTCTACGATCAGCGCTTTTGCAGATTCCCGCAATGTCAAATGAATATCCATCTGCGTTTCGATTCGTTTTATAAAATCGCGGCACATGAGCGTAACAATCTTCTTCATATGCGACTTTTCAAGTGCATGGAATACGATAATTTCATCGATACGATTCAAAAATTCCGGTCGGAAAATCTGTTTCACCTCATCCATCACATTTTGTTTCATCCGTTTATAATCACCGGACGGATCATCTTTCGCTGCAAATCCCAGTTTTTTAGGTTCTACGATCGCCTTCGCCCCTGCGTTTGACGTCATGATGATCACCGTATTAGAAAAATCGATTTTCCGCCCTTTCGAATCCGTAATGTGTCCGTCATCCAGCACTTGCAAAAGGATATTAAACACATCCGGGTGCGCCTTCTCGATCTCATCAAACAGCAGAACCGAATACGGATGGGTTCTCACCTGATCGCTGAGCTGCCCGCCTTCCTCATGTCCTACATATCCCGGAGGCGATCCGATCATCTTGGAAACCGAATGTTTCTCCATATACTCCGACATATCTACACGAATCATTGAGTCCTCATTGCCGAACATTGCCTCTGCAAGCGCTTTGGACAGTTCGGTCTTACCAACGCCTGTCGGTCCGAGAAACAGGAACGAACCGATGGGGCGCCTCGGATCCTTCAGTCCTACCCGTCCTCTCTTCACAGCTCGGGAGACTGCCGTCACAGCTTCCTCCTGACCGATCACTCTCTGATGAAGAACACTTTCCAGCTTCTTTAACCGATCTGTATCACTCTCCGCAAGTTTTTGAACAGGAATCTTCGTCCACGCAGAAACGACTTCCGCGATATCTTCTTCTCTCACTTCCGGATGGATCGATGCTGTTTTTCTCTCAAAACGCTTCTTCATCTGTCCTAATTTCCGTTCTGCTTCTTCTTGTTCTTTCTGTAGAAGCGAAGCTTCCTCGAAGCGTCCGTTTTTAATACTCTCTTCTTTCTGCTTTTCCACTTCTTTCAGCCGAAATTCAAAAGCCGTCAGATTTTCCGGAACTTTATATCCCTTTAAGCTCACTTTAGAACAAGACTCATCCAGAACGTCAATCGCTTTATCAGGAAGATTGCGGTCTGTAATATATCTTTCCGACATGGAAACCGCCGCCTCAAGCGCTGCGTCCTGAATCTTCACTTTATGGTGAGTCTCATATCTTCCCTTTAGTCCTTTCAAGATCTCCAGGCATTGCTCCTTCGTCGGTTCTTCTACCGACACCGGCTGAAACCGCCGCTCAAGCGCCGCGTCTTTCTCAATGTATTTGCGGTATTCCGTAATCGTTGTCGCCCCGATAAGCTGAAGCTCCCCTCTCGCAAGAGAAGGCTTTAAAATACCGGACGCATCAATCGCGCCCTCTGCGCCTCCGGCTCCGATCATCGTATGGATCTCATCAAGAAACAGGATAATATTTCCATCAGATTCCACTTCTGAAATCAGACCTTTCATACGTTCTTCAAACTCACCGCGATATTTTGATCCGGCGATCATCCCCGGAAGATCCAGCGTATAGATCCGTTTCTTTTTCATCTTCTCCGGAACAACGCCGGCTGCTATGCGCTGCGCCAATCCTTCTACAACTGCCGTCTTTCCCACACCCGGTTCTCCGATCAGACAAGGATTATTTTTCGTTCTGCGGCTGAGCACCTGCATCAGACGGTACGTCTCTTCATCCCGTCCCACAACAGGATCCTGCTTTCCTTCCTCTGCCCGCGCCGTCATATCCGTACAATACTGTTCAAGTACAGAACCGCCGCCTTTCACCTCGTCCTGGATCTCTTCCTGATATTCTTTCGGATCGACTCCTGAAGCATTTAAAATATCTTTCAAAAGCTTTTGAAGACTGATATTCAATGTGATCAGAATTCTTGCAGCGACACAATCCACATCTCGGATCATGGACAAAAGTAAATGCTCCGTTCCGACGTCTGCCGTTCGAAGACGATGTGCCTCCTTCTCACTGTTCTCAAGAATATAGCGAAGCCTCGGACTCTCCTTCGGTTTCTGTAAAGCAAATACTTCCTCCTGCGGAGCGATCAATTCATCCATAAGCTGCACGATCTTCTCTGACTCAACTCCGTTTTTAGCAAGCACCTGTCCTGCTACGCCCGAATATTCCTCCCTCAGTCCAAGCAGCAGATGTTCCGTACCGATATAAGGATGCTTCATCTCCTTCGCTTTCTTCGCGGCATACTTAATAGCATTTGCCGCCTGTTTCGTATATGAAATATGCATAAACTCCTCCTGTCAATTATTTTGTTTTCAAATACACCAAAACATATCACTCATAGTCGTCAAATATCTCATCCACTAATTCATGTACTTCCTGTCGTGAAATATTTTTACAGCATCCTCTTGCAAGAACGATCTGAAGCTGTCTCCTCATCATCTGCAGTTCTTCTAATTTGTCAATATCAAGGGCGATCACAGCTCCCCTTCTCTTATCCAAACTAATATACCCTTCCCGCTTCAGTACACTATACGCCTTATTCACTGTATGCATGTTGACTCCGATCGTATCTGCAAGCCGCCGCACTGACGGAAGTGAATCCCCCTCATGAATATCCGATGTGGCAATTCCCATAATGATCTGATTGCAAAGCTGGATATAGATTGCTTCATCACTGTTAAAATCAACTTCTATGATCATAGCGTCCTCCTTTCGGAATTTGTTATATGTATCATAGCACAATATTATAATTTTTCAACAAATTTTAAAACTTTTCTTTATAAGAATAAAGATGTATTTTGCACTTTCTCGAGATGTTTTTCCCTGCACCGGAATAAAATTTTCTATGTAAGAAAAAAGGACCTGTCTCCAAGTCCTTTCATTGAGAAATTATATTTTAATCTGTACGATCTCTTTTTTCATGTTCACACAAACTGTATGCTCATCTTTGTTCCTTTTCCTTCTTCACTTTCCACACTGACTTTCGCCCCGTGCAAAAGCGCCCCATGCTTCACGATTGAAAGTCCGAGTCCGGTTCCGCCTCTCTCCTTTGAGTGACTTTTATCTACCCTGTAAAAACGTTCGAAAATACGTTCCTGATGTTCCACAGGAATTCCGATACCAGTATCTGCAACACTGATCTTAGGTCCGTCTAATGTATTTCCCGCCCAGACAGAAACTTTTCCGTTGTCATAGTTATATTTTACTGCATTTTCGCAAATATTATAGATCATTTCATCTAAAATCTGACGGATTCCGAAATATTTTACATGCTCTCCTGAAAGCTCGATCCTGATATTCTTCTGCGCCGCCTGTGGCGAAAGTCTGCTGATAATCTCCCTTGTCAATTCATAAAGATCCACTTCTTCTTTTTCCAGTTCCACTGATTCTTCATCCAGTTTTGATAACTTAATAATATCTTCGATCAAAGAGATCAGCCTGCGCGCTTCTTTGTAGATACGCTCGGAAAATACCGGAATATCTTCCGGCCGGACTAATCCGTTTTTCATAATCTCCGCATAACCGGAAATCGATGTGAGCGGCGTTTTTAATTCATGCGACACATTTGCAGAAAACTCTTTCCTCATGTTCGCAACCGCTTCTTTCTCTCTGTTTTGTCTATCCATCGCTTCTAACAAAGGACTTAACTCCTCATAAACATCATTGTCCAACGGTCGTTCCAAATTCAATTCATTGATTGGTTTGATCAATCGATTCGTCTGCCACCTTGCAAGTGCAAAGGCAAATAAAATCGTCAAACATGCAAGCATTCCCATGATCGGCATAAGACTGACAGCCGTACTTGCCAGATTATCTATCGACTTTGACACACGCAGCACAGTCCCGTCATCCAAAAGAAGAGCATAATAATACATATCTTTCCCGACGGTTTCCGACTTTCTTACATCTGCGCCTTCCCCTTTTGAAAGCGCCTCCTTGACTTCCTTACGATTTCCATGATTCTTAAGAACTTCTGCATCTCTGCGGGAATCATAAAGTACAGTTCCGTCTGTGTTGATCTGCGTGACCCTTGTACTGACTACAACCTCGTCCATTTGTTTCATATAATTACTGTCAGACAGATTGATCGCCTCACGGATATATGCCGCCTCCTGCTTTACTTCTGTCTGAAGCAGAGACATATTCCGGTTATACAGGATAACCGAAAGGATCATATAAGAGAGGATGAGCGTAACTGTCAGAATGACTGTCATACTCTTTTGAATCTTTCTTTTGATGCTCATGCCGTTCCTCCCACGCGATACCCGACTCCGCGTACTGTCTGAATGATCTCGCCCTTTTCTCCTAATTTCTGACGAAGGGTTCGGATATGTACGTCTACGGTTCTTGTCTCTCCGTCAAAATCATACCCCCAGATTTCTGTCAGAAGCTGATCTCTTGTCAGAACAATCCCCTGATTTCTCATTAATTTTTCCAAAAGTTCAAACTCTTTCAGCGTAAGCGCCACTTCCTGTCCATCTACGGTAACCTCATGTTTTTTTACATCTATATGGACGCCCTCGACTTCCGGATCTGTCCGATCTTCCGTCTTTCCGCTTCTGCGCAAAACTGCCTTGACACGGGAAACAAGCTCCATCATTCCAAATGGTTTTGTCACATAATCGTCTGCTCCCGAGTCCAGACCGATTACCTTATCATACTCCGACCCTTTTGCCGTGACCATGATTACCGGAATATTTCTTGTCTTGGTAGAAGATTTTAATTTCTTCAAAATCTCCATCCCATCTTCTCCGGGCAGCATAATATCAAGCAAAACAAGCTCCGGCGTATCAAACGCCAGAGCCTCCGTAAAGGCAGAACCATCCGCGAAGCCTTTGGCTTTAAGCCCCGTTGTCTCCAATGTATATATGACAAGTTCTCTGATATTATCGTCATCTTCCACGCAATATATCATACTTTACGTTCTCCTTTACTTCCTTTTGCTTCTATCTCTGTTTTCTTTTATTTTCCTGTCTATTATTTGTCCTATCTCTTGTCGCTTCTATACTGCCATATTTCTCTTGTGTTTTTTATTCTGCATGAATGAGGGCATGTTCTTTATGAACTCCTGTGATAGAAAATTCTACCCACTCAGCAATATTCGTGGCATGATCTCCAATGCGTTCCAAATATTTTGTCACCATGATCAGATCAAAAATGCGTTTTCCATTTTCGCCTTTCTCTTCTCTGATAAACTCAATCATCTCATCACGCACTTCCTCAAAATACTGATCGATCTCATCGTCCGCCTTCATCACACTTCGCGCCAGCTCTAAATCTTTCTCAACATATGCCGTAACGCTGCTGCGAACCATCTTGCTTACCTCAGACGCCATCGTTCCGATCACATGGATCTCATCTGTAGCCGCAGCTCCTTTGGAAGAAAGAATAATCTCTGCGATATCAGACGTCTGATCTCCGATACGCTCCATATCCGTAATCATCTTAAGCGCCGCCGAAATTCTGCGCAGATCCTTTGCAACCGGCTGCTGCTGAAGAAGAAGTTTCAGGCAAAGCCTCTCGATATCCTTCTCAATCTGATCGATCTCCTCATCTTCGGCAATGATCACTTTCGCCTGCTCGATACTTCCATCTTTTAATGCCTGCGTTGCTTTTGCAATGGCTGTCTCACATAATTCCCCCATATGTGTAAGTTGTTCATCCAATAAATGAAGCTGTCTGTCGAATCTGTTACGCATAATTTAACCAAACCTCCCTGTGATATAATCTTCAGTTCTTTTATCTGACGGTATCGAAAACAATTTCTCTGTGTTATTATATTCCACAACTTCCCCAAGAAGGAAAAACGCCGTATTGTCGGACACGCGCACAGCCTGCTGCATATTATGCGTAACCATGACAATAGTATAATCTTTTTTCAGTTCCATCGCAAGGTCTTCGATCTTTGACGTAGAGATCGGGTCAAGGGCTGATGTCGGCTCATCCATAAGAAGAACTTCCGGTTCTACCGCAAGCGCCCTTGCTATACAAAGTCGTTGCTGCTGTCCTCCAGACATTCCCAGCGCGCTCTTTTTCAATCTGTCTTTACATTCATCCCAGATTGCCGCATTTCGAAGTGACTGTTCTACAATGTCATCCAACTTCGCTTTCGAACGGATTCCATGTGTTCTGGGACCAAACGCAATATTATCATAAATGCTCATCGGAAACGGATTCGGTTTTTGAAATACCATTCCGACACGTTTTCTCAAAAGATTAACGTCCATCCCTTTGAAAATATTCTGTCCGTCCAAAGAAATTTCACCGTCTATACGACAGCCTTCCACTAGATCATTCATACGGTTGATGGATTTTAGTAATGTTGATTTTCCACAACCGGATGGTCCGATAAACGCAGTGATCTTATTTTCCTCGATTTCCAGATTTATATTTTTAAGGGCTTTAAAATCCCCGTAATACAGATCCAGATTTTTAATACTTATCTTTGACATCCTTATTTCCTTTCTTACTTCTTCTTATGCTTTCGTCAGTTTCCGTGCAATCGCACCTGACAACGCATTAATCCCTACTACTAAAACAAGCAAAATCACCGCTGTCGCATATGCCTGATTCATATAAAGCCCTTCGCTTGACAAATGGTACATATGAACTGCCAATGTTCGTCCCGACCCCAGAACGCTGCTCGGGATCTGCGCCACGCTTCCCGCTGTGTAGATCAGCGCCGCTGTTTCCCCGACAATCCTTCCGATTGCAAGGATCACCCCTGCCAAAATTCCCGGAACTGCCGACGGAAGCACAATTCGAAATACGGTGCGAAGTTTTCCTGCTCCAAGTCCGAAACTTCCTTCCCTGTAAGAATCGGGAACTGATTTTAACGCTTCTTCTGTCGTCCTCATAATAAGCGGAAGGATCATGATAGACAGCGTAAATGCTCCTGCCAAAATCGAAAATCCCCAGTCCAGCGTATTTACAAAAAACAACATTCCGAACAGTCCGTATACAATCGAAGGAATTCCTGAAAGTGTCTCCGTTGTCAGACGGATTACTTCTACAAATTTATTGCCTCTTCCTGAATATTCCACAAGAAAGATTGCCGAAAAAATACCGAACGGAACCGCAATCAAAAGAGACAGCAGCGTCATAACGATCGTATTGACAAACGCAGGAATGACCGAAGCATTTTCCGATGTATAATGCCACTCAAAAAGAGAGGGTTTTATATGAGGCACTCCATTGATCAATATATATGCGATCAAAAACAAAAGTACCGAAAATGTAATCAACGCTCCGAGCATGACAAGCAGCATCACAAGAAACGATCCCGGGTGCTTCATATAAGATTTCAGCCTGTCACCGACTGTCATTTTATTACTCATGATCTGACCTCCTCTTGAGCAGCGCAACGCTGAAATTAATAATCAGAATAAACACAAACAAAACGACCCCTGTTGCAATGAGCGCTTCTCTGTGAAGCCCTGTCGCATATCCCATTTCCATCACAATATTACCGGTCAATGTTCTGATTCCTTTTAAAATATTTCCCACAAGCCGAGGCTGGTTTCCCGCGACCATGATCACCGCCATCGTCTCTCCGACAGCGCGTCCGATTCCCAGTACGATTCCTGCAATCACACCTGATTTAGCCGCCGGAAGGATCACCCGGAAAATGCTCCTTTCTTTTGTTGCCCCCAACGCCAGCGCTCCTTCATAATAATGATCAGGAACAGCCCGCATCGCACTTTCTGTTGTTCCGATGATCGTCGGAAGGATCATCATACCGAGGATCAGAGATGTTGTAAGAATACTGTTTCCATCTCCTGCTGTTTTTACCAATCCCGCAGATTTTAACATTCTTCCGAAATCACGGACGATCGGAACAATGACGACCAGTCCGAAAAATCCGTATACAACAGAAGGAATTCCCGCCAAAAGTTCTGTTGCCGATTTCAGCGGTCTGTAAATTTTCTTCGGGCAGTACATTGCCATAAATACAGAAGTTAAAACACCGATCGGGACACCAATGATAACCGCGCCTGCCGTAACATATAAACTTCCGATAATCATAGGGAAGATACCGAACAATTCATTTCCCGGTCTCCATATCTCTCCGGTAATAAATTTGACAAATCCGATCTCTTTGATTGCAGGGATTCCGTTCGCAAATAAAAAGATACATATGAGAGCTACCGCCAGCACCGAGGCACAGGCGGCAACAAAGAACACTCCCTGCATGAATTTTTCAGTCCATGCTTTTGATTTCATATTGATTTCCTCTTCATTTTATCTGTTCGCACCGAACAGACTCTCTCATTCCAAATCTTACTCGGCAATCTCATCCCATGTAAGTACATCTCCGAGGTAGATTGATTTTACCTGATCAGATGTCATTTCTTCTGTCGGGTTTTCTTTATTTACAATTACTGCGATACCGTCTGTTGCGATCACTGTCGCGTCAAGTTTTTCTTTTTCTTCGTCTTTCAACTCTCTTGAAGCCATACCGATGTCATAGCTTCCTTCAATCGCAGATGTCATACCTGTCGTTGAATCAGATGCCTGAAGTTCGATATTTGCATTTGGATTGAGTTCTTTATATGCCTCTACAAGCTTCTCCATTACCGGCGTTACAGAAGAAGATCCGCCTACTACAAAGCTTCCTTCCGGTTTTGTTCCTGCATAAGCCTGCACATCAGATACCGGTATGTAACCTGCTTCTTCTACTACTTTCTGACCTTCTGTACTCATAATAAAGCTCATGAAATCTTTCGCCACTTCATTGTCCAGATCTTTCTTTACCGCCACATTAAACGGTCTGGATACTTTATAGCTTCCATTTTCAATGTTTTCTGCTGTCGCTTCTGCTCCGTCGATTTTAAGAGCTTTTACAACTTTGTCATCAAGAGAACCAAGAGAAATGTATCCGATCGCATATTCATTTCCTTCAACTGTCGTCATCATAACCGAAGTATTATTTGTGATCTGAGCCTCTGTTGTCGTCATGTCAACTTTCTTTCCGTCAACTTCTTCCTGAATTCCAAACAGCTCGATAAATGCGCCTCTTGTTCCCGAACCATCCTCACGGGAAACAACTGTAATATCATTCGAACTGTCCCAGTCTCCTGTATTTGCTGCATTTGCAGTTTTGTCCGCATCGGCTGTGTCATCATTTCCTGATCCACATCCCGTCATAGCTGCCGCCAACATTCCTACCATAGATACAACTGCAATAAACTTTTTCATTTTCATAGTCTTACAATCTCCTTTTTGCTTCCACTTTTCACTTTTTTGTTTTCTTTTATACTTTTTTATTTCTCTTTATTTGGCAAAACCAACTAAAACTAACTTTGCATTTCGCCTTTTCTTCCGTGCTCCCTTGCACATTGACTATCTTAAATAACAAATGTAAAATGTAAAATCAGCGCTATGTTAAATCTGTGTAAATTAAATTTCGTTCCAATCTAACTTTGTAAAAAATGAAAATTATAAAATAATGGAAGGAAAAATGTGGTTTATGATTTGTCAATTAACGAAAACAGAGGTATAATAATTATAATTGATGTACTGCCACAGGAAAACTATCTGTGGCATTATTTTTTCCGAAAATCAGATATAAGGTAACAGAGATATATGGCAAATTATAAAATGATCTTACAATATGACGGAACACGTTACCGCGGGTGGCAGGTGCTTCCGGCGGAACTTACGATACAGGGAAAGTTACAGGATGTTTTGAGCAAAATGGCAGGATACCAGGTGGAGGTTACCGGTTCCGGCAGAACAGATGCAGGCGTGCATGCAAAAGGACAGACGGCTAATTTTCATCTGAGAGAGGAATGGGATGAGGATAAAATTTTATTTTATCTGAATCAGTACCTTCCGGAAGATATTGCAGTCTGTGAAGTAAAGAGAGTGGATGAGCGTTTCCACAGCAGATATCAGGCAGTGGAAAAGACCTATCTTTACCGGATCCATACAGGAAAAATACCGGAGGTATTCGAGCGCAGATATGTTTATGATTATACGGAACCGCTTGATGTAAACCGCATGAGAAAAGCGGCAGAGTACCTGTGTGGAACACATGATTTTAAATCATTCTGCGGCAATAAAAAAATGAAAAAATCCACGGTTCGGACGATCTCCCGGATACAGATCAAAGAACTGCCGGGAGAGATACAGATCTATTATACCGGAAATGGATTTTTACAGAATATGGTGCGCATTTTAACCGGTACACTGATCGAGATCGGAGATGGAAGAAGAACTCCGGAGGATGTGTCAGAGATCTTAGAGGCAAAAAACAGGGAAAGAGCAGGATACACGGCACCGGCATGCGGGCTGACATTGCTTGAGGTAATATATGGAAAAATGGTTTGTAATAAATAAAGGCGCTGATTTTGCAGGAATTGCAAAACGTTTTGGGATAAGTCCGGTTACGGCAAGGCTGATCCGGAATCGTGAGGTTATGGGGGATGAGGCAATCGCAAGATACTTAAAAGGCGGAATTGGGGAACTTTACGATCCTCATTTACTTTTGGATTCGGACCGGTTGACGGATATATTGGTGCAGAAGATCAGTGAACAGAAAAAGATCAGGGTCATAGGCGACTACGATATTGATGGAGTAATGTCGACTTATATTCTGTACAAAGGAATCACACGCTGCGGTGGCAGTGTGGATTTTCAGATACCGGACCGGATGAAAGATGGTTACGGAATCAACGATCATCTGATTGAGCAGGCAGATGAGGCGGGAATTGATACGATCATTACCTGTGATAATGGAATCGCAGCAGCAAATGAGATTGCATATGGCAAAGAACTGGGCATGACGATCATCGTAACGGATCATCATGAGATCCCGTTCGATGAAATAG
>OGRC01002222.1_pt1 | contig 10879 bp, 8 predicted proteins | sample 1553431 | NCBI WGS metagenome assembly OGRC01 (sample SAMEA2580064, study PRJEB22360) | human gut metagenome | biome: human gut; feature: human-associated habitat; material: faeces | place: Denmark | collected 2008/2010
TAAAAAGAGAAAATTGGTTGTATTTAATTTGTACTTTTTCTTGACATAAGACCAAAAGGTTGCTGACTATGTAATTCTGATTCATAATGGAAAAATTATTTTTGAGGAAAAGAAAGATGACCTCATTTATAATTATGGAATTATACGCTGTAAAAAATCAGAATTTAATACTGTTTCACCAGATGACTATGTATGTTGTCGAGAAACAAATCTTAGCGTGGAATGCTTAATACATGACAAAGTAGCTGCAAAAAAAAGATACCAAAATCTAATTATTGATAATGCTTCTATTGAGGACATTATGCTGTTCTATATCAAAGGAGGTGTCAAATGAAAGGATTGGTTTTTAAGGATTTATTGCTTATGAAGAAAATGAATAAAAAAGTCATTTTTGTAATGTATTTTTTTGTAATAGCAATTTCATTCTTCGGAGAGAATGAGGTTTACTCAATTATGTCATCGGCTTTTTTTTCACTTTTTATCGGTATGCACTTAATGATGACCATGACCTATGATGGATTGACTTCATGGAAACAATATGAATTAACCTTGCCGCTGAGTAAGTACCAAATCATTTTCAGTAAGTATTTGACTAGCTTGCTTCTTGTTCCGATTAGTATAATGGGTACAGTTATCATTTATATCATTCGTTATGTGGTTTATCATAATTTTACGCTTAGCCAGTTTGGTTTTTCTATCACCATTGCAATAGCATTACCTGTTTTATGGTGTTCTATATGTTTAGCAATAGCACAGTGGTTTGGCTATATGAGTGTTCAGTATGTGAGAATGATTTGCACGCTTCTCGTTATCTTTTTCGTAAGTAAAATATCAAAAGATATGAAATACGTTACTCAAAATTTGGTTAAAAATCCTATGTTGATTACTATTTTTGCTTTGGGTATAGTAGTCGCATCGTATTTTGTTAGTGTTATAGGATACTCAAGAAAAAAATAAAAAGTAGAAGTGCAAATAAAAGTAAGTGTCGAGCGAGTACGTTGTCCTGTCTGCGGAAATAAAACACGTGACAAAATCCGAGAAGATACTGTACTAAAAAATTTTCCACTCTTTTGTTCGAAGTGCAAAAGAGAATGTCTAATCAACATTGAACAATTCCATATAACTGTTATTAAAGCGCCAGACGCAGAGCCGATAATACACAGTTCTCTGAACTGTAGTTATCGGTTTTTGTATTTTCCCAATCATAGTGATTATCAGCTATTGATTTACACTTAAAACTGATCCAGATTTAATGCTTAAAACTGACCCATGGTATAATTTGGCCTTATGGCCTTGATAACTGATAATTATTTGTATAAGTCAGTTTTATATTCCTGTGACCTCTCTTTCGTTTTAATATGTTGTCTGTAACAGAATCGGCTGTTCATGTTACGTCATTGCTGCAAGTCTTTCTTTCCATATCATTTTGAATCCAACCCGGGCAGATTTTCTTCAAAATCATGGTGGAAGTGCTTCGTTTCTGTGTTTGGAAAATGAACGGAAACACTTGATTTTACTGACTTTCTTCAATGTAACCTTATTATAACGTCCTCCCCCCACCCCACCTCTTCATTAGGATACTCCTCGAACCCCGGCAATGGTCTGGCGCCTTTTCGGAGACAGGCTTTTACTTTTTCCCCATAGAGGTAGGGATCGTTTCCATTCACAATCCCCCATTGCATCAGCAATGCAGCGGATCCGCTGACAAAGGGTGTTGCAAAGGAAGTCCCTGTTACTGTTCTGTAACCACCACCGGGTACGGGGGCAACTATGTTCACTCCGGGTGCCACCAGATCAGGTTTCAGATATGGCAGCATTCTGCTGCCCCTTCCGGAAAAATCCGCATAAGAGTCAACCAGCGAATCATATGCTCCAACTGCAATAACCCGCCGGGCTGTGGCAGGTATGGTCAAAGTCCCATATGCCCTTGGTTCATAAAACCCAGTTCCTCTGTTCAGGGTATTTCCACCTGGCAGCCACAGGTAATATTCCCCTCCTCTGACCTTTTTTCCACTTAGGATGATTTTCCAGTCTCCACTGTCCACATAAGTTTTCCCAGGAAGGAAATCTATGTAGATTTCCTGTGTCAGATGATAGGGTCCAGGTTTGCCATAATAGATTAAAAGATCTGTATTTCCCAGTCTGTACCTCTGAGGACCAAGCTTTTCGTCTAAGGGGCCGATCCGGTTTCCGGATGGATTTTCAATATAAATACTCATTTCATCCTCATAAGATTTCCATAACTGCACATTTAATGTTGGTTCCCTGCTGCTCACAGATAATTCTATCTGTCTGGTCTGTCCCTGTTTCAGGGTTCCTCCCTCATGCAGAGGCTGATTGCCGTTGTTCCCTGTACCTGTACAGATAGCCAGACGTCCTGTGGAAGAAACCATATCTATATATGTTTCAAGAAGGGAATCTCCCTTGTGGGATCCATAATTATTTCCAAAACTGAGATTGATCACCATTGGTCTTCCCATAGCCAGCGCCTGCCTCACCAGATAATCAATCCCCTGTATCAGTTCCGTAGTTCTGGGAAAGGAGTTCTCTCTGGGAATTCCCATTTTCACAACCAACAGATCACTTTCACAGGCAACTCCCTGATTCACTCCATCTGATGCCCTCCCATTTCCTGCTGCAATTCCCAGCACGGAAGTTCCATGTCCACTGTAATCTGAAGATGGAACAAGACGCCTGCCCTGGTTTTCTCCAAGTGCAAGCGCCTCATCGATCTGCTCTTTCGTATATTCAGTTCCTGTCACATATCCCTGAGGTGGATTTCCCTGTATGCTCTGATCCCATAAACGTAAAATTCTGCTGCTTCCGTCTGCATTTCGGAAATCAGGGTGAAAATAATCCACTCCTGAATCTACAACTCCTGTCAGGATTCCTTTTCCCGTCAGTCCATTCCTGCCGGTCTGCACTGTGCGGATGCAGCTCGCTCCCTTCGCCTGAAACAATTCAAAATACAGGCGTTTGGGTTTCTCCATAAATTCCACCTGAACTCTGTGGGAATACTCATCAATCTCACTTTCCGGCAAAGTTACCACTGCATAACCGCCTAACAATGGCACTACCTGAATTCCATTTCCAGCCAGACCACTTTCCGGTCCGCTGTACTTTATGATCACATCCCATAGCCTGGTTGCAGGATCATATCCTACATTAAGATTTCCTGACTTTCTACGCTCCTGTGGGGTTGCATCCATTGCAAGATTTAAAAGGTTATCTATTTTCTGGTCTGGCATTTTAATCTCATTTCCAGATATTCACTTAGTCTATTATATACAAAAGTTCTGCATACGGACTCTTATTATAACAATTTTAGGATAATAAGCGGGAATCCTCGGCAATTCAATTACCGAGCCTGCAAATAAAAAGTCAATAGCAAATTGATGATTTCAGGCAAAAATTTTTGCAAGATTTTGAACATTAAAATAAGACCACCGATATTCGCTGGTCTAAAATAAAGGTATTGACGAGATATTTATTCTGGGAGTGAAGACAGATATTCTTTCACTCGACCATAGTAGATGCGAAGAAACTTATTCGCACCGGCTGTCATGTAGACGTAATAAGGCTTTCCTTGTGCTCGTTTCTTATCCATAAACAAGTAGACAGGATCATCCTGTGGCTTTGTTTTGATGAGAACATCCATGACTTGAAACAGAGTCTTACGAAGAGTACTGGAACCGCGCTTGGAAGCAGGAACGCTTTTCTGCTCATATGAACCGGATTCATTTACACCGGGATCAACGCCTGCAAAGGCTGTAATGGCTCCTTTGTGGGTAAATCGGGAGACATCACCAATCTCTGCCATAAGCTGTGGACCAAGCGATTTACCTACACCTTTCATAGCCATGACAACAGGGTATTCCGGCAGTTTAGAAGCAGCCTCATTCATCATGGTACGAAGCTGTTCCACAGTCTGTGAAGCCGTATTTAATTGTTCTACAGCCTGTTTGATGATTAACTTTGTCAGATCGTCTTTTGGAAGTATAGAAACAAGCTCCTTAGATGCTTCATAGATTTCAACAGCTTTTGAACGGCTGAAGTTGTACTTCCTGCGTTTACACCACTTTTGATAGTGGTCGATAAAGGCGTTTAGAGAGAGTTTACGAACACAATCCACATGCCAGTAGGTGGCTGAAAAGTCAACCCATTTTTGACTTCCATCCTCACGGGCAGGGCTGTCAAAATAAGTGTTAGCTCCCGGATAAGTTTGGTCAAGGATGCTGATTAGATTATTTTTCATAGCGGTTTTGTGTTTCATGTAAAAATCAAACTGGCGGTTCATGGTTTTCAGTTGATTACGAATTTCATCCATGAGACTATACTGTCTGAGTTCCGTCCAACTGTCAAGAGTATAGCGTGCAATTTTTACTGCATCCGCTTTATCGGACTTTACTTTGCGGAGAGAGTTGTCTCCAAAATCTTTGATGAGTTTGGGATTTATGGCAGATACAAAAAGGTCAGCTTTCGAAAGTTCACGGACAAGAGGTTCGTAATAACGACCGGTGTGTTCCATGACAATACGAGATTCGCCATCAATGGATTGGATCTGCTCAATGAGAGAGCGAATCCCACTGACTGTGTGTTTGACTTCAAATGGTTTTGAAATGATCTCACCATAAGAACGAAGGATAGCAACCATGCTTTTTCCTTTGGAAACATCAATACCTACTGCATTCATATTCATAAATTTGTCACTCCTTAAAATCAGATTATGCAATGGATAAAGACCAGTTTTACTCATTGCCTATTCCATCTACTGTGGTGTGACACGAACGTACCGAAGGCAGTTCAACCTGCATAAAACGAACGCTGCAAATGAGGAGCTGGTTATCAGTCTCGGTAACGGACGCGAAGTCCAAGATGAATAAGACGATATACCGATTGCTCCATACATTTTAACAGCTTAAGCAACAAGATGGATAATTCCTTACTGGCTGTAAGGGATATTAACCATAAATATATTGTAGTAGATGAAAGCGCAAACTGTGCATATCTGCACTCATAATAAATAAAAATAACAAAACGGTTTTCATTCAATTTCTCCCTATAAAAGTATATTTGATAAGAATAGTATTAAACCAACTGGTGGAAAGGGAAATTACAAATTATCTATTGAGTTCATGAATACAAAGACACATGGAAGGATTACTGAAGAAATTGTTTTTAAATAATCGAATGTGAGATCTTTTGTATATTGAGAATGAAAATTTCTGAAAAAGTTCAATATTAGTGTTGGATAATCCGAAAATTACTTCGGCGCAGTTGTATAATAAAAAATATATTATATTATAAAAATTTATGATATAATATCCAAGCTACCACCCCTAAACAGGTACAGGAAGGGGGTGTGCTATCAATGGATACAATTTTATCATTTATGCTTTCTATTCTGGCAGGTGTAATCACCTATTACATTTGCAAATGGCTGGATAGAAAATAGTAGCTGGTAGCCAGCCTGGGGAATAAGCCACCCTTGCCAAAACGGAATAAAAAAGCCTCGGAGATGCGACCTCCGAGGCTTTTTGCTGTGTTACCAATGAATTTAATTTTATCATTTTGCCTATGGCAATTATAGCATATGCAGAAAATGAAATCAATATACTTTTGTGGATGATAATTTCGATTAATTTAGATAGAAAATCATTTCATCGGCAGTATTCTAATCTTCAAACTGCTTTTAAGAAGCAATTTGGAATGCCCCCCAACGAGTACAGACGCAAGCGGTCATAAAAACCATTCCATCTTCTCCCGCACATCCGCATGCTTCAGATAAATAACATTAAATTCTCTGACTATGGGCTCACCCTTCAATGTAAAGATTCCAAGCTCCGGGTCGCTTTTGGCAAGTACTTCATATACAAATGAGATTCCATACCCGGACTTGATCAGGTCGATGATCATCTTAAAGCTGGAAATACATATATGCCGGTGAAAACGCTCCAAAGATTCATTATGCTCCAGAAGCTTTTCCTCCAGGATAGCCAAAGTTCCGGAGCCGTTTTCGCGATGGATCAGAGTTTCTTTCAGAATCTCCTCTACAGATACTTCACGGCCTGCAAAGGGATGATCCTTCGGGCAAATCCCCACAAAAGGTTCCCGGCGATACAGCTGGCTTCCGAATCTGTTTTTGTCAAAAAATCCTTCTATGATAGCATAATCCAGAGTATTTTGCTCCAATAGATGCAAAAGATGCTTTGTGTTATCCACGATCAGAGTCAGTGCTGTATCCGGCTGATTTAAAAAATCGTGAATTCTGTCTGTGATCACATAGTCACCAATGGTCTTGGTTGCACCGATGCGCAGTTCCCGGAGACCATTGTTTTTTATCTTTTCCCTGAGAAAATTTTCGCGCTGCTGAACGGAACGCAGGTAATCCTCCAGCATCTGTGCAGCAGGGGTCTTGATCAGTTTTCTGTTTTCATAAAGAAAAAGGCGGCAGCCGTATTCTTTCTCCAGAAACTGGATATGCTGGGTGACTGCCGGCTGGGTAATGTGTAACAGCTCTGCCGCCTCCCTGTAATTCATAACACTGCATACAGCCATAAAGGTTTCCGTTCTGTGATCTAACATAATATCCTCCTTGAACTCTTCCACTCTATTGATATCAGAATTCCATAAATGTTACTTATCGTATAATAAAAACTCATAAATTGATTTTATCATTCATGAAGCCTATAATCAACAAAAGAAACGCCGTATATATCAGAGAAAAGCAACAGCTACATAAAGGAGATACTTAAACATGAATGAGGAAAAAATAACAACATCCGACAACAAAAAACTGAGTCCCGAGGAAATCAAGCGGATAAAAGGTCTTGGATGCCTTCAGGACAAACGATATGATGACATCTTTAATATTCGGGTCATTACAGGAAATGGACATATTACCACAGATGAACATCGTGCCATTGCGGACGCTGCAGATAAATTCGGAAATGGTCAGATCACTATGACAACCCGCCTGAGTATGGAAATCCAGGGAGTGCCCTACGCTAATATTGAGAAAATCATTGCCTTCCTTGGAGAACACGGCCTGATGACAGGCGGAACCGGAGCTAAAGTGCGTCCTGTTGTCTCATGCAAGGGAACAACCTGCCAGTATGGTCTGATTGATACCTTTGCACTCAGCAAGAAAATCCATGAGCGTTTTTATGTAGGCTATCACGATGTGGTACTCCCACACAAATTCAAGATCGCAGTTGGCGGATGTCCAAATAACTGTGTAAAACCTAATCTGAATGATATGGGAATTATCGGCCAGAGAATCCCAAAACCGGATTCAGAGAAATGCCGGGGATGTAAGAAATGTCAGATTGAAAAAAGCTGTCCTGTACACGTTCCGAAATTAGTTGACGGTAGACTTTACATTGATCCTGAAGAATGTATCCATTGCGGACGCTGCAAAGGAAAATGTCCTTTCGGCGCAGTACCGGAATATCAAAATGGTTATAAAATCTATATCGGAGGCCGCTGGGGTAAGCGAGTCTCACACGGTCAGGCTCTTACCAGAATTTTCACAGAGGAAGAAGAAGTAATGGCAGTCATAGAAAAAGCAATCCTTCTCTTCAAAAATGAAGGAATCGCAGGAGAACGATTTGCAGATACTGTGAAACGTCTCGGATTTGAGTATGTGAATGAGAAATTGATTGGCTGAGTATTAAAAAAGACACTTCGGAAAACTTTCCCAAAGTGTCTTTTTTCAGGTTTTTATTTTGATGTAAAAATATCAACAGTTTTATTTCATAAATTATGCCGTCTGTTTTTCATCATTTTTTTCAAAAAGCTTCTTCACTCCCTGGATTGCTACCAGCACACCAAGGATCAGCAGTAACACTGCGAAGATAAGCTGTAAGGTATTTCCAAGGTCCAGGCCTGTGGTAAATAATGCTTTTGTAAGCTTACTGATAGTCATACCCAGTGCAGTAAAGGTAACTGCCATCATAAATACCATAGGGATCCAGAGCATGCAGCCCTGGCGTTTTGTTTTCTTAAGAAATACTGCGCAGGCTACAAGGGCAAGTACAGATAACAGCTGATTGGCAGAACCAAACAGCGGCCAGATTTCTGCATATCCTACCTTTGTAAGCAGATAGGCAAGTACCAGTGTAATGATCGTCGCAAAATATTTATTGGTTACTACTTTTAAGAACGGGCTCATATTTTCCTCGTCTGTATCAGAATCAAGGAAAAATTCCTGGAATGACAGACGTCCTACTCTGGCTACTGAGTCAAGAGATGTCAGCGCAAAAGCTGATACAGCCAGATTGATCAGTGTAAATACCAGTGAATGTGGCAAACCAATTACAGAAAGGAAGTTTGCAATAGCACCTGCAAATATCTGCGGCTGAGTGGTAAGTCCCTGTGCTGCTGCCTCACCATCTGCAAAGGATGCAACAGCAATCAGTGCAATAATTGCCAGCATACTTTCCATAAGCATTGCACCAAAGGAAACCGGAAGCATGTTCTTTTCATTTTTGATCTGTTTTGACGCAGTACCGGAGGATACCAGTGAATGGAAGCCTGAAACTGCACCACAGGCAATTGTCACAAAAAGAATAGGGAACATGTACTGTCCGTCCACATTAAAGCTTGTAAAAGCCTTAAGATTACAGGATGGATTGGCTGCAAATACACCGATAACCGCACCAACGATCATGAAGATCAGCAGATAACTGTTCAGATAATCACGGGGCTGGAGCAGCGCCCATACAGGGGCAACACTGGCTACCAGAATATATGCAAAGATAATAATATGCCAGGTTCCAAGACTTACATATACCGGGAATTTAAGTCCCAGCGCAATTGCGAGCACTAATAATAAAATAGCCACTGCAGTATTAATCCATTTATTAAACTTGGAATATTTAAGGAAAAATCCCAGTCCCACTGCCTCGATGATAAATAACATGGAAGTTGTTGCAACTGCTCCGTTTGCTGCTACCCTGGTAACGGTTCCTGCATTATCTGCCACAAATCCGTTAAAGGTTCCTGCCACAACATCTGCAAATGCTGCAACAACCAGAATACAGAACAGCCAGCAGAATAAAAGGAATAATTTCTTTCCTAACTTACCGATATACTCTTCAATAATATAACCGATTGTACGTCCTTTATTTTTTACAGATGCATACATAGATGCAAAATCCTGTACTGCTCCGAAGAATACGCCGCCAATAAGAATCCAGAGTAAAACCGGAAGCCATCCGAAGATTGCTGCCTGAATCGGTCCGTTGATCGGGCCTGCACCTGCGATTGACGCAAACTGATGTCCGAATACCACATTTGTATCCGCCGGTACATAGTCAACTCCGTCTTCCATTTCATATGCCGGAGTTTTCGCTTTTGGGTCAATGCCCCATTTGTTCTGGAGATAACGGCCATACAGAAGATATGCTCCACCGAGCACTACGATAGCTATTACCATCATTAAGATTCCACTCATAATCTCTGCCCTCTTCTTTCTTATGTAATCATTTATATTTGCTTCACAGGTATCTCCTGTTCCAGAACAGAGCGGACAAGTCCGCTTCAAACTCCCTGTATCTCTCAATCTTTGAGGGACTTGTTACGCTTTGCGTGCCAAATGCAGTCTGCTTCAGCAGACATATTCCTCTTGCATCTGGTCACATCCTCGCGGAGCGTTTTTGTTTTATTGGAACATTACAAAGTAATTTCCTGTAAAGCAAAAAAACGCCTTTGCTATCCTTTCGGATAACAAAGGCGGAATCTTCCGTGGTACCACTTTGTATTATTGTATTTATCACTAAGTACAATCTCTTGCTGCTGTCTATGTAAACAGCCTCTTCTGTAACGTGAAGAATACGTCCCGGCTTACTGAAAGCTGAGCGCTTTTATATTCAGCAGGATGCTCCCGGGTGATATCACAAAATACCTTCTGCCGCCTCTCACCGTCTACGACTCTCTGTAATCCGGTTTTCTTTTGTGACCTGTCCTGATCTATGCATTTCTCTTTTTTATTTATCTAATGTTTTACTCCTTTTTCGATAAAATATCAACAGCAGGTTTGAACATAATTCACAATTTTATTATTCATTTTTTATGCAATTTGCACATTATCTTTTTCTGTACACTTTTGATTAACACTCTTCACTTAATTTTCCATTCTCACCCCAGTGCTACATCCAGGAGCATCATCAGAGTGAATCCACCCGCAAAGAAAATTGTTCCGATATTGGAATGCTTCCCGGCAGACATCTCCGGAATCAACTCTTCTACAACAACATAAAGCATAGCCCCGGCCGCAAAGCTCAGAAGATACGGTAATGCCGGTACGATCAGACCTGCCGCCAGAATCGTCAGTACTGCACCGATTGGTTCCACCATTCCGGACAAAACGCCTCCCACAAAGGCCTTCATCTTGCCCATTCCCTCGGAACGAAGCGGCATGGAGATAATTGCGCCCTCCGGAAAATTCTGGATTGCGATTCCAAGCGACAATGCAAGCGCTCCCATCAATGTAATCTGCGCATTTCCGGTCAGATACCCCGCATAGACGACACCGACAGCCATTCCCTCTGGGATGTTGTGCAATGTCACGGCTAACACCAACATGGTTGTTCTCTGCAGATTGCTCTTCGGTCCCTCTGCTTTATCAGTTTGTTGATGCAGGTGTGGAATAATATGATCCAGTAAAAGCAAAAACAATACACCCGCCCAGAATCCGAGGACTGCCGGCACAAACGACAGCTTCCCCATTCCCTCGGACTGCTCAATTGCCGGAATCAAAAGACTCCACACAGATGCCGCCACCATAACTCCTGCCGCAAAACCGGTCAGGCACCTCTGCATCCACTGCCTCAGATCTTTTTTCATAAAAAAGACGCACGCTGCCCCAGCCGATGTC
>OGRC01002227.1_pt1 | contig 10856 bp, 3 predicted proteins | sample 1553431 | NCBI WGS metagenome assembly OGRC01 (sample SAMEA2580064, study PRJEB22360) | human gut metagenome | biome: human gut; feature: human-associated habitat; material: faeces | place: Denmark | collected 2008/2010
ATGGATACACTTTTTAAGCCCCCCCCAATTTTTTTCTCCCCCTGCCACAAGCGCCATCCGCACATAGCCCTCTCCGCCTTTGCCGAACGCGCTTCCCGGCGTCACGATCAATCCGGTCTTCTCCATCAGCTCCATGCAGAAATCAAAAGAAGATTCATACCCTCTCGGGATCTTTGCCCACACAAACATCGTTCCGTCGCTGTCTTTGACGTTCCATCCGATCCTCCGGAGTCCGCCGCACAACGCCCGGTTTCTTGCTTCATATTTCTTACGCTGTTCCTCTACGAAATCATCCGGTCCCGTCAGCGCGGCGATCGCACCATACTGTACCGGCAGAAAGATCCCATAGTCGATCTGAGAGCGAAGAATCTTAAATTTCTCCACGATCTGAGCGTTTCCTACAACAAAAGAAATCCTCGCCCCGGTCAGATTATAAGACTTTGACAGCGAATAAAATTCCACGCCGACTTCTTTCGCCCCCTCAAATGACAAAAAAGATCTTCCCTGTTTTCTCGTAAAAATAATATCGGAATACGCATTGTCATGTAAAATAATGATCTGATGTTTTTTTGCAAATGCAATCAGTTTCTCATAGAATGAATCCGGAGCACATACACAGACCGGATTCAAAGGGTAAGAAACGATCATATATTTTGTCCGCCGCAAGACTTCTTCCGGGATTCCATCCAGATCCGGCAGATAATCGTTCTCTTCCGTGATCGGATATGTTTCCACCTTTGCGCCTGCCATCACACCGCTCATTGCAAACAGTGGATATCCGGGATCGGGCACAAGGATCGTATCTCCCGGATTACACAATGCAAGCCCGATATGCGCCATTCCCTCCTGCGATCCGTACACCGACATGATCTCATTGGACTTCAATTCCACGCCAAACCTTTTCTGATAACGGTACTGCACTGCCGCCGTCAGTTCCGGCAGATCTTCCAGCGCATATTTATAATTCTCCGGATCTTCACAGGCTTCCTGCATCGCTTTCATAATATGCGGCGCCGGAGGAAAATCCGGCGTTCCAACCGAGAGATTATAGACGGTACGTCCTTGTTTTAATAGTTCTTCTTTCTTCTCATTCAGCATGGCAAAGACTCCCGCCTGAAAGCTGTTGACCATATCTGAAAATTCTATCTTCTGCATAATAGATGCTCCTTTCACAATTGAAAGCTTTTTTAATTCTCCCCACGCTCCAACTCTATTAATATAGCAAAATTTGTCAAAGAAATCAAAAGACTTTTACCAATCACCGCAAAAAAGTTTTCAGATTACAACACAAATATCGGCAGGACATAAGCCTTACCGCTCACATCCTGCCGATCATTCCTACTTCAAGGTTTTTTCTGTTTTACAATTACAATTTAGAGTTCCCGCAGCTCTGCATCCAGCATCTCCATTGATTCTTTCGGAAGACGTCCGCCGAATTTTTCACTCATCTCGCGAACAGAATAGCCCAAATACTGGTTCGGTATCGCATTTGCCGGAACAAATTTTCCAAGCACTTCTGCCGTCTCCGGATTGTTCTGTAATTCCCGGATCGGAGTGTCGATACTATATATTTTTTTCAACGACTCCGTCAGTTCATATGTCGCGGCATACTCGCCCGGCTTCAGATGGCAGATGCCGTTTTCTACATCTGAGAACATCGGATTTGCTTCATCCTTGTATACTTCCTCCCCTGCAAACGGAAGCGTCAGATCTGCACTGCACCCGAACGGCACGCTCACCCGGGTCGTCACATGCTTCGGATCCGGCAGTTCCCAGCTGCTCCGGTATGTTCCTGCCGGGGAATCATAAGTTGCATCCATCTTGCGCAGTTTCCAGTTCAAAATCGGTGCAACCGTGATCTTCCGCATTCCCGGAACCGCGTCGATCGTGTTGATTCCGGCTGCATGGCGGAACATCCATTCCAGAACCGATCCGTAAGAATAATGATTCATGCTGTTCATTGAAATACCGGAGATCGTTCCGTCATCCAACAGACTGTTCCAGCGCTCCCATACCGTCGTTGCGCCTAATTTTACTTCGTGCAGCCATCCCGGATACTCCTCGTTCAAAAGAAGATCGTATGCCAGATCTTCCATTCCGTGGTCGGTCAGCACATTACAAAGAAGCGGTGTTCCGACAAATCCGGTCTTTAATTTCCGATTGCTGTCTTCAAACAATTTCTTCAACTGTTGTTTTACAAGGTCTTCATTTTCCGACAAATGATATTTCAACGTCAGTATCAACGCGGTCTGTGTCTTGATGCAGCATCGTCCGGTCACACTGTAATATTCTTTTTTCACAGTCTCAAACTGCGCTTCGGATAAAGCCCGGTATTCTTTTTCTTCCGCTTCCAGACCGAGAACCGCCGCCGCATTGGCTACCAGTCCCGCACTGACCGCATAATACAAATTGGCGATAAATTCTTCATCGGTTGCACCTAACACCTGTTCCGCTCCGCCGACCGGGTTACCCAGCGCCAGCCAGTCACCGTAATGGAATACATAGCGCCATCCGTGATTCCCTCCGTCCACCTTACGGATATAGTCAACCCAGCTTTTCATGCTCTCAAACTGGTCTTCCAAAATGCTCTTATCCCCATAGAACAGATACAGATTCCACGGGATAATACAGCTGGCATCTCCCCAGACACATGCGGTAGTCTCTACACTAAAATTCGGAACTACATCCGGCACTTTGCCGCCCCGCACAGCCTGTTCCTTTGCCATATCATACAGATACTTCGCATAGAATGCATAAGAATCTGTAAGATACATAGCTGTCGGTGAAAATACCTGGGTATCTCCGGTCCATCCCATTCGCTCGTCGCGCTGCGGACAATCTGTCGGCACATCGATAAAGTTGCCTTTCAGTCCCCAGAATACATTGGACAACAATTTGTTGACCAGTTCATGACCGGTTGTCATCTCTCCCACCTGTTCTACATCGCTGTAGAAAGCATATGCCGTAAAGTCATTGGTTTTCAAATTCGATACCCCCTCAATCTTCACATATCGGTATCCGTAATAAGTAAACTTTGGCATCAGCACTTTTTCTGTTCCGTCTGAAATGTATATATACTCGGACTTTGCGGAACGCAGATTCTCGTTATAAAAATTTCCCTGCTGCAGGATTTCTCCGGTCTGGATATGAATCTTCGTTCCTGCCGACTCATGTATCCGCAGAGCAAATGTACCCGCAATCTCCTGTCCGATATCCAACACCTGTTCCCCTGCAGGTGTATGGATCAGCTCGACCGGTTTCAATGCTTCATGAATGGTAACCGGAAGACTCATACGCTCTGTCAGTTCTCCTTTTGGAGCTTCACAAGAAACCGCCTGCTCAACAGGAAGTTCCGGTAAAGTATCATCTCTTTGTTCCCCGTCATAAATATTGGAGAAATAAATGGTATTTCTTCTTACATTCCAACTTTCGTCCGTTCCAATGACTTCTCTTGTACCGTCTGTATACTCCAACTGCAATTCGGCAAGCAGCTTCCATTCCGTTCCATAAAAACCGCCTGCTCCAACTGCATCAAATCCAAAACGTTCCTTGTACCAGCCATTGCCAAGCTCGATAGACAGTACCCCCTCTTCTTGCAGCAATTCTGTAATGTCAAAAGTCTGGTACTGTACCCATTCGTTATAATCATTACTGTACGGCGTCATATATTCATTTCCGATCCTTTTGCCCTGATAGGAGGCCTCATATAATCCCAATCCACTGATATACAGTCGTGCCTGCGCCACCTCTTTCACAGGTGCGATCTCCTTTTCAAAAATCGGGTGACGGGATTCCTCATTATTACAAGTAATCCACTTCGCAGTCCATGGCTCTTCCCGTTTTGCAGTTTCAAACCACTGAATTTCTCCGGTTTCCTCTTCTCCTGCATCTGTCTGTACCGTTACAGTCCAGTAATATCTTGTATGCGGCAGAAGTTCCACTGCCACCTTAGTTCCCAGACTATCTGCCTGAAAATCAAAACCGGTATCTGCAAGAATCTTCTGCAGTTGTGCATCTTTTGCAATCCGGATACGGGCCGCTTTCTGTATTTTTCCTTTTGCTTCCTTCACCTTCCAGCTAAATACGGTTCTTGTCATCCGGAATCCCAGTGGATTACGCAGATGATTCACTTTCATATCGTAAATTTTCACCCTACTTCTCCTCTTCAATCTACTTCCTCTACCGCTGTTTTTGCATAAAATCCTCGATTTCTGCCTTCCATCACCGCATCTTCTGTCACACGATACCGCTCTGTCAAACAGATGTCCTCCGATGATTTTCCGACCTGTATTTCCATTTCACCTTTTTCAATTTTCCAATTCATCTCTCGATCCAGAAATGCCATTTGACTTGCCTTTACTGTAAATACAACTCTCTTTTTCTCCCCCGCTTCCAAGGTCACTCTTTTGAATCCTGCCAGTTCCTTCACCGGACGCGTCATACTTGCATAAATATCTCGAAGATAGAGCTGTACCACTTCATCGCCCTTACAGCTTCCGATATTCTGCACGGTTACACCGATCTTCAGTTCTTCATCCGGTCTGACCTCTTTTTTATCCACAGTCAAGTCTGAATATACAAACTCTGTATAGGACAATCCATGTCCGAAGAAATATCTCGGCGTATGAAGCATATCTACATAATTTTTAAATCCGATACTTTCTCCCTGATGCCATGCGGAACCATTTGCGTGATTATAATAAATCGGAATTTGTCCTGCATTTCTGGCTACACAGACCGGCAGTTTTCCTCCCGGATTATACGCTCCCAGAAGTACTTTCACAATCGCTTCCGCACCTGCTTCTGACGGATTCCATGCTTCTACGATTGCATCCAGATATTCATCTGCAATATCACTGGAAATCGGTCTTCCATTCAGATGTATTCCCACCATCGGTTTACCAAGCTTCGCTGCCTCTTTGATAAATACATCCTGGCAGACCGGCAGATTGATATCGGTTGCATCAACCCCTTCTCCCATGGATGCAACCGAACAGGAGCCATGCTTTCCGCCCAAAGTCATAATCACTACATCTGCATTCTTAGCAAGTTCCAATGCTTCCTCTATGTGAGACAGATCATCTCCGGCAATTGCATAGCCGTATGCATACTGAATCTCCACTTCCGGAAGTTCTGCTCTCAATTCCTCAAGAAGATTTTTACAGCCCGGTTTCTGATGTCTCAATATTGCGTCAAATTCTTCTGTTTCATCACTCTGAATCTGAGTTCCCGGAACCTTAAGCATTTCTTTGTAATCTGTACTTCCCGATTTCATGCCTGCTATGGAATTGGCAACTGCATGAACCGCTTCCACCATACTCAAATGCGTATATCCGCCAAAGAGACTTCTTGCATTCTGCGCATGACATCCCACTACGGCAATCTTCTTCACTTCTTTTCGAAGCGGAAGCACTCCGTTATTTTTCAAAAGCACCAGAGATTCCAATGCAGACTGAAGCGTAACCTCCCGGTCGTTCTCTTTTGCGAATATCAGATTCAGTTCCTTTCCCTCTAAAGCAAAGGGCTTTTCAAACAATCCCATACGGAATTTGGCTTCTAATACTCTCTTCACTGCCCGATCTAAAATACGGATATCTGCTTTTCCTGTGCGGAACCACTCTTTTAAAGTATCATTGTAACAAACACAGTTCTGCAGTTCCACGTCCATTCCTGCATCCATACAAAGAAGACCTGCTTCTTCAAAGCTTTCTCCCACATTCTGTGTGCTATGCACATTACTTACTGCGCTATAATCGGCAACACAGACTCCGTCGAAGCCCATCTCGTCACGGAGAAGTCCTGTCAGATTCTTCTTCGATGCAGACAACGGTTCCCCGTTAATGGAACCATAACAAGGCATGATTCCTCTCAGATTCTGCTCTGCAATCGCAGCCTGAAATGGTTTACCGTATACTTCATTTAATAATCGCTCCGGAATGTCACAATTTGCTCCGTGAATCCCACCTTGTGAATTATGAAATCCCAAGAAATGCTTAGCAACCGACTCGGCCTTTCTTCCGGCTGTCTCCTGCTGCTGAACCCCCTTGGTATAAGCGCTTCCCATCGCTGCGGCAAGAGTCGGATCCTCTCCGTATGTCTCTCCCTGTCGTCCCATTCTGGAATCTCTGGAAATGTCCAGAACCGGCGCCAACACCTGTGTAATTCCACAGGAGAGTTCCTGACGGCTTACGATTTCTCCTACTTTTTCTTCCAGTTCCGGATCCCAGGAGGATGCTCTTCCGATACCTGATGGAAAACTGACTGCGCCTTGAATAAAAGCTCCGCAAAGTCCTTCCATATGAAAGATTGCCGGAATATGATGCTCACTGTTTTCCATAATCATAGTCTGGAGCTTTCTCTGCCACTCTGATACTTGCTCAAGACTCTCGATCTCACGGACATCCAGACAGCTCACCTGTCCGATTCCATGTTTTGCCTCCTCACTTAATATCTCATAATTATCTCCAAACGGAAACAGGCAGTTCACCTGTGCCATTTTCTCATCCAAACTCATCTTTGAAAGCAGGTCGTCTGCCCGTTCTCCCGGTGTCAGCTCCGGATTCAAATACTTCTCCATATTTTTAATCTCCTTCATTGTTTCTCATTTTATTATAAGAAACTTTCTTTTTAACAGCCATATTTTACTCAAACTCAAATCTATTAAAATTAAACCACTTAAAAAACAGCTGTATTGATAAATACAATTTATCGTAAAAATAAAACACCTCCTGAAATCGGTTTTCTTCCATACTACTCAGAATTATAAAACAAATTTCAGAAGGTTATAGTATAACTTTTTGCTTTTTATTGCTTATTTTAATGAAACTCCACATAAATTCTAACTTTTTTCTAGCGCATTCCGCTTCTCTGTTCATTTATTCTTTGTGGTAAAATTTTTTTATTGTTACTTTTCTCAAAAAATCCTGATCATCCGCCCGGAACAATATGACAAACATCTCATGTGTCAGGATCGGGAAAGCAGCAAGGAAAAGAAGCGATATCCATTCAGAAGCAGCAAGAGGAGCTGTTCCGAACATAGTCACAAGATACGGCACTTCCGTCACTGCAAGCTGCAGCACAAATCCGACTGCGAAAGCTCCTACCAGCACCGGATTAAACTTCCGTTTTCTTGAAAATACCGACGTCCGTACATCCCGCATCCCCGACGCATGGAACAACTGAGACATCCCGAGTACGGTAAATGCGTATGTCTGCGCCCTTGCCAGCACCGCTCCGTCCGAAAATACCTCCATAATGTGTGCCGGATCAAACGGCAGATTGTTTTGATGGAGCATTTCCCATGGAAGTTTTAAAAATGCCGCCAGACTGATCCCTCCGATCAGCACGCCGTAAAAAACCGTACAGGCAAGTCCGCCGTTGGCGAACAGTCCCTCTTTCGCTCCGCGCGGCGGCATTTTCATCAACTGTTCTTTATCGTTATGGTCCATTCCAAGCGCCAGAGCCGGAAGCGAATCGGTGATCAGATTGGTCCACAAAATATGGCTGGCTTTCAAAGGAGAGGCAATCCCAAACAGAACTGCCGTAAACATTGTGATGATCTCCCCGAAATTGGAGGACAACAGAAACAATACCGTCTTTTTGATATTCCGGTAAATGCTCCGCCCCTCCTCGATCGCTTTTTCGATCGTGGCAAAATGATCGTCCGCCAGGATCATATCGGACGCCTGTTTTGCCACGTCAGTCCCGCCCTTTCCCATCGCGATCCCGATGTCTGCCATCCGAAGCGACGGAGCGTCATTGACGCCGTCTCCTGTCATCGCCACAACGTTCCCCAGTTTTTTCAGCACGCGCACGATCCGGACTTTATGTTCCGGCGACACTCTTGCAAATACGCGGACTTCCTTTAAACGATTCCCAAGTTCAATATCCGTCAGATTTTCCAGTTCTTCCCCTGTCATACACTCTTTTGCTTTTCTTGCGATCCCCAGTTCCTGTGCGATCGCAAGAGCTGTCTTTGCGTGATCGCCGGTGATCATCACCGTCTGCACCGATGCTTTTTTAAATTTCGCGACCGCATCCTTTGCTTCCGGACGGATCGGATCTTTCATCCCGACAAGTCCGAGAAAAATAAGATCTTCTTCTTGTAAAAGCTCCTCTTTCGTGCCGTCCGTTTTCATTGCGAGGGCAAGTACACGAAGCGCCTGAGAAGACATTTCCTCCAACACGTTTTGTATCTTCCGTCTCTTCGCTTCCCCGAGCGGCAAAATACTTCCGTTTATCCGGATTTTTGTACATCGCCCAAGTACGACGTCCGGCGCACCTTTCGTATACGCAAAATCCCTGCCGTCTCCGCGATGCACAGTCGTCATCATCTTCCGCACAGAGTCGAAAGACCGCTCTTTGATACGGGGATATTGCTGTTCGGACTGTTTCTTCCGGATTCCGCATGTTTCCGCCATCTGAAGAAGCGCCAGTTCCGTCGGGTCTCCAACCGCTTCTTCCCCTGTCACCTCCGCATCCTGACAGAGCGCAAGCCCCCGGAGAAACATTTCCGGAATCTCCGCCTGCTGCCGGATGTTATGCATCGAAACCGGTATATGCCGTTCATTGACATAGCAAGCTGTCACGGTCATTTTATTCTGTGTCAAAGTTCCCGTCTTATCCGAACAGACCACATTGACCGCGCCTAATGTTTCCACAGATGGAAGTTTCCGCACGATCGCATTGACCCGCACCATGCGCGACACACTCATCGCAAGAACGATCGTCACAACTGCCGGAAGCCCCTCCGGAACCGCTGCGACTGCCAGCGAGATCGCTGTGATCAACATTTCAATTACATTCCGCTTTTGCAGGACCGCAATCCCGAACAACAGCACACAAAGCAAGCTGGAAACGGCACTGAGCAGTTTCCCCAGTTCGGCAAGTTTTTTCTGAAGCGGCGTATACTCTCTTGGAACTGCCCGGATCATCGACGCGACTTTTCCGATTTCCGACTGCATTCCCGTCGCCGTGACAATTCCCTCTCCGCGTCCCGCCGTCACAAGCGTGGACATAAACGCCTCGTTCTTCCGCTCACCGACCGCCGTCTTTTCCACCTCGGGTTTTTCAGAAGTCTTTTCTACCGGAACCGATTCTCCCGTCAGCGCAGACTCCTCGATCTTTAAATTCCATGCCTGAACAAGACGCAGATCTGCCGGAACCTGTGAACCTGTTTCAAGGATCACGACGTCCCCGACCACCAGTTCCGCGGCAGCAATCTCCCTCACCACACTGTCACGGCGCACAACCGCACGGGGACTTGTCAGCTTTTTCAAAGACTCCAATGCTTTCTGAGCCTTTCCCTCCTGAATCACACCGACAACAGCGTTGACAAGAACTACCACTCCGATGATCACTGCATCACTGATCTCATGCAGTAAAAAAGACACGAGCGCCGCGACCAGCAGAACACAGATCAGTGGATCGTTTAATTGCTCCAAAAATGCCGCGCCCGGACTTTTCTTTTTTTCCTGCTCCAGTTCATTTGCTCCGTCGGCGGCAAGCCTTTTTGCTGCCTCGGTTTCCGTAAGCCCTGTCTCCCGGTTTGTCTCTGCGATACTTCTGCTTTTCTCCGTAACACGTTTCCTTTCTTCCGACAATTGCCCCTCTTTCTTTTCTACCAAAAAACACCCCTCCCTATGCTTGTACGATTTCTACATGTATCGTATGCATAGAGAGGGATGTATTATGACTGGAAACTCAGCCCCGTATCATCCTGCTGATTTGACGATATCCTTATACTCCGTAAAATCCAAGTTCCATGTTCAAATTATAGATTCCGAATACCGGAAGTGTTTCATAATTGTTATAACCAGGTCCTAATAACCACCATCTATATCCTTCCGGCAAACTGTCAATGTTACTTCCCGGAAGATAGAAATAAAACGGATGTCCACCTTCGATTCCATATGGGTCTGCCGCGATATAACGGATTCCGTTTTCATACCAGACATCACCCTTTTCATGCGTGCATTCATAACTTTCCAGATATGCCAAATAGGTATTCGAGTTTACTTTTTCCAGATTTACAAATCTTCCGCTGAATTCTGAATAATACCGTGTTCCGTTCGGATAACCATATCCGGTATCTCCCATATCGGAATCACTGTACACTCCTGTAAATGTTCCATCCGCATATACGGTCATTTCGGTTCCCCATCCCCCAGCGCCGCTGCTAAATACAAAATCTTTTGACTGTACGCCAAACAGTTCCCCAAATGTCCGTCTTACCCAGCATCCGTCTGCACCTACATAATAGCCGCCGATCCACTGGCTTACTGCCATCGATCCATTCGCTGTCAGATAATAATCTCCAATCCACTGATTCGCTGCCATTGATCCATTCGGATGCAGATAGTACCAGGAATTGTTGATCCACTGCCAGCCAGTCATCATGTAGCCTGCTCCGTCGAAGTAATACCAGGTACCACCGATATTTTCCCATCCGTTCGTTACATATCCGCCGTCGCTGTGACGATACCACCAGCCATTGCTATCCTGTATCCACTGCGAACCATATCCCGGTATCCACGCACCGTCACTGCCTACATAATAATTGCCAATCCACTGATTGACCGCCATCGCACCGGAATCCGTCAGGTAATAGTTGCCTACCCACTGATTTGCCGCCATCGTTCCGTTTGAATGCAGATAATACCACGTTCCACCGATCCACTGCCAGCCGGTCAGCATATAACCTGATCCATCAAAATAATACCAGGCGTCATTGATATAGCTCCATGTTCCTGCCGGGTAAGATCCATTGTCCTCCTGATACCACCAGCCTGTTCCATCCTGCATCCACTGTGCTGCCTCAGTCTGCATTCCTGTTCCCAAAAATGCACTTCCTACAA
>OGRC01002228.1_pt1 | contig 10855 bp, 8 predicted proteins | sample 1553431 | NCBI WGS metagenome assembly OGRC01 (sample SAMEA2580064, study PRJEB22360) | human gut metagenome | biome: human gut; feature: human-associated habitat; material: faeces | place: Denmark | collected 2008/2010
GGACTCGCTGGATGTGGAAGCGAAAAAAGGGCAGACGGGAAAACAGAAATCGAAGTGGTTTCCTACAAACCAGAAGCAGTTAAGGCATTTGAAAAAATTGAAAAGCGGTTCAATGAAACACATGATGACATTCATTTGACGATTTCATCTCCAAACGAAGCAATGACTATTTTAAAGACACGTTTTATCCGGGAGGATTATCCGGATATCATCGCAATCGGAGGAGACATCAACTATTCCAACTTTTTAGATGCAGATCTGTTTGATGATATTTCCGATCTGGATGAAGTCCAGACCGTAAAACAGGCATATCTGGATATGGATAAGGAACTGGAGTTTATTCCAAAGGATGGCACGTATGCACTTCCATATGTGGCAAACGCGGCAGGAATTTTATATAACAAAGATCTGTTTGAGGAAAATGGCTGGAAAGTTCCGACCACCTGGCAGGAATTTACCACACTGTGTGATGAAATAAAACAGAGCGGAACACTTCCGCTGTATCTGGGATTTAAAGATACCTGGACCTGTCTGGCTCCGTGGAATGCGCTGGCAGTCGGACTTACCGATTCGGATACCTGCAATCAGGTAAATATGGGAAATACCACATTTTCCGATACGTATGGACCGGTAGCAGAAAAGATGCGTGCGCTTTTGGATTACGCCGAAAAAAATCCGTATGCATACGGTTATAACGATGCCTGTACAGCATTTGCCCGTGGGGAAGCTGCCATGTATCCGATCGGAAGCTATGCAATTCCGCAGATTAAATCGGTCAACCCGGACATGAATATCGGCTCTTTTACATTTCCTGCAAATGATAACGAATCAGACAATGTATTAAATTCAGGAATTGATCTGCAGTTTTCCGTAATGAAAGCATGCAAAAATAAAGAGGCTGCATATGAAGTTTTAAAATATCTGTATGACGATGAGACCATTCAGATTTATCTGGATGATCAGGGCGGAATTGCCTGCAAAGACGGGGATTTTGCAATTCCGGAAACACTCAAGGATATGCGTCCTTACATTGAAAACAACCGCATGGCAGATTATCAGGATCACCATTATCCGAGTGAGATGAGTGTGGATGCCATGATCCAGACGTTCCTGCTGGATACAAGCGATAATGCACAGGAAAAGTTTTTGAAAAAATTTGATTCCGACTGGAAGCGCTATAACCGGGATCTGATTCGGAAAGTACAGGATTATCAGAAAGAACAGGAGGATGCACAATGAAAAAGAAAATGTCAAACAGGGACAAAACATTCTGGGCGGTTATCATACCGGTTGTAATCTTATTTTTTGCATTCAATACACTTCCAATGATCAAAGGTGTGATTTACAGTTTTACCAATTATAAAGGATACGGAAGTTACGATTATGTCGGGTTCCGGAACTATGCAGATCTGTTTACGGATTCCCGCGTGGGAAAAAGCTATTTGTTTACGTTTAAATATGCACTGGCAGGAACGATACTGGTAAATGTGCTAAGTCTGATCATGGCAGTTGGATTAAACAGTGCAATCCGTTTTAAAAGTGCACTGCGCGGTATTTATTTTGTGCCGAATATTTTAGGAGGACTTGTCATCGGTTATATTTTTAGTTTTATTTTTACTTACATTCTTCCAACTGTGGGAAATGTGTTCCATATTGGATTTTTACAGAACAGTATTCTTGCAAGTGAAAAATACGCATGGATTGGTGTGCTGATTGTTGGTGTATGGCAGGCAGTTGCCATGAATACCATTATTTATATTTCCGGTTTGCAGACCGTCCCGGAGGAAGTTTACGAGGCGAGTATGCTTGATGGAGCAAGTAAATGGAAACAGTTCTGGAAAGTAACATTTCCACTGGTTATGCCGTTTGTAACGATCAATCTGGTGCTGAGCACAAAGAATTTCCTCATGGTATTCGATCAGATTATGTCATTGACCAAGGGAGGTCCGGCACAGAGCACGGAATCCATTTCTTATCTGATATATAAAAACGGTATGGATGGCGGACAGTTTGGATTCCAGAGTGCAAATGCAGTTATATTCTTTATTGTGATCGTGGCGATTTCACTTTTCCAGATGACAGTTATGAATAAGAAGGAGGAGCAGTTATGATGAAAAAAAAGCAGAAAACAAACTTGGTACTTACAATTGTTCTGATTCTGGGGACATTAACTGTATTTTTCCCACTGTATATGGCAGTGATTATTGCATTTAAGAAACCGAGTGAGATGACAAACGATGTGGCGGGTGCACTTTCTTTCCCGAAACAATGGAGTTTTGAAAACTTCCGTCAGGCAATGGAAGTGACCGATTTCTGGCGTTCTCTTGGAAACAGTTTACTGATCACTCTGGTAACGATCGTACTGGCAATTCTGATCCACTCGATTGCAGGCTATGTGATCGGGCGGGGCATGGCAAGAAGAAAAAGTTTCCGTTTTATCTATCTGTATATTGTCAGTGGTATGTTTGTTCCATTTTCCATCTTAATGATGCCTCTGGTAAAACAGACGGCACACATGGGACTTGGAAACCGTGCCGGTGTCATCGTGTTGTATCTGGTATTTTACATGCCAATGAATGTCCTGCTTTACAGTGGATATTTAAAAAATATTCCGGAAGCACTCGAAGAAGCAGCAGATATTGATGGGGCAAGTACCTGGACGACTTACTGGAGAGTGGTATTCCCGATGATGAAACCGATGCATGCGACGGTTGCGATTCTGACAGCCCTTGGAACATGGAACGATGTTATGACACCGCTTGTGATCATGTCCGGAACCGGACAGAATACGCTGCCGCTTGCTCAGCTTAACTTCCAGACACAGTTTGGAACCAATTACAATCTGGCGTTTGCCTCCTATATTCTGGCACTGATCCCGATCATGATCTTTTATATGATCTGTCAGAAACAGATTTTGAATGGTGTGGCAAACGGCGCAGTCAAAGGATAAAAAATAAAACGAGGTGGCTTCTATGGCAATTATATATCATCCAAATAAAAAAATCTTTACCCTGCATACAGCGCATACAACTTATCAGATGCAGGTCGATCCACTGGGATATCTGCTGCATCTGTACTATGGAGATAAAACAAACAGCCCCATGGATTATGTTTTAACCTATGCAGACCGTGGATTTTCCGGAAATCCTTATGCAGCGGGCATGGACCGCACCTATTCGCTGGATGCGCTGCCACAGGAGTATCCTTCCATTGGAACTGGGGATTACCGCAATATTGCGCTGAATATCAAAAATGAAAAAGGGGTGGAAAGCGCAGATCTGCTTTTTAAAAGTTATGAGATCCGAAGCGGCAAATACCAGTTACAGGGACTTCCGGCTGTCTGGGCAGACAAAGAGGAAGCACAGACACTGGAAATTGTCCTTGCAGACGAAAACGCACAGGTTGAAGTTCATCTGCTGTATGGTGTTTTGGAAGAAAACGATGTCATTACAAGGAGCGTCCAGATTAAAAATACGGGAACTGGGCAGATTACGATCGAAAAGGCAGCGGCAGCCTGTCTGGATTTTGTACAGGGAGATTTTGATGTCCTGCGGTTTTATGGAAAGCATGCCATGGAGCGCAATCTGGAGCGTACGTCGCTGGGGCATGGAACCATTGCGTTTGGCAGCCGCAGGGGAACGTCCAGCCATCAGTATAATCCGGCAGTGATTCTGGCAGAAAAAGGGACAACAGAGATGGCAGGCAGCTGCTATGGCATGCTGTTTGTATACAGCGGAAATTTCTCCTGTGAGGCAGAAAAAGATCAGTTCAACCAGACGCGCCTGCTTCTCGGTTTAAATGAAGAACTGTTTTCCTATCCGCTTGCGAAAGGAGAAACCTTTACGGTACCGGAAGTCATTTTGTCTTATTCGGCAGACGGATTGTCTGCACTGTCGCAGCAATATCATAACTGCATCCGCAACCATGTGTGCCGCAGCAAATATGTCCATATGCAGCGCCCGGTGCTGATCAACAGCTGGGAGGCAGCATATTTCGATTTTACGGGAGATACGATCGTGGATCTGGCAAAAGAAGCTGCTTCCCTTGGAATTGATATGGTAGTGATGGATGACGGCTGGTTTGGGAAAAGAAACGATGATAATTCTTCCCTAGGGGATTGGCAGGTCAATGAAAAGAAACTGGGGGGAAGCCTGGCAGAGCTTATTACCCGTGTGCATAATCAGGGGGTGAAATTTGGCATTTGGATTGAGCCGGAGATGGTCAATGAAGACAGCGACCTTTACCGGGCACATCCGGACTGGGCAATTCAGATTCCGGGGAAAAAGCCGGTGCGCTCGAGAAACCAGTTACTGCTTGATTTTTCCAGAAAAGAAGTTGTGGACTGCATTTATGATATGATGTACAAGATACTTTCAGAGTCAAAAATATCTTACATCAAATGGGATATGAACAGAAGCATCACCGAATGCTATTCTGTGGCACTTCCGGCAGATCGTCAGGGGGAAGTATTTCACAGATATATTCTGGGAGTTTATGATTTGTATGAAAGATTAACCACTGCTTTTCCACAGATTCTGTTTGAATCCTGTGCAAGCGGCGGGGGGAGATTTGATCCGGGAATGCTTTATTATGCACCACAGGGATGGATCAGTGATGATACTGATGCGGCGGAACGTGTAAGGATCCAGTATGGAACCAGCATGTGTTATCCGATAAGTTCAATGGGAAGCCACGTTTCAGTAGTTCCGAATCATCAGTTAAACCGAATCACATCATTGCATACTCGGGCAAATGTAGCGTACTTTGGAACCTTTGGATATGAACTGGATCTGAATAAATTAACAGATGAGGAAATCGCAGAGGTAAAAGCACAGATCATATTTATGAAAGAATACAGAGAGCTTATCCAATTTGGAAACTTCTACAGACTTAAGAGTCCGTTTGACGGAAATGAGACAGTGTGGATGACTGTAAGCGAGGATAAGAGAAAAGCACTTGTATTCTGGTACAGAGAGAGAAATGTTGTAAATGCAGAGTTCACCAGAGTTCGCCTGCAAGGACTGGATCCGGATCTTATTTATAAAAATGAGTATAACGGAACTGAGAACTATGGAGATGAACTGATGAATCTGGGGTTACTTACTACAGATGTGACGGCAGGAGAACCGACAAACGAAGATCTGCCTTGTACTGACTATGAATCCAGAATCTATGTTTTAACTGCAGAGTAGAGATAAAAAAGCAGTTCATCGAAGGTATTGCAACATCAGGTGGTAAACTTTAAAAAAATAAATGATTAAAAGTGATAAAAGGCAGGGGCATCGACCACTGCATTATTCTACTGTACATTAAAGCTTCATAAAGATGGAGATATCAGAGTAATTTATGACTTTTTTAGGAGTTTCAAACAGAATTTTAAACAGTCGACACTTATCTGGATTCTGATGTTGGCAGCCGGAGTGCTGATCCATATGGAAAAAAGCGCTCTGGCAGTGATTACAATCCTGCCAATGACAATGACACTTGTAGACGCCAAACTTTTCCCGGTATATATGCTGATCTGGCTGATGGTGGGATTTTCACTGACAGCTTATGCAGATTCATGGTTTATGTGGAAATTGTTCCGCCCATATTTTGCCCAGAATGACGGGGAAGAGTTGGTGAAAGATACAGAACCGGATCAATACGTCTTCTAAAAATATTTTATAAACGAGAGGTACAGATTATGGAATGGATTAAGTATCACGAAAAAGAAAAAGTATTTGAGTTAAAAACAAAAAACAGCACTTATCAGATGCAGGTAAGAGAGTATGATACTCTGGTTCATCTGTATTATGGAAGTCCGGTAGGAGATACACTCATCACAGACCGAATCATTGGTGTGGACAGAGGATTTTCCGGAAATCCTTATGAAGCAGGAAAAGATAAGACATTTTCTCTGGATACACTTCCACAGGAATATACTGCATATGGAAATGGTGACTATCGTATCAATGGTCTGGAGACAGAGCAGGCGGACGGAAGTGACACTGCAAATCTGAAATATGAATCCTATGAGATCTCAAAAGGAAAATACAGTCTCAAAGGACTTCCGGCAATGTTTGCAAAGGAAGATGAGGCAGAAACTTTGGAAATCGTTCTGAAAGACCATGCCAGCGGATTGCGTGCTCATCTTCTTTATGGTGTATTTCCACAGCTTGATGTGATCACAAGAGCTGTACGCCTGGAAAATACAGGTGCCGCACCGGTTACAGTAAAAAAAGCCATGTCCATGGAGATGGACTATGAATACAGAAAACTGGACGCGGTTCATTTTTATGGAAAACATAACATGGAGCGTCAGATGGAAAGAACGCATCTCGGTCATGGAAACTGGTCCGTAGGAAGTATCCGCGGTACTTCCAGCCATCACCATAATCCGTTTGTGATTCTCTGCGACAGACATACAGAAGAGACTCATGGTGACTGCTATGGATTTGCACTTGCCTACAGCGGAAACTTTATATTTGAAACTGAAGTAGATCAGGTAGGGCATACCCGTGTAGAAATGGGAATCAACCCGTATCATTTCTCATGGACTCTGGAAAACGGAGACATTTTTGAGACTCCGGAAGTGATCATGGCATATTCCGCAGAAGGTTTTGGAAAGCTTTCCAGAAATTATCATGATGCATACAGAAGCAATCTGATCCGCAGTAAATATGTCAATCAACCGAGACCGATCCTGGTAAATAACTGGGAAGCTACATACTTTGATTTTGACGCAGATAAGCTGTATCATATCGCAGAAGAGGCGAAAAATATCGGTCTTGATATGTTTGTTCTGGATGATGGCTGGTTTGGCAAGCGAGACAATGATTTCTGTGCACTTGGCGATTGGGTAGTAAATGAAGAGAAAATTAAAGGCGGCCTTCCGGCACTTGCAGAGAGAATCCATGGTCTCGGCCTGAAATTTGGACTCTGGGTGGAGCCTGAGATGATCAATGAGGACAGTGATCTTTACAGAGAACATCCGGACTGGGCATTAAAGATTCCGGGACGTGCCATGAACAGAAGCCGTCATCAGCTGAATCTGGACATTACAAGAAAAGAAGTTCGTGACCATGTTATGAATCAGATATTCAGTGTCCTGGATGCATGTAAAGTGGATTATGTGAAATGGGATATGAACCGCAGCGTAGATAATGTATTCTCAGCAGCACTTCCGCGAGAGTGTCAGGGAGAGGTTTATCACAGATATGTTCTTGCAGTATACGAAATGATGGAAAGCCTTGTTCAGAGATATCCGGATCTTTTATTTGAAGGCTGCTCCGGCGGTGGCGGAAGATTTGAGGCCGGAATGCTTTATTATTCTCCGCAGATCTGGTGCAGTGACAATACGGATGCGATCGACAGACTGAAGATTCAGTATGGTACATCTTTTGGATATCCGATCAGTGCGATGGGTTCTCACGTGAGCGTGTGTCCGAACCACCAGTCCGGAAGAATTACACCGTTTGAGACAAGAGGAATCGTAGCATCAGCAGGAACCTTCGGATACGAACTGGATCTGATGAAGATGTCTGAAGATGAGAAAAAGATTGCCAGAGAGCAGATATTGAAATATAAAGAAATGGAACATCTGGTACAGACCGGAGATTACTACCGCCTTGTAAATCCATTTGAAAATAACAACCATGTGCTCTGGCAGTTTGTTTCCAAGGATAAGAAAGAGACTGTTGTATGTGGAGTCAGACTTCACAGCGAAGCAAATCCGCATATCTATCTGCTCTACCCACAGGGTCTGGATGCAGATATGAAATATGAAGATATTGTTACTGGAAAAGTGTATACAGGTGCGGCACTTATGAACGCGGGCCTGCCATTACCACTGACAACAGGCGATTATCAGCCGATCAAATTTACATTCAGGGCAGTTGAAAAATAAGTTGAAAAGAAAAAAAGATGAACGAAAGATTTTTAAGCAGGTATGGGTGATGCACTTGCAACTTATGTTGAGGCAAGAGCATGCCAGAGAAGTGAAGTAACTTCCCGTGCAGGAGGTAACACAACAGGTGCTGCTATGGCACTTGCAGAGCTTTGCTTTGATACCCTGATGGAAGTTGCCAAAGCTGCCTGTGCAGAAAGGGGATACACTTCACAATATGCCATTTACAAGTTACACCGGAGAGTGTATTTGCAGCGATTAAGGCAGCAGATGCGTATGGCAGATATTATCTTGGAGAGGAATAAGCGGAGTATAATTTTTTTTGTACAAAAGTGACTTTACAAATCCCTTCGGAAAAGGTAAGATTCTTTTATAAAATATTTTATAAAAGGAAACTTTGAGATGGCTGGAACGGAAAAGAAAAACAGTACAAAATTTCAAATTATCAATTATATTATAAATCATAAGGCAACGTCTAAAGTGGAATTGTCCAGGAATCTGAATCTCAGTATGCCAACGGTCTTGTCTAATGTAAATGAGCTGCTTGCCAGTGGAATTGCAGTTGAAATGGGAGAGTATGAATCCACAGGCGGACGAAAAGCAAAAATGATCAGTATCAATCCTGCATATCGTTATGCAGTTGGAATTAGAATTACTGCAAAACATGTAGGGTTTGTGCTTGTAAATCTGAAATCCGAAATTGAAAAGTATAAAAGAATCCGGCTGGAATTTTCAACAGAAGCTTCTTATTATTCACGGCTCAGAGAAGAACTGCATCATTTTCTTGCAGATGTAGAAAATCAGGACAGAATTCTTGGAATTGGTATTTCTGTTCCGGGAATTATAAAGCCAGGTGATGGAATATTGATCAAATCACATGCGCTTCAATTAGAAAACTATAGTCTTGGTTTTCTTGAGCAGACATTCTCGCTTCCTGTATATTTTGTGAACGATGCAAATGCAGCAATGATGGCAGAAGATTTAGGCAGATATAAAAATGCACTGTATCTGTCTCTGAATAATACTCTTGGTGGAGCATTTTGTATTGATGGAAAATTAATACAGGGAGAGAATCAGAAAGCCGGTGAATTTGGGCATATGATTCTGGTCCCGGAAGGAAAGCAATGTTATTGCGGAAAGCTGGGATGTGCGGATGCTTATTGTGCAGCGAGTGCATTGACAGATGAAACATGCCAGACACTGGAACAGTTTATGAAGAGTTTGGAAAATAAGGAAACCAAAGCAGAAGACCTCTGGCAGGAATATTTGAAAAATCTGGCAATTTTGATATCAAATTTACGAATGGCATATGATATGGATATTATTCTGGGAGGTGAAATTGGAGGATACCTTACAGAGTATATGATTCCATTAGGAGAAAAAGTAATGGAATATAATGGTTTCGACCATGATGTGCGATATCTGAAAATGTGTTCTTACAAGAGAGAGGCATCTGCAGTGGGGGCGGCAAAGCATTTCCTGCAGGAATTTATAAAAAATATATAATCATGATGTCAGCATCATAAATTTAAAATCCAGAGAGAAAACACAGAAAAGAGTGTTTTCTTTCTGGATTTTTTGCTTTGAAGGAAATTACTCCTTAATATTGTAGTAAAAATGCATAAAATCAGAGGAACAAACTTGTGCAATAGGCAGAAGTGAATAAAAGGATATTGACAAATACTGACAAGTGAATAATAATGTAATTACTTTAATAAAACGATTAATAAAAGATAATAAATAAAGGAGGAATTAATTATGCTACAGCAGGTAATGACAAATCCAGGAGAAATTATTTTCAGAGAAGTTCCGGTTCCAGAAATAAAAGATGATCAGGTATTGGTCAAGATCATGAACATTGGAATCTGTGGATCTGATATTCATGTATATCATGGAAAACATCCATTTACCAAATATCCGGTTACGCAGGGACATGAAGTATCAGGAGAAATCGTAAAAGTTGGAAAAGATGCTTCAGTTTTTCGGGAGGGACAGAAAGTAACAATTGAACCGCAGGTTTATTGCGGACACTGCTATCCATGTCGTCACGGAAAATACAATCTTTGCGAAGAATTGAAGGTTATGGGATTCCAGACAACAGGAACTGCTTCAGAGTATTTTGCAGTAGATGCATCCAAGGTAACACTGCTTCCCGAAGAGATGTCTTATGAAGAAGGTGCAATGATCGAGCCTCTTGCTGTAGCTGTACATGCTGTGAAGCAGATGGGTGATGTAAAAGGAATGAACATTGCAGTTCTTGGTGCTGGTCCGATTGGAAATCTGGTTGCACAGGCTGCGAAAGGAATGGGAGCAGCAAAGGTTATGATTACTGATGTCAGTGATCTTCGTCTGGATAAAGCGAAGGAATGCGGCATTGATGTATGTGTAAATACAAAAGAGAAAGATTTCGGGGAGGCAATGGTTGAAGCATTTGGACCGGATAAAGCGGATGTGATCTATGATTGTGCAGGAAATAATATCACAATGGGACAGGCTATCAAATATGCAAGAAAAGGAAGCGTGATTGTTCTGGTAGCTGTATTTGCAGGCATGGCATCAATTGATCTTGCAGTCGCAAATGATCATGAACTGGATATTAAGAGTACTATGATGTACCGTCACGATGATTATATCGATGGAATCACACTTGTAAATGATGGAAAGGTACATTTAAGACCTTTGATATCCAAAACATTTGCATTTAAGGATTATCTGAAGGCATATCAGTATATTGATGACAACCGCGAGACTACCATGAAGGTTATCATTAACGTTCAGGAAAAATAGAATTTCAACAACATTCTGACAGGGAGGAAGATATGGGGAACGAAAGTAATAATGGGAAAGTGCCACTGATCAGTAAGATCGCATATGGATTTGGAGATGTAGGATGTAATTTCAGCTGGATGTTTGTCAGTAATTTTCTGATGATATTTTATACAGACGTGTTCGGAATCAGTATGGCGG
>OGRC01002232.1_pt1 | contig 10846 bp, 10 predicted proteins | sample 1553431 | NCBI WGS metagenome assembly OGRC01 (sample SAMEA2580064, study PRJEB22360) | human gut metagenome | biome: human gut; feature: human-associated habitat; material: faeces | place: Denmark | collected 2008/2010
CTCTCCATTGTCCTTCTATCTCTTCAGACAACTTTGGTCTGTTTAGCTCTTTTTTATTTCTTAAACTTAATTGACGTTGTGTTTTATTCTTTCCTGTTCAGTTTTCAATGTCCTCATCAGCAAGTTTGTTTCCTGCCGACTCGTATATAATACAATTAATTTTTAATAAAGTCAATAACTATTTATAATTTTTTTAATTTTTTTCAAAAAAAAGAATGGATCCATAAGATCCATTCTAAATTTTCTACTATTCTCCACCTAAATCTTTTACATCATTTTCAGTTATCTTATCACCGTTTTCAACACAATCAATAAGTTTAGTAATCTTTTTAACATATGATGCGTAAGGTTTCATAACATAGATTGATGTACCATGCATTGAATAAGTTTGATCTGTCATATACCCTTTTCCATCAAGTTGTACATTGAAAACATCCCATTCAGCATTATCATCTAGTTGCATATTAATTAATGATTTAATTTCGTCAGAAGACATGTTTGTTTCAAAGCATCCTTCGATTGCTGTTAAGATCCTTTGAAAATTAGTAATAATCTTTGGTGACATTGCCTTATTCAACATTGCTTTTAATAATTTTTGTTGGTTACGTCCTCGATCATAATCTCCACTTGGTAAATTATATCTTTCTCTTACAAAACATAGCCCTTTATCACCATCTAATTCATTTTCACCTTTTACAATATGATAGTTACCATGTCTTGTTGTAAATTCATAATCAGAATCAACAGTTACTCCGCCTAATGCGTCAATAATATTTGTAATACCACTAAAGTTTGTTCTTGCATAATAGTTAACATCTAAATCTAAAAAGTCTTCAATCGTAGAAATAGTCTCTTCAACACCATAGATACCAGTATGTGTCAATTTATCCATTTTACCATTTTTATGAAGTTCAATTTCACAATCACGTGGAATACTTGTCATTAAGATTTGTTTAGTTTTTGGATTAACAGTAACAATTAAGTTAACATCACTTCTTGATACTGTTGATACAGAACCATATGTATCGATTCCAGTTACATATACATTAAATGGCTTTTCAGTTACATCTGTTACTGCTGTTGTTACCGATTTTGCTTTTTTATCAAATTCATATGTTTTTACAATTCTTGTTTCTTCATCAAAGCCTTCATGATTTAACTCTAACATTGATTTATATTGTGTTCCAACAACAATTGCATCTACTTCTTTATTATAAAGAGCATCTGCTAATTGAGAATATGTATCATATGTCGTATACTTTTGTGTATCAATCGTTTCTTCCATTTGTGCTAAAGCTTTATTTAATGTAGCTTTTTCTTTTTCATATGATCTACCAAAATTAACACCTTTTAAACCATCAAGTGATGCTGTTCCATAATCACTATCTTTTAAAACAATGACATTGATAGCGTATTTTTGAGTTGTTGTTTGTACATTATTTAAGAAAGTATTTCCTCTTGCAGCAAAAGTACTTCCAATTACTAAAACAATTGAAACAATTAAACTCAACACTTTAGAAATAATAGTTCTTTTACTTGTTTTCCCTTCAACAATTTTTTTCTTTCCTGTTTGAATAATAATCCAAAACAATAAAACCAATGCTGCCAAAACAGCAGCTAAAATAGAAAAGTATTTAACAGGTAATAATTTTGTTAAATACACAAAATATAAAAGGACACCAGATGCGACAACTTGTAATGTCAAAATAAGTGCTCTGGATGTCATAAATCGCATAAATTTGTTTTGTTTCATAATCATCCTCCATATGTTGGTTAATTCTCGTTTATCATAGCACAATCGACATTTTATAGCAAATCGCCACTATTTTCTAGATAACATCCAAATATATACTGATTATCTTCTATTTTTGACAATTTTTTCCCATTATATTTTCTACATATTTCTTCTATCAAATATTCATTCTTCTTAAAATGATGATCAACGACAATCCCATTTTCAATCAAGCATCTTATCTTAATAATTGTATAATATCTTTGACTTTCTATCGTATAATGAATTGCTTTATGTGTTGTTTTTTGACTAAGAACAATCGCATGATCCAATAAAAATTTTAAAATAGTGGCTAAGTCATAAGAAGAAACACCTTGATAAATTTGATCAGAATAAGTTCCATAAAAATCAATCTGATGTTCCTTCATGATTTCTGTATACCGATTAAAAACATAATTTAACACAATGTTGTTTGTGTGAATAACCTCTGTCGGTATTTCTAATGATATATCTTGAAGTTCAATTTCCTGATTTTCTTTTAAATCTTTAACAAGCTTTTTATAATCATGAATAATTTTGTTATATTTTTTACTTTTTTGATTAGCAATTTCCACAAGTGTTTCTTCATACTGTAATGCTTGTTCATGAATTTTTCGATTCATTAAACGTTGATAGTACTGCGTCATTTCTGAACATAATATATAAATCAATACAATCATCATTAATGAAACTACATACAAACAAATAATCGATGATAAACGCATTTGATTCATCAGATATTCATTAAAAGTATAAAGATCTAAAAAAATAATAGCTACAAGTGTTATCATAACAAAAAACCAAATATGTTTATTTAATTGAAACTCTTCCTTCAAATACTTTTTTAAATAAAAATATTCTATCAACCATATTCCCTTAGAAATAAAAGTAATCAAATATCCTAAATATCCATCATAAGCATAAACAATATAATATAGTGATTGTTGATTTAATAAAAACATACACAATCCATTAATAAGCAACATATTAACATTCACAAAAATAAGTTTAATTATCTTATTATAAATGTCACCATCATAAAAAAGATGAATATATATTAAGCTTATAATCAATAAGATAATGCCTCCATAACTTATAGCAAAATATTTATTCATCATTAAAGATAAAAAACTCATAAATACTATAAAGAATATTTTATTATACTTTACCTCTTCTCTATTTTTAAAGAATAAATCAAGATACATCACATAAATTAAATTTTCTATCAAAACATAAATAATATCTAAAAATAATTTCATCGTATTTTATATTCCTGATAAGCTTCTTTTACAGAATTTTTATATTTATAACTTAAAGGTAGTTGTATTTCATTTTCTAAAACCACCATCATTTCTTTTAGATTAATGTATTGAACATATCTCATATTTACAAGGATTCCATAAGAAATTGTAATAAAATCATTTTTCTTTATCTTCTTAATAAAATCTTTGAAAGTAGAACGTATTTTATACTCCTCTCTTCCATGAATTACAATATAATTTTTATCTGTATGTATATATTGTATATCATCATAATATATCGCAACAATTCGATTACCACTTTCTACAATAATTCGATCGTGATCTGATTCTAATTTTTTAAGTAATCTATTCATCTTATTGTGAATATCTTCTTTTAATTTCTTTTTTCTAATAAAATCAAAAATATCATAATCTATGCTTTTATAAACAATATGATCATATTTAGTAATGATGATTCTAATGTATTTACTCATTTGAGTTTCTTTAAAAAACTCAAATGCTGTCATATTTTCCATCTCATAGTCTATATAAACAACATCAAAATAATCAATTTCATCAATCAACAACTTTGCTTCTTGAAAATATGATACTTCAAACATTTCATACTCTTGTAAGCAATTATGTATTTCTTCTAAAAAGTTTTTTTCATCATCTAAAATTGCTACTTTATACATTATTTCATCTCTTGAACCATTTTTACATAATCCACAATTGTTTTATACGTTCTTCTTGTTTCTTTGTTTTTCATAAACTCTTTTGGCATATAAATATGGTCTTTAGCTTCTGCTTCTCTTTCATCTAATGGAATAGGTGTATTGACAACTCCTAAAATATAATCACATGAAACATTAAAAAATTTAGCCATTTCAGCAACTAAATATATATCTGGGATGGTTCTATTTTGTTCATAAAACTGTATTGTTTTCAATGATACCTTAAATACTTTTGATAATTCCTTTTGTGTCATTCCTTTTTCTAATCTTAAATATTGTAATCTCTCTCCTAACATTATTTTGTCCTCCATAAAAAGATTCTCGTTTGATAAATAAAGAATTGCGATATTCTACTATCTCAAATAGTATTATATACTTTTTAATCAATAACATTCTAGTTAATTTTCCCACTATTTCTTTAATTTTCCCTAATAGTATCAAATTTTATTTTTTTCTATAAAATAAAATTGAAATCAAGAAAGGAAGTATTATATATGAACCACCTTGCTAAGTATCTAACAATGAAAATAATTCCTAGAGAATATGAAAATGATTTAGATCAAATTGAACTTGCAATTTATGGAATGGAAGGATTGTTATGCAACCTTTCTACCCTTTTTGTAGCGATTATTTTATCATTCATTTTTCATACAACTTACGAATTCGTTTTATTCATTTTCTTTTTTATACCATTAAGATTATCCTATAAAAGTTTTCATTGTTCATCATTTCTACAATGTCTTGTCTTTTCAAACATGATCATTCTCTTTGCCTCATATTTTATTAAATATGTTACAAATATCCCTTTTTTAAGATTGATATGTTTGAGTTTAATAGTAGCCAATTACACTTTATCTTTTGAAAAATACAAAAGACTTCATTGCATAGAAATATTGATTTTATACTTATGCTCTTTTATTGATTCATCTTTACTTGTTATTTACTTGATTTCTTTATTTATTAACACTATTTTAATTTTATTGAAAAGAGGTGAAAATCATGTTTAAAGGATTATTTGATTTATTAGTTGGTTTTGCAGCAGTTTTAGATGTACCTCCTTCATGGTGGATCTTATATGAGCCAAAGAAACCCCAAGCATTAAAAAACAAATAAAAAGATGATAAAAACTATCATCTTTTTATTTTCTATTTTATAATATTTCTATGGAAAAATATTATACAACAGGACAATTTGCGAAAATGGCAGGTGTCACATTAAGGACAATTCGATATTATGATAAAATAGGGCTTTTAAAACCATCGCATATTCTAGACAATGGATATCGTCAATATTGTAATAAAGATTTAATTACTCTTCAAAAGATTCTTGCTTTAAAAGAACTTGGATTTTCACTAGAAGAAATCTATCCTCTTATTATAGATAATGATAAAGATAGTTTTAAAGAATCTTTAAAACTACAAACTTCTTTGATTAACCAAAAAATGAATCATCTTAATAATTTAAAAGCAACCATTAAAAGCACTGAAAAAATTTTAGAACATGATCAAATTTCTTGGGAAAAGATTATTGAACTCATTAATCTCACAAATAATGATGAAAACATTATTCAACAATATTTCAATAGCCAAAACTTATCTACACGTATTTATCTTCATGATCATTTTTCTATTAATAAGGAAAGTTGGTTTGAATGGCTCTATCATCAAATAGACTTTTCTCATGTTTATCAACTTTTAGAAATTGGTTGTGGAAATGGAAAACTATGGGAAAATAATACCTATAATCTAAGAAATAGAGAGATTTTCTTATCAGATATTAGCGAAGGAATGTTAGAAGATACCAGAAAAAAACTTGGTAATGATTATAACTATATTGTTTTAGATGCTCAAAGTATTCCTTTTAAAAATCATTTCTTTGATACGGTTATTGCAAATCATGTTCTCTTTTATCTGCAAGATTTGAATCTTGGTCTTTTGGAAATATCTCGTGTTCTTAAGGATTATGGAATATTCTATTGTACAACTTATGGTAAAAATCATATGAAGGAAATTACTGAAATTGTTCATAATTTTGATTCACGTATTCAACTATCTAATAATAACCTTGTAGAACATTTTGGATTAGAAAATGGAAAAACTCTTTTAAGCCCTTATTTTAAACAAATTGAATTAAAGAGGTATGATGATTATTTAATAGTTGATGACGCTAAAGCGTTAATGAACTATATAATGAGTTGTCATGGCAATCAAAAAGAATATTTAGGATATCGTTTAAAAGAATTTCAAGCTCACCTTGAAAAAATCATTGATGAAAATAATGGAATTAAAATTACTAAAGATTGTGGTTTATTTATTTGTAGAAAGTAGTCATACTTTAAGTGTGACACTTTTTTTATTGATAAAATGAAGAAATTTTATATTTTGTATTGACACTTACGTAACGTCATGGTTTATTGTTTAGGAGTAAACAAAAGGAGGTACTTCTATGAAAGGTATCGTATTAGCAGGAGGATCTGGAACAAGACTTTATCCTCTAACACAAGTAACAAGTAAACAATTATTACCAATTTATGACAAACCAATGATTTATTATCCTTTGAGTATTTTAATGGATGCAGGAATTAAAGATATTTTAATTATTTCTACACCTGATGATACTCCTCGTTTTAAAGAATTATTAGGTGATGGACATCAATTTGGTATTTCACTTCAATATAAAGTGCAACCATCTCCTGATGGATTAGCTCAAGCCTTTATTTTAGGTGAAGAATTTATTGATGGTGAAGCCTGTGCCATGATTTTAGGAGATAATATCTTCCATGGTCATGGTTTATCAAAACGTTTAAGAAGAGCCGCAAATAAAGAAGATGGTGCTACTGTTTTTGGATATTATGTTGATGATCCTGAAAGATTTGGTGTTGTTGAATTTGATGAAAATGGAAAAGCTATTTCATTAGAAGAAAAACCAGCTCAACCTAAATCAAATTATGCTGTCACTGGTTTATATTTCTATGATAAACATGTTGTAGAATACGCAAAACAAATCAAACCATCTGCACGTGGTGAATTAGAAATCACTGACTTAAATAAAATCTATCTTGAAAAAGGTAATTTAGATGTTGAATTATTAGGTCAAGGATTTACATGGTTAGATACAGGAACTCATGAAAGTTTAGTAGATGCAACTAACTTTGTGAAAACTGTTGAAACTCATCAAAACAGAAAAATCGCTTGCCTTGAAGAAATTGCTTATAACAACGGATGGATTTCTAAAGATGAATTAAATACAGCATATGAACTTTATAAAAAGAATCAATATGGTAAGTATTTAAAAGATGTAATGGATGGAAAATTTATAGATCAATAAAAAGGAAGTAAAAAAGATGAAAGTTATTGAAACAAAAATTCCAGGTGTTTTAATTGTAGAAACAGATGTTTTTGGAGATCACCGTGGGTATTTTACAGAAACTTATTCAAAACCTAAATATGAAAAGTTAGGTATTACCGTTGATTTTGTACAAGACAATATGTCTTTTAGTGCACAAAAAGGAACTTTACGTGGTTTACATTGGCAAAACCCACCTTATGCACAATCTAAATTAGTATCTTGTACTAAAGGAAAAGTTATTGATGTTGCAGTAGATATTAGAAAAGGAAGTCCAACATTTGGTGAATGGGTTTCTGTTGAATTAAGCGCTGAAAATCATCGCCAATTCTTTATTCCACAAGGATTTGCCCATGGATTCTTAACTTTAACAGATGATGTTGAATTTAGATATAAAGTAGATAATGTGTATAATAAAGAATCTGAAGGTGGTATGCGTTATGATGATCCAACAGCTAATGTTGATTGGGGATCATTATTAAATGGTATTGAACCTGTTTTAAGTGAAAAAGATCAAACAGGACCAACTTTAGAAAATTCAAATAATCAATTTGTATACGAAGGAGATAAATAAATGAAAATTTTAGTAACAGGTGGTGCAGGTTTCATTGGTGGAAACTTTGTACATTATATGGTTAATAAATATCCAGAAGATATGATCGTTAATTTAGATAAATTAACTTATGCAGGTAACTTAGAAACTTGTAAACCAGTTGAAGGTAAACCAAATTATAAATTCGTTAAAGGTGATATCGCTGATAGAGAATTTATCTTTGATTTATTCAAAAAAGAAAAATTTGATGTTGTTGTTAACTTTGCAGCTGAATCACATGTAGATAGAAGTATTGAAGATCCTGAAATCTTTGTTAAAACAAATGTTATGGGAACAACTACTTTATTAGACGCATGTAATGAATTTGGTATTAAAAGATATCATCAAGTATCTACTGATGAAGTTTATGGTGATTTACCATTAGATAGACCTGATCTATTCTTTACAGAAGAAACACCATTACACACATCTAGTCCATATAGTTCATCTAAAGCTTCTGCAGACTTATTTGTATTAGCTTATCATAGAACTTTTGGATTACCAGTAACTATTTCTAGATGTTCAAATAACTATGGTCCTTACCATTTCCCAGAAAAATTAATTCCATTAATTATTTCTAGAGCATTAAATGATGAAGAATTACCAGTATACGGTACAGGGGAAAACGTACGTGATTGGTTACATGTCTATGATCACTGTGTAGCTATCGACTTAATCATTAGAAAAGGTCGCGTTGGTGAAGTTTATAATGTTGGTGGACATAACGAAAGAACTAACTTAGAAGTTGTTAAAACAATCTTAAAAGCTTTAGGTAAACCTGAATCATTAATCAAATTTGTTTCTGATAGAAAAGGTCATGATATGAGATATGCAATCGATCCAACTAAATTAGAAACTGAATTAGGATGGAAACCAAAATATACTTTTGATACAGGTATTCCTCAAACAATTGATTGGTATTTAAATAACAAAGAATGGTGGGAAAACATCATTTCTGGTGAATATAAAAACTATTTCCAAAACATGTATGTAGATAAAGGAAGAGTTGAAGAATAAAAAACAAATGGATCTCGTCATGAGATCCATTTTTAATTAAACTGATATATATTTTTATCTAAATATTCACTACTTTTTTGTACTTCTTCATTAATATAATCTTGGCCATATTTTTCAATAATCGTTGGTAATTCAGAAAATAGATTCGTACCTAGTGCTAACTTATTCCCTTCTATATTGAATCCCATTGCAGCCAATGTTGTAGGATACATATCCATATGTGTAAATTGTCTATTTTTTATTTGATCAGTCGTCACTTTAGAATTAATAAAACAATTGTATGTCGTTCTTTGGTAATCTGACGGAACATCATTAACATATTGTTGTGCCATTGTTGGATGATCCCCAACTAAAACAATGGTTGTATTTTCATACCAAGATTGACTTTTACACCAATCAATAAAACTATTAATAAGTTTTGATTGACATGCATATATATTTTCATATCTATTTTCATATGTGTCAGGGCAATATTTACATAGAAACCCGTTAGGCATATGACAATCTATAGTTGCCATCGTAAAATTGAATTTACCTGTTTGTGCAAGCTGCGTAATCTCATTCTTAGCTAATTCGAATAATTTATAATCGTCTAATCCCCATTGATTAAGTTCATTACTTTTAAATGAATATTCCTGTTTTAACGAATTAATATCACATATTTTATCAAATCCATGCTGTAAAAATAATTTATCTGTCCCAGCAAATTCTTTTTGAGAACCAATCATAAGTTCTTGTATATATCCGTTTTCATTTAAAATATCTCCAATTGTTTTAGCACCTGGCATAAATCGATTTTGTTGATCCATATCATTAGCAACTTCAACTTTTAAAGGTAATCCTGTAAATTGTGATGTCATGGATGCAATCGTCCAAGTTGTACCTATAAAAGGTAATGCTCCACCTAGTTGGTCAGTATTAGAAAAATTAGTATTTTGTTTCGCTAATTCAGTTAATTCAGGTAAACAGTTAACATTCTTGATACCACCATTTTCAGTGTCTAAAAAAGTATTTTCAAATGATTCTAAATAAATATAAATAAGATTATTTGTATTATCTCCACTAATTTTAACATCTTTGGGATTCTGATAGATAATTGTACTATCTCCTATATATTCAGTATTTTTCTTTTTATGTACTTTCTTTTTTTTGTTATAAATTGTTGTTTTTTGAGATTGATAATTGAAATAAGCAGTAACATTATAACGGTTATTTGTATATAATAAACTTAATATCAATGTTATTACAATATAAATATTATATATTTGTTCCTCATCACTTAAATCAAAAATAAGATTATCAAACATATAAACATCTTTTATATTTAAATTTTTATTTGTTTTATAAAGCATAACAATAGTAAAGCAATTTTTCATATTTATAAGATAGTCATTTATTTCTTTTGTTAGATAGGGTATATCAATTAAACAAATTGTTTTGTTTAATTGATGGCTTGCTATGTAATTTATCATTTTTAATTGAATTAAGATGATTTCATTATATGATAAATCATATTCATTCGCTTGATCTTCTTCTTTTAAAAATATAGGTAATAGTATTTTTAAAAATTGTTTTGGTGTATATGTTATAAATTCTGGGTATATTAATTCATTATCTAATTCATTTGTAAATGATTCTAATAGAAGATTAATTGTATTGATGGTATCAATATTTTCATTTTGAGCAATCAGAATTTCTAAATATTTTGCAATAAGAGAATGTGTTGTCAATTTTATATCAGCGCTAATAGAATAATTTAGATTTACTTGATAAAAGTTTACTTCTTTTATTTTTATTTCTTTATCATTAATCAACACTTGTGCTTGTCCTGTATTATTAACAGAGTATTCACTTTCTTTTGAAGATAAAAATACTTCTTTTAAAATACTTTCGAAATTATATTTTTCTTCAAAATTATTTCCAATACAATATTTTACATTATCTATTTGTAAGTCATATCTTTTATTTCCCTTTTTGATTGTTAGTAAATTCATAACTTTATAAAAGAATCTGCATTTACTGTCTTTTCTTGATTAGAGACCCCACCAACTATAATTTCAATTTTAGAATATTGTTTTTCTGTTACCAACAATAATCGAATTTGTCCTTCTTTAGGAACATTCTTTTTTAATATATTCACATGTTT
>OGRC01002237.1_pt1 | contig 10823 bp, 10 predicted proteins | sample 1553431 | NCBI WGS metagenome assembly OGRC01 (sample SAMEA2580064, study PRJEB22360) | human gut metagenome | biome: human gut; feature: human-associated habitat; material: faeces | place: Denmark | collected 2008/2010
GGCCGTACTCGCCTGCGGCGCAATCCGCCGCCGCTGGTTCACGGGGCTGATGGTCGTCTGCTCGGTGGTGATCTGCTACTCGCGCATCTACCTCGGCAAACACTTCCCGATGGACCTCGTATGGGGCACGCTGGTCGGCGCCGCGCTCGGATACGCCGCACTGCGGGCCTACCGCCGTCTGATCCGCCGGGATTCCGCTGCCGGCTGACACATCCCGGAAGACTGGCCTCCGGAAGACAGGTCCCGGACGACGCTTCCCAATGCCCCCGGACAATAGCTTCCGCCCCGGACAACTCGCCCGGACGACGCTTCCCGGACAATACGGCGAGCCGCAAAAAATGCGGCTCTTTTTCATTCCGTGCCGCGCCCGGTTCGTATTTCGGCAGAATTTATTAACTTTGCACGGTTAATAGTCAAAACATTCAAAAACATACGATATGAGCATCGAACTCAGTGAACAGGAACAGCTCCGGAGACAGTCGCTCGCAGCCCTGCGCGAGCTGGGCATCGACCCCTACCCCGCCGCCCGTTACGAAGTGACGGCCACGGCGCGGGAGATCGCCGAAAACTTCGACGAGACCAAGGGCAACTACGGGGACGTCCGCATCGCAGGCCGCATCATGACGCGCCGCATCATGGGCAGCGCTTCATTCTTCGAATTGCAGGACCACACGGGCCGCATTCAGGTCTACATCCGCCGCGACGACATCTGCCCCGAAGGCGATCCCACGCTGTATAACACGGTGTTCAAGAAACTGCTCGACATCGGCGACTTCATCGGCGTCGAAGGCTTCGCGTTCCATACCAATACGGGCGAGCTGTCGGTGCACTGCCGCAAGTTCACGGTGCTCTCGAAGTCGATCCGCCCGCTGCCCGTGGTCAAGGAGAAGGACGGCCAGACGTTCGACGCCTTCACCGATCCCGAAGTCCGCTACCGCCAGCGTTACGTCGATCTGGCGGTCAATCCGCAGGTGCGCGAGGTCTTCGTCAAGCGCGCCAAAATCATCTCGACCATGCGCGAGTTCTTCAACTCGAAAGGCTACGTCGAGGTCGAAACCCCGATTCTCCAGCCTATTCCGGGCGGCGCCGCGGCGCGTCCGTTCATCACGCACCACAATGCGCTCGACATCGACCAGTACCTGCGCATCGCCAGCGAGCTGTACCTCAAGAAACTGATCGTCGGCGGATTCGACGGCGTCTACGAGTTCGGCAAGAACTTCCGCAACGAAGGCATGGACCGCACGCACAACCCCGAATTCACCGTCATGGAGATTTACGTGGCCTACAAGGACTACCTCTGGATGATGGAATTCACCGAGCAGATGCTCGAAAAAGTCGCCGTGGCCGTAAACGGCACGACGGAGGTGACGCTCGACGGCAAGCAGATTTCGTTCAAAGCGCCGTTCCGCCGCCTGTCGATGACCGACGCCATCCGCGAAAAGACCGGCTACGACATCACCGGCCAGAGCGAAGAGCAGCTGCGCGAAGCCTGCAAGCGTCTGAACGTCGAGACCGACGCGACGATGGGCAAGGGCAAGCTGATCGACGCCATCTTCGGCCAGTACTGCGAGGAGGAGCTTGTCCAGCCGACGTTCGTCACGGACTACCCGATCGAAATGTCGCCCCTGTGCAAGCGTCACCGCTCGAACCCCGAACTGACGGAGCGTTTCGAGCTGTTCGTCAACGGCAAGGAGCTTTGCAACGCCTACTCCGAGCTGAACGACCCGATCGACCAGCTGGAGCGCTTCCAAGAGCAACTCCAGCTGAGCGAAAAGGGCGATGACGAAGCGATGTTCATCGACATGGACTTCGTGCGCGCACTGGAATACGGCATGCCGTCGTGTTCGGGCATGGGCATCGGCATCGACCGTCTGACGATGTTCATGACCGATCAGGCTTCGATTCAGGACGTGCTGTTCTTCCCGCAGATGCGCCCCGAAAAGAAAGCCGTGAGCGATCCGGTGGAGAAATACACCGAGATCGGCGTTCCCGAAGAGTGGGTGCCCGTGATCCAGAAAATGGGCTACATCACGGTCGAAGCGCTGAAAAAGCTCGCTCCGGGCAAGTTCTTCAACGACTTGTGCGGCTTCAACAAGAAAAACAAACTCGGCCTGAAGGCACCCTCGATCGAAGAGGTCAAAAAATGGTGCGAGGAATAATTCCGCTTGGAAAATTTATTTTACTTATAAAAACAAACCGAATATGAGAAAGAAAATTGTTGCCGGCAACTGGAAGATGAACACGCTTCCCGCCGAAGGTGTAGAACTGGCCAAGAACATCGTCGCAGGCCGCGGCGAAGTATGCTCGTGCGTTAATTTCATCGTATGCCCTCCGTTTACGCACCTCTCGACGGTTGCCGAAGCGCTCAAGGGTTCGGACGTCGCACTCGGCGCGCAGGACTGCGCAACCGAAGCCAAAGGCGCCTACACGGGCGAGATCGCCGCTTCGATGATCGCGGCGCTGGGCTGCAAGTACGTGATCCTCGGCCACTCGGAGCGCCGCCAGTACTACGGCGAGACTTCCGAGACGCTCAACAAGAAGATGGCGCAGGCTTACGCAAACGGCCTGACGCCGATCTACTGCGTGGGCGAGAACCTCGAAGAGCGTGAAGCCGGCAAGCACTTCGACGTGGTGAAGGCCCAGATCGAAGAGGTCGTCTACAACCTCACCGCCGAGCAGTACAAGGACCTCGTGATCGCATACGAACCCGTTTGGGCCATCGGCACGGGCAAGACCGCAACGGCCGAGCAGGCGCAGGAGATCCACGCCTACATCCGCAAGGTGCTGGCCGAGAAGTTCGGCGCAGCAGCCGAAGAGACGGCGATCCTGTACGGCGGTTCGTGCAAGCCTTCGAACGCGGCGGAAATATTCGCAAAGGAGGATGTGGACGGCGGCCTGATCGGCGGCGCAGCCCTCAAGGCGGAGGATTTCCTCAGCATCGGCAAAGGCTTTGCTAAATAAGCGGTCCCGACCGCAAACAAAAAAGCTCTTCCCGTGGGAAGAGCTTTTTTCATATCCGTCCCGGAGCGTCCCGCCCCGAAACGCCGCCGGCCTATTTCCCGGCCGGGTCGGGCAGGTTCTCCATCACGTTCCGGTAGAAGTCGCGCACGTCGTTCCAGCGGTAGTAAGGCGCCAGATCGCTTGCGACGGGAATCCGCACCTCGCGTTCGTTGTAGAGGAACTTCACCAGCACGTCGTCCGCAGCTTTCTTACGGTAGAAGACCAGCTGGATATTGGCCGCCATCGGCGATATTCTATACAGGGGCCACATTTGGGCGATCTTCTCAGGATCGCTCTCCACGACGTCGCACCCCTCGAACTGCAGCAGCGACACGAACGTCATCAGGTTGCCGTCGTGGCCGAACCGCAGGTCGGCCGAAACCGCTCCGCCCTCCACGGCCCGGTCGGCGCGCGTGAGGAAATCCTCCAGCAGCGCCTTGGCGTAATACTGCGGAAAACGCCTGTTGAGCGGCGAGGGACCGCGGATCACGTAATACTTATAGTTGTCGTACACGTTCAGCCCGTAAAGCTCGTCGGTGGTAAAGAGGTCGTAAAACGAAATTCCCAGACCGACGTTCTGCATGTCGGCGGCGAAATAGAAAAGGCCCTTCATCAGCTTCTGCGCGTCGATCGTCCGCACGAACTCCCCGTCGGCGAACAGCTCCAACATCAGCCGGTCGGGACGCACGAACCGATCCCCGATCCGCTCGTACTCCTCCAGCCAACCGCCCTTGTCGATGAAGTCGAGGTACTCCCGGCTGAGCGTCGGGTTGGTCGGCTTGCTGTAGAAATTGAGGTAGCGCGTTGTCCTGCGGCCCGCCGTGCGCGACACCTCCAGACGGGGATTAAGCTCCTTGAGCCGCTCGCAGAAAGCCGCCATGCTCAGCACGCACCGTACCACGAGGGTCGCCTGCGCATCGACGACCGCGCCGGAGCGGAATACTTCGGGGAAATTGCGGTACATGCGCGCGGCGATCTCCCGGTGCTGCTCGGCGCCAAGGGGCGAAAGATCGCCGCCCCGGTCGATGCCGTCGTCGTAGACGCGCTTCACCCGGCCGTAGACCTCGCGTCCCCGCTCGGTAAAGGCGTTCGCGGCGTCGGCGGCCCGGAAAACGGCCATCACCTCGTCGTATTCGCTGTCGTGCAGCAGCCAGCGCGAACCGTGCCGGCCGTAATGACTGATATAAAACGGTTTATAACCCTTCGGCGCAGGCGTCAGCACGGGATTGTCGTAGGTGTAGACATAATATACGCCGCCGGACTTGCCGGGATTTGCAGCTATTTCGTCCCGGAGGTTCTGTCCCGAAGCGGCCAGCGCCGCGAGGGAGCAGAGAACGGCTGCGAATAGTTTTGTAAATCTCATCTGTTTTTCGTTCGGTTACTGAATGATAAAATCGGACATCAGGAAGTAGTGGTCGCTGGGGTACAGACCATCGACCTTGTCGCGGAGAATCTCCGCCGAGACGGGCCGCAAGTTGCCGCGCACGAAGATAAAGTCGATGCGGCGCGCGTTCTTTTTTCGGTAATCCGGGCCTTTGAACCCATGATAGGTAAAGCCCGCTTCGCCGGGACCGTGTACGGCCTCGTACGCCTCCTGCCACCCAGCGTCGCGCAGGCACGCGACGGGCGCATTTTCGATTCCCGAATTGAAATCGCCGCAGATGATCTGCGGGAAGCCGTCGGCATACTGCGCGCACTCCCCGACGATCATCTTCATCTGCTCGCGCCGCGCATCGTCCGACTTGTGGTCGAGGTGGATGTCCAGCACGCGGAACTCCGCGCCGCTCTTCCGGTCGCGCAGGCGCACCCAGTTGCAGTGGCGGGCGCGCATCGTGTTCCACGAACAACTGCCCGCGGCAAGCGGGGTTTCCGACAGCCAATAGCAGCCCGACGAGACGAACTCGTAGCGCTTTTTGCTGAAGAAAATCACGTTCTTGCCGATAAAGTGATAACCCTCGGTATAGGGGTCCATCTCCGGACCGGCGAATCCGTAAGCGACATAATCCGAGAATTTTTCCTTGAAATAGTTATACGAATCGTAAATCACCTCCTGCATGCAGATCACATCGGGTCTGTACATGCGGATCGCCTTCAGGCAGGCGTCGCGGCGGTCCTCCCAGCGGCGTCCTGCGGTCTCGTCTTCGGGCAGTCCCGTGATGCGGACGTTGCAGGTCATGACGCGGGTCGCCGGCTGCCCGGACGCCGGACGCGCCGCAGTTGCGGAGCCCGCCGTAACGCAGGCCGCAAGACAGCCTGCCAGACACAGCATAAAACTCTTCTTCATCGGTTCAAATCTTAAAGCAAGCGCTGCAGCGGGCGGAATCCGGCCCGCCACAGGCTCACCCGGTTTAAACATTATCTAACAAAAAAACCGTATCAACGAAGGTATGCACCGGTCTGGCGCAGTTCTTCCCGCACCTTCTCCACATCGACCGCCGAGGGGCGTACGCCCTCTTCGAGCGCGATGCGCGCCGCACGTCCGGCGGCCTCGCCCAGCGCCATGCAGGTGGACATCACGCGCGTCGAAGCCATCGCTTCGTGGTTCATCGACGAGCAGCGGCCCGCAACCAGCAGGTTCTCGACCGCGGCCGGCACGAGCGAACGGTAGGGAATGTCGTAGCAGTCCTCGCACCAGTGGAGCGTGCAGTCGCCGCCCGTGGCATGGTGGATATCCACCGGATAGCTGGCCACGGCGACCGCGTCGTCGAAGCGGCGGCAGGCGAGGATATCCTCGGCCGTCAGGATGTATTTGCCGACGATCACGCGGCTCTCGCGGATGCCCATAAAGGGAGCCACCTTCTCGCGCCATGCGTTTTCGAAACCGGGAACGAAGTTCTTCAGGTAGCGTTCCAGTTCGTAAATCTGCTTGCGGCCCTCCACCTCGCCGTGCGTATAGCTTTCCGGCTTGGTCGAATCGACGCCGCTCACACGCGACATGTTCACCCAGATTTCGTCGTCCTTGATGCCGGTGATGAGGATCGTACGCGCCACGGGAATCTTATACCCCGCCTCTTCGGCCTTGCGGATCTGGTTGCGCAGGCCGACGGTGATGAATTTCCCGGTCCGGAACTGCTCGGCGGGCATGGTGTCCATGTCGAAGACATCGGGCCGGCCGACCAGCGCATCGCGCAGTTTCTGCACGTCGACGCCCTTCATGCAGAACATCAGCGTCGGGGGCTGCATGCCGCCGTCGGCATCGCCCTTGCGACACTCGACGCCCGCACGGCAGGCCACGTCGCCGTCGCCCGTACAGTCGATGACCGTCTTGGCGAGGATCGCCTCGCGTCCCGCCTTGCTCTCGACGACGACGCCTTCGACAGCATCGCCGTTTTTAACGACGTCCACGCAGAAGACGTACATCAGCACCTCGACGCCGACCTCCTGCAGCATCTCCAGCGCCACGGTCTTCGCCTCTTCGGGGTCGATGATCGTCAGGCTCACATGGAGCTTGCAGGGACGGTGTTCGCCGGCGGCGCCCCGCGCACGCAGGCGGTCGATGAAGAGCTGGGGCAGTCCTTTGATAATCTGGTTGCCCTTGCGTCCGAGATAACCCAGAATCGGCAGACCGATGGTCAGGTTGCCGCCCAGATAGCCGCGGCTTTCGATCAGCATGACGCGCAGGCCCTTGCCTGCCGCCGCACGTGCGGCCATGATGCCCGCGGGGCCGCCGCCCACGACGAGCACGTCCACTTCGGCGCGAACCGGAATCTCCCGCCGGAGTTCCGTAATCGTTTTTTTCTGATTTGCCATATTTGCAATGTTTTAAGGTTTATTTTACGTTTTTGGGTGTTTCGTGGCGTACCATGCGCCACAGGATAACGGCCGTGACGAGGTGCATCACGCCCATGACGGCGAACAGCACGTTGCCCATCGTCGCCAGCAGCGAACCGATGAAAATGTTGAACACCGCGCCGCCCACGGCTCCCGCGCCGGCCGTGATGCCGACCACGCTGGCGACGTTCTTCACGGGGAATGCCTCGGCGATGACCACGCAGATCGTGTAAAGCCAGCTCCCAGCCGTTATTTCTACGCTGAAGGTTATCAGGAGCGTTTCGAAAAAGGTGAGGCCCAGAAACAACTTTCCAAAGAATTCGTCCGCGAATGGTTAATGGAAAATGGCTTCCAGGGTAAAGACGGTCAGAAAGTACCGGAAATGACTCCGGCTATCGTACAAAGCATCAGCGACCGTTACATCGAATTGTTCGAAAACATCACCGGCGAGAAATTTGTGAAAGAAGATACCAGCAACATCGCTGAACGTATCGAAAAGAACGTAATGGATTTCTTGACAAAATAAGAATGGACTACCCACAACAACATATCAAGCCTTACAACGAGGAAGGCAAAAAGACCGAGCAGGTGGAACGTATGTTCGATAATATCGCACATGCTTACGACAAACTGAATCATACCTTGTCTTTAGGTATCGACCGCAGCTGGCGTCGCAAAGCCATTGCCTGGCTCCGTCCTTTCCATCCGCAACGTATGATGGATGTGGCTACCGGTACGGGGGATTTCGCTATCCTTGCCTGCCGCAAACTGCAACCTGCCGAACTGATCGGCACGGACATCTCGGAAGGCATGATGAACGTGGGTCGTGAAAAAGTAAAGAAGGAAGGACTCTCGGACAAAATTTCTTTTGCCCGGGAGGACTGTACTTCACTCTCTTTTGCCGATAATGACTTTGACGCTATTACCGTTGCCTTCGGTATCCGCAACTTCGAAGATCTCGACAAAGGGCTCTCCGAAATGTGCCGCGTACTGAAACCGGGCGGACATCTCGTTATCCTGGAACTGACTACTCCGGACCGTTTCCCGATGAAGCAATTATTTTCCATTTATTCCAAAGCCGTCATTCCGTTATTAGGCAAACTTCTCTCCAAAGACAACAACGCATACCGTTATCTGCCGGACACAATCAAAGTCTTTCCGCAAGGAGAAATAATGAAAGGTGTCATCTCACGAGCCGGATTCAGCGAAGTAAACTTCCGGCGGCTGACATTTGGTATCTGCACGCTTTACACCGCGACAAAATAATGAGTTATTATGAATGGTTAATTTAATTCTTTCGTGTTATGGAAAAATATGGTTTAATCGGCTACCCTCTAAGACATTCATTCTCCATCGGATACTTTAACGAGAAGTTCAAATCCGAAGGCATCAACGCAGAATATGTGAACTTCGAGATTCCTCAAATCAATGATTTTATGGAAGTTATCGAGGAGAACCCCAATTTGCGAGGTCTCAATGTCACTATCCCTTACAAAGAGCAGGTGATCCCCTTCTTGAACGAGCTTGATCCGGACACCGCAAAAATAGGTGCTGTCAATGTAATCAAGATTATCCGCCAACAGAAAGGAAAAGTTAAACTGATCGGCTATAACTCCGACATCATAGGATTTACCCAGTCCATTCAACCGTTATTACAGGCTCATCACAAGAAAGCGTTAATTCTGGGAACCGGCGGTGCTTCCAAAGCTGTCTACCACGGACTCAAAAACCTGGGAATCGAAAGTGTTTTCGTTTCGCGTACTCACAAAGCGGACGGAATGCTTACTTACGAGGAGCTGACTCCTGAAATTATGGCCGAATATACAGTTATTGTCAACTGTACTCCCGTAGGTATGTTTCCCAAAGTAGATTTCTGCCCGAATATCCCCTACGAGCTATTGACTCCAAACCATTTGCTCTACGATTTGTTATATAATCCGAACGTCACCCTCTTCATGAAAAAAGGAGAAGCACAAGGCGCTGTTGTCAAAAACGGCCTGGAAATGCTGCTGCTTCAAGCATTTGCCGCTTGGGAAATCTGGAACCGGTAGCCAGCGGAATGTCTCTCCCGAGTTCTCATGCGGAAGGTAAATAACAGGACGTGATTTCCTGACAGACAAAGAGATTATTTATAAATTGGGATAAGTTATGAGAAAGAGAATTATTTATGTCATTATCATTGTCGTGCTGCTGTTGACCGGTTGCACAATCGGCGGGAGTTTCTATATGTTGAATTTCTCTCTGACCCCGGATGCCAAGATATTGTCTAAAGATGCTGACTCTTATCCCTATATGTACAGAAACTATCCATTCCTCCGCCCATGGGTGGATAGTTTGCGCCAAGCGGACGCACTCAAAGATACTTTTATTATCAATCCGCACGGTATCCAGCTTCATGCATATTATGTTGCCGCCCCTAAACCGACCGACAAGACGGCAGTGATCGTTCACGGATATACGGATAACGCCATTCGTATGTTTATGATCGGGTATTTGTACAACCGTGATTTGGGCTATAACATTCTGCTCCCCGACCTTCAACATCAGGGCGAGAGCGAAGGGCGTGCCATTCAAATGGGGTGGAAAGACCGTTTTGACGTACTCCAATGGATGAACATTGCCAACAAGATTTTTGGAGACAGCACTCAAATGGCGGTGCACGGTATTTCAATGGGAGGTGCGACCACCATGATGGTGTCCGGTGAGGAGCAGCAGCCTTTTGTCAAATGCTTTGTGGAAGATTGCGGCTATACCAGCGTATGGGATGAGTTCTCGCATGAACTGAAATCGTCCTTCTTTCTTCCTCCTTTCCCACTGATGTATACCACAAGCTGGCTATGTGAGAAAAAATACGGGTGGAACTTCAAAGAGGCTTCCTCATTGAAGCAGGTGGCGAAATGCAAGTTACCGATGTTGTTTATCCACGGAGACAAAGACACGTATGTGCCCACCTGGATGGTGTACCCGCTTTATGAAGCAAAACCGGAGCCTAAAGAACTTTGGATTGTATCGGGGGCTGCTCATGCCGTTTCATACCAGGAGAATAAACAGGAGTACACCGATAAAGTCCGTGACTTCGTCGGGCGATACATTCATTAAACCTATTATAACAAAGAGTTTTAAAACCATAACAGAAAAAGTTTCTATCTTTGCAAATGTAAAACAACTGTTATGAAATCAATATTCACATTTATAATTGCCGCCTTTTTGCTGTTTCCTCTGCAAGCTCAGGAGAAAGTATACACGGTAGATAATCTTCCCAAAGTCCACCTGCAAAACAAGATGCAATATGTTTGTAATCCGGCGGGAATACTGTCGCAAGCGGCTTGTGACAGCATAGATGCCATGCTATATGCATTGGAACAGCAGACGGGCATTGAAACGGTGGTTGCCGTAGTTCCCTCTATCGGGGAGACAGACTGTTTCGACTTTTGCCACCAACTGCTGAATAAATGGGGTGTAGGGAAGAAAGACAAAAACAATGGTCTGGTTATTTTATTAGTTACCGACCAACGTTGTATTCAATTTTATACCGGCTACGGCTTGGAAGGTGTGCTTCCGGATGCAATCTGCAAAAGGATTCAAACGAAATATATGATTCCTTATCTGAAAGATGGGAACTGGGACGCAGGAATGGTGGCAGGTTTGAAAGCAACTTGTCAACGGCTCGACGGTTCTATGGAGAATGATTCTCTGGCGGAACCCGGAGACGGAGGTTCATTTGATTTCTTCCTCGCTCTTTTCTGCTTCTTCGCTATCGGCGGGGGACTCGCCTTTTTTGCAGCACGGAAACAAAGCCGTTGCCCGAATTGCGGGAAACACCAATTACAAAGAAGCGGAAGCAGGCTTGTTTCCCGAATCAACGGAGTGAAGACCGAAGATATTACTTATACGTGCAGGAACTGCGGACATACGCTCGTGCGTCGCCACCAAAGTTATGACAATGATTATCACCATCGGGGTGGCGGCGGAGGCGGTCCGTTTATCGGTGGCTTCGGAGGAGGTCGAGGTTTCGGAGGAGGCGGAGGTTTTAGCGGCGGGAGCTTCGGGGG
>OGRC01002242.1_pt1 | contig 10805 bp, 9 predicted proteins | sample 1553431 | NCBI WGS metagenome assembly OGRC01 (sample SAMEA2580064, study PRJEB22360) | human gut metagenome | biome: human gut; feature: human-associated habitat; material: faeces | place: Denmark | collected 2008/2010
GCCGGCGTAAGGGTGGAAAGGCAGTGTAAGAGACTACCGCCTCTGCGGTAACGGAGAGGGCACATGTAAACCCCATTCGAAGCAAGACCGGATAGAAGCAATGTGGCGGCCCGTCACGCTTCAGGTAGGTCGCTTGAGCACGGCGGCAACGTCGTGCCTAGATAGATGATTGTCCACGACATAACCCGGCTTATCGTTTTGCTTAACACATTTTATTTCCCCTTTCTACTTTAGCAGTATAAAGCTGTAATTCGGTAAAATTATTTGCAGTCAGTTGAAAGGATGATTATTTTATAATAGACAGGAGAGAAAGCAATGGGTATGAAAATAAACGCACATCTTCCGATTCCGGCAGATTTGAAAGCAGAATATCCGATTCCTTCGGAAATTCTCAGGATCAAAGAAGAAAGAGATAAGGAAATACGGCAGATTTTTGAAGGAAAGTCAGACAAGTTTCTTGTAATTGTCGGTCCGTGTTCGGCGGATAATGAAGATTCAGTATGTGAATATGTATCAAGATTAGCAAAAGTGAATGAAAAAGTATCAGATCGTTTGATGATCGTTCCGAGAATTTATACGAATAAGCCGCGAACAACAGGTGAGGGATATAAAGGGATGCTGCATCAGCCAAAGCCGGATGAAGCGCCGGATCTTTTGGCCGGGATCATTGCCATTCGAAAGATGCATATCAGAGCAATCGAGGAAAGTGAACTTACAGGGGCAGACGAGATGTTATATCCTGAAAACAGAAGTTATCTCGATGATATTTTGTCATATGAGGCAATCGGTGCCAGATCTGTGGAAAATCAGCAGCATCGTCTGACAGCCAGTTCAATGGATATTCCGGTCGGAATGAAAAATCCGACGAGTGGAGATTTTTCTGTGATGCTTAATTCCGTAGTGGCAGCGCAGAGTTCTCATTCTTTTATTTACAGAGGAATGGATGTGACGACTGACGGAAATGATCTTGCACATGTAATTTTGCGCGGTGGAGTCGATAAATACGGAACATGTATTCCGAACTATCATTATGAAGATCTGATCCGTCTTTCTGACATGTATCAGCAAAGAGATTTGAAAAATCCGGCGGCGATCATTGACGCGAACCATTCAAATTCAAATAAACAGTTTAAAGAGCAGATTCGAATTGTCAGCGAGGTGCTGCATAGCAGAAATTATAACAGCGAATTAAAAAAATTGATCAAAGGTGTTATGATCGAGAGTTATTTGGAAGAAGGCTGCCAAAAAATCGAGGAAAACCGCATCTATGGAAAATCGATCACAGATCCGTGTCTTGGATGGGAAGATACGGAAAGATTGATCTATAAGATCGCAGAAGAGTGTTAGTATTAAAGATAGTAAAAGCGTTGAATAAGTTTTTGAGAAATAGAAAAGGAAATGAACGGGGAGTCAAGTGTGTTTGGCAGCCATTCATTTCCTTTTTTGAATACAGGGGAAGTTTATCTTTGTCTGCGGTATTTTTCTTCGCAGTATTTGCAGCGATAGATTTGGTTTTCTTCATCTGTCAGGACGAAAACGTGATCCAGTTCCTGTTCGATCGAAGTAATGCAGCGTGGATTCTTACAGCGAATAACATTTCGGATCTCTTTTGGAAGGGTAAGCTGTTTCTTGCTGACAATCTGCTCGTTTTCGATAATATTTACCGTGATATTATGATCGATAAATCCTAAGATATCAAGATCCATAAAATCAATGGGACATTCGATCTTCATAATGTCTTTTTTCCCCATTTTATTGCTGCGGGCATTTTTGATAATCGCGACGCAGCAGTCCAGTTTATCAAGATGGAGATATTTGTAGATCTCCATACTTTTTCCGGCTTCAATGTGATCAAGTACGAAGCCTTCTGTAATGCTTCCGACATTCAATGTGTTTTTAACCATGATCTGTTCCTTTTCCTTTCTCAGTCAACATGAATTTCAAGCAGTGTGAGAATCAGTGCCATACGTACATATACGCCGTATTGAACCTGGCGGAAATAAGCGGCGCGAGGGTCGTTGTCGACTTCCGTTGAAATTTCGTTTACTCGCGGAAGAGGATGGAGCACATACATATCTTCCGGCGCAAGTTTCATTTTTGCTTTGTCAAGTATGTAGAAATCTTTCATGCGGACATAATCTTCTTCGTTAAAAAAACGTTCTTTCTGAACCCTTGTCATATAGAGAATATCCAGATTCGGCATTGCATCTTCTAAGCGAACGACTTCTTCATAAGGAATATTTTTTCGGTCAAGCACTTCGTGGCGAATGTATTCGGGAAGTCTTAATTCCTCAGGAGAAATCAGAATAAACCGGATACCTTCATATCTCACAAGTGCGTTGATCAAAGAGTGAACGGTACGTCCGAACTTTAAGTCGCCGCACAGTCCGATCGTCATATTTCCAAGACGCCCTTTTACATTGCGGATTGTAAGCAGGTCGGTCAATGTCTGTGTCGGATGCTGATGTCCGCCGTCCCCTGCGTTGATGACCGGAATCGAGGAGTGCTGACAGGCAACCATAGGAGCTCCTTCTTTCGGATGTCTCATGGCGCAGATGTCGGCATAACAGGAAATGGTGCGGATCGTGTCTGATACACTTTCTCCTTTTGCCGCGGAGCTGGAATCAGCGGAAGAAAAGCCCATAATGCTTCCGCCTAAATTCAACATAGCTGCCTCATGACTCAACCGGGTTCTTGTGCTCGGTTCATAAAATAGTGTTGCAAGTTTCTTCCCTGCACAGGCATGTGCATATTTTGCCGGATGTGCTTCGATATCCTGAGCAAGATCCAGCAGTTTGTCAAGTTCTTCCACTGAAAAGTCCAGCGGACTCATTAAATGTCTCATACAAAACCTCCTAAAATCTTTATTTATAATATACTAAAATCTGTTCCTTTTCAACTGTAAACTTCCCCGGAATATGTTTGGAAGAGGGATGCCGGAATCTGTGTTATAAACGGTCTTGGGAATCGTGGGATTCTGCTTTTATATTTAGATATTTTTACAGAAATGTAGATTTTGAGAAAAAAATATACTATACTGTTGAGAAAAGAAAAATTTGGGGGCATCGGAGGAAAAAATGACAGCGCTGGATGAGTTAAGAGGAAAACTGGATAAGATAGATGATGAGATCGCAAGACTTTATGAAGATCGAATGGAAGTTTGCCGGAAAGTCGGAGAATATAAAGTAAAATCAGGAAAAAAAGTGTTTGACAGACAACGGGAGAGAGAAAAACTTTCAGATGTTATGTCGAAAGTGGACGGTGAGTTTAATAAGAAAGGGATACAGGAGCTGTATCAGCAGCTTATGTCTATGAGCCGCAAACTTCAATACAGTCAGCTTGTGGAGGCGGGAGCGCTTGGACGTCTTCCGTTTATCAGGGTTGATGATTTGGATCGGGAGAATGCACGCGTTGTATTTCAGGGGACGGAGGGAGCTTACTCTCAGGCTGCGATGCACCAGTTCTTTGGACAGGGCGTAAACAGCTTCCATGTAAGAACGTTTCGGGAGGCAATGGAAGCGATAGAGGAAGGTTCGGCTGACTATGCAGTGCTTCCGATTGAGAATTCTACGGCAGGTGCGGTGAATGAAATGTATGATCTGCTTGATGAATTTGAAAATTATATTGTGGCAGAGACGATCCTTCCGATCGTGCATACATTATCAGGACTGCCTGGGGCGGCGCTTTCGGACATAAAAAAAGTGTATTCGAAAACCGAGGCTCTCATGCAGACGTCAGATTTTTTAGATGAGCATGGAGATTGGCAGAAGATCAGTGTTGTCAATACTGCCATCGCAGCGAAAAAAGTGATTGAGGAGCAGGATATTTCACAGGCTGCGGTATGCAGCTCCTATGCGGCGAAAGTACATGGGCTGGAAATTCTTGTTGATGGGATCAATAATGATGAAGACAATTCCACACGTTTTATTGTTGTGACGAATCAGAAAATCTTTTTGAAAGATGCTTCCAAAATCAGTATTCGGTTTGAATCACCGCATCAAAGCGGATCGCTGTACGGAATTTTATCTCATTTTATATACAATGATCTGAATATGACAAAGATTGCCTCGCGTCCGATCAAAGGACGTCCGTGGGAATATTGCTTCTTTGTTGATTTTGAGGGGAATTTGGAAGATCCTGCTGTAAAAAATGCGATCAGGGGACTTCGGGAAGAGGCAATGAATCTGAAAATACTCGGAAATTATTGATAGAAGTGCCAAGATATAAGAGGGCGGAAGGAGAGAGCAGAAAATGCGTACAAATGAACTGATGCTGTATAAAAATATGGAGCATGGCGAGATCTTGCAGGATATGACATTTCTTATGGAAAACTGTGAGAATGAATATTATAACAGGGAGGATTTAAGAAGTCTTCTTTACGAATGTATGAATGAAATATTGGAGCTTTCCGTAAGTCATGGGTTTGAGGGAAATCTTTGGCATACATATCTGACATTTCTTCTTGTTAACGATGAAAATGCTTACAGTACATCATGTGAGATCGTTGGGGAAATTGACGGAAGCATTAATGAGATTGCCCTTCATGATTTTCAGATTTTTAAAGAATTGTTTGATTACGATTTTCAGAAAATGGAGCGACAACTTTCGGCAGAATGTATGCAGATCCTTTTTGATTATAAGAATACAAGCAATGCAGGGAAAGTCTTTAATCGACGGGTTCGGGATCGGATCTGCACTCTTTCGCAGGGACTTGGCTCATCCGGAGATGCAGTTGATTTTAAGAGAAAGATGACACAGTTTTACAAAGAATTCGGCGTTGGAAAACTGGGACTTCACAAAGCGTTTCGGATCGATCATCCAGAAGGCCAAGAGATGTCTGTGGAACCGATCACAAATATTGCACATGTGCATCTTGACGATCTTGTAGGTTATGAGATCGCGAAAAAGAAACTGACGGATAATACAGAAGCTTTTGTAAAAGGGAAAAAGGCGAATAATTGCCTGTTATTCGGAGATGCCGGTACAGGAAAGTCTTCTTCGATCAAAGCGATCTTGAATCAATATTATGATCAGGGACTTCGGATGATCGAGGTGTATAAACATCAATTTCAAGATTTAAATGATGTGATCGCACAGATTAAAAATCGTAATTACAAATTCATCATCTATATGGACGATCTGTCTTTTGAAGAGTTCGAGATCGAATATAAATATTTAAAAGCGGTGATTGAAGGCGGATTGGAGAGAAAACCGGATAATGTTTTGATTTATGCGACCTCAAACAGGCGTCATCTGATCCGTGAGACGTTCCGGGATAAGGCTGACAGAGATGAAGATTTACATACGAACGATACGGTTCAGGAAAAATTATCGCTTGTGGCAAGGTTCGGTGTGACAATTTATTTTGGCTCTCCTGACAAGAAGGAGTTCCGGCAGATCGTCCGTGCGCTTGCACAGAAGAATAAAATAGACATGCCGGAAGAAGAACTGTTTTTGGAAGCAAATAAATGGGAACTGGCTCACGGCGGCCTTTCAGGAAGGACGGCGCAGCAGTTTATTGATTATCTTTTGGGGCAGAATTAACGGCGCAGAAGTGTATTGAGTATCTTTCAAGAGAGAATGAAACAGGCGTCAGACATTCATCAGTGTTTTGAGAATGTCTGACGCCTGAAATTTTATAGATCTGAAGTTTTAGATATTCTTTAGATATCCGAAATTTTATACGCCTGAAACCTTCTGGAGATCACGGATGTCGCTGTCGATGATCAGAGAATAATTTGTGTAGTAAACAACAAATCCGGGTTTTGCCCCTTTTGGTTTTTTGACATGCTTTTTTTCCACATAGTCGATTTCCACTTTTTCGCTTCCGCGCATACTTGAATAATAAGCGGCAAGCCGTCCGGCTTCTTCAAAAGTACGGTCAGGAAGTTCTTCTCCGTTTGTCTTTACGATTACATGGGATCCGGGAGCTTGTTTTGCATGAAACCACCAGTCGTTGCCGGCAGCAAAATCAAATGTAAGCGCATCGTTTTGCAAGTTGTTTTTTCCTACATACATATGAAAACCGTCGCTTGAAAGGTAATGGAGCGGTTCGTTTTTCAGTTTTATTTTTTTGCGGACTGCTTTGCGGCGGATATATCCGGTTTCAGACAGTTCTTCCTTAATGGCGGCAAGGTCATCTTCTGTCATTGCGATATCAAGAGCTGTCTGTATCGATTCGAGATATGTGATCTCATCTTTTGTTTCCTGACTTAATTGAGTAAGCGCTTCAAAGGTTCGTTTTTGTTTGTTGTATTTTGCAAAAAAACGTTGTGCATTTTCCTGTGGAGTTTTTGTCGGATCTAAAGGGATCGTGACGGTTTCATTTGTGTAATAATTCAGCGCTTCCATCTGTTTTGCCCCTTCGGGAACACCATATCCGTAGGCGTTGATCAGTTCGCCGTAAACTTTGTATTTGTCTCTGTTTTCCGTGTCTTTTAGCTGACGCGTCTGCAGATCATATTTCTTTCGATTCCTTTCAAGCGCAATCTGTATAATGTGTCTGAGATCGACGGATTTTTGACGAATCCGTGTGATTTGACTTCTTTCCGAATAGTAGGTAAGAAGAACTTCGCACACAGAAGGCAAGAGTTTCTTTTCATATCCGGTAAGATGGGTGAGTGCAAGAGCTGAAAATTCTTTCGGTTCTTGCTTGTCATAGTAGATCGCTGGTTCAAATTTTCCTTCTTTTACCGCAGATAAATAGATGGTGAACTGGGTATACAGATGAAAGAGGATGTCGTGGTCATATTCTTTCGCCGGAATGTCTGAGTCGATACCTGAAAGAAAGCAGATCTCTTCGGCCGTAACCGGACTGATACCTGTAAAACTTGTATATAGAGCTTTTGCCACCGGCATCGGTTTTTCACAGATAAGCGGGAAAAATTCTTCCCATTCTGTTGCAATAGGATCTTTTTTGTGCATCGTATCCGGAATAAAATATTCCCGTCCGGGCAGAACTTCCCTGACAGAACTCATCTGGGCAGGAACGTGTTTGATACTGTCTATGATCAGTCCGTCCTCGGAACAGAAAATGATATTACTGTGTTTTCCCATAATCTCAACGATAAGTTTTTTTCTGCAAAGGTCTCCAAGCTCGTCAAAATGTTCGATCGTAAAACAAATGATCCGTTCCAGTTTTGGCTGCGAGATTTCGACAATGCGTCCGTTGCTGATATGCTTTCTTAAAAGCATACAAAAATTCGGCGCAGTGATGGGGCTTGGTTTATTTGTGTCTGTAAGGTAAACAAGCGGAAGAGAAGCGTTTGCAGAGATCAGAAGGCGGTGCTGTCCGTGGGGGGATTTGACCGTAAGAAGCAGCTCGTCTGTTTCGGGCTGAGCAATTTTCGCAATTCGTCCGTCTGTTAAATTTTCTTTGAGTTCGTGGACAAGTGCTGCCACGACGATTCCGTCAAAAGCCATGATAAATTCTCCATATCTTAGATTGTTCGGAAGAAAGAATAAAACGATTTTTCTTTTCAATCCGAATATAAAAGAAAGTATACCATAATCAGAGGAATGAAAAAAGACCTGTTGACCATTTGCACGCCTTAGAGGTATAATAACTAAAATTACAGCTATCGTCAGCATAACAGTATCTGAAAGATAATATGCCTGCTGACGAAATGAAAAATACGAGGAACAGCAAGATGATAAAAAGCATGACAGGGTTTGGAAGATGTGAAGTTCTGAAGGACTCAAGAAAATTTACAGTAGAATTGAAAAGTGTGAACCACAGGTATCTTGATGTGAATATTCGGATGCCGAAGAAATTGAACTTTTTTGAAACATCGATTAGGACGCTTCTGAAATCTTATGCAGACAGAGGAAAAGTAGATATTTTTATTACATACGAAGATTTGTCGCAGTCACAGGTTTCTGTAAAATATAACGCGGCGCTTGCGGCTGAATATTTGAACTATCTGAATCAGATGGCGGAACAATTTTCTTTGGAAAATGATATCCGTGTCAGTACGTTGTCTAAATATCCGGAAGTATTTACGATGGAAGAGCACAGTGAGGATGAGGAAGAACTCTGGAACGGATTGAAGGAAGCTTTGGAAAGTGCATTTCGTCAATTTGTGGAGATGAGGACGAAAGAGGGAGAACGGCTGAAAAAAGATATTTTGTCTAAGTTGGATTTCCTCAGCGGTCAGATTACATTTATCGAACAACGGTCTCCGCAGATTGTTGCGGAATATAGGGAAAAGTTGGAAGAGAAGATGAGGGAATTGTTGTCGGATACACAGATCGACGATAATCGGATTGCAGCAGAAGTGATTCTTTTTGCAGATAAGATCTGTACGGATGAGGAAGTGGTGAGACTGAAAAGTCATATTCAACATATGAAAGAAACATTGGATGAATCAAACGGAATCGGAAGGAAGCTTGATTTTATTGCTCAGGAAATGAATCGGGAGGCGAATACGATCTTGTCGAAAGCAAATGATTTGGAAGTGTCGAACTGTGCGATCAGTCTTAAGACAGAGATTGAGAAGATCAGAGAACAGATACAGAATATCGAATAGGAGGGAATACTGTGGACAGAAAAGGAATTTTGATCGTTGTATCGGGATTTTCAGGATCGGGAAAAGGAACGCTGATGAAAGAACTTCTGTCAAGATATCCTGATACATATGCGTTGTCTGTCTCGGCGACAACGAGGCAGCCAAGAGACGGAGAACAAGATGGAAGAGAATATTTTTTCATAACAGAAGATGAATTTGAAAAAATGATTGCCAAAGAGGAATTGATAGAGTATGCTAGATATGTGAAAAATTATTATGGTACTCCGAAGGAGTATGTAAGAAAGCAATTAGATGCGGGGAAAGATGTAATTCTTGAAATAGAAATACAGGGTGCTTTGAAAGTAAAAGAAGCGTTTCCCGATACATTGCTTTTATTTGTGACACCACCGAATGCCGAAGAACTGAAAAAAAGGCTGGTAGGCAGAGGAACGGAAACGATGGATGTGATCGAGTCTAGAATGAACCGCGCCTGTGAAGAAGCAGAGGGAATGGGACATTATGATTACCTTGTCGTTAATGATGATTTGGAGTTGTGCGTAGAAGAGATGCACACGATTATCCAAGGTGAGCACCGCAGAAGTTTTCGGAATGAAGCATTCATGAAGACGATAAAAGAAGATTTGGAAAGATTGAAAGGAGAAAATTAAATATGCTGCATCCGTCTTATACAGATTTGATGAAAGTTGTAAACAAAGATGTCGAAGAAGGGGAAACAAAAATTGTCAACAGTCGTTATTCGATCGTGATGGCAACATCAAAGCGCGCCAGACAGTTGATCGCCGGAGACATTCCGCTTGTTGATGTGAAAGAAGGAGAAAAGCCGCTGTCGATTGCGATTGAAGAGCTGAATAAAGGCGAGTTGAAGATCATGGCCGAAAGTGCGGCAGAAGAAGAGTAAGAACAATGAGGCAGAACCAAAAGGTATCTGCCTTTTTCATGTTAGCAGGAGAAATCTTGCCGCGCTAAAGTGGAAAAGTATTTGAAAATGTGAGAAATCTGAATAATAAGAAGTAAGAAGGAAGATGAGGTATGAAACAGATATGAAAATATTGTTTATCTCTCTGGGATGTGACAAGAATCTCGTAGATACGGAAGTGATGCTTGGACTTTTGGCGTCAAGAGGATATGAGATGACAGATGATGAAAGTCAGGCGGATATTATTGTAATTAATACATGCTGCTTTATTCATGATGCAAAGGAAGAGAGTATTCAAAACATCCTTGAGATGGCGGAATATAAAAAATCGGGACAGCTTAAAGCATTGATCGTGACAGGGTGTTTGGCACAAAGATACAGACAGGAAATTCTAGATGAGATTCCGGAAGTGGATGAAGTGCTTGGAACAACAGCGTACGATAAGATTTTAGATGCGGTCGATCAGGCGCTGAAAGGGAAAAGCGGAGTGATTCTTTCTGATCTTAATGCACTGCCTGTTTTGGAGACGACGCGTCTTGTGACAACAGGAGGGCATTTTGCATATCTGAAAATCGCGGAAGGTTGTGATAAGCATTGCACTTATTGTATTATCCCGAAAATACGCGGGAATTTTAGAAGCGTTCCGATGGAGAGACTTGTGAAAGAGGCAGAGCAGCTTGCAGAACAAGGCGTCAAAGAACTGATCCTCGTGGCGCAGGAGACAACGCTTTACGGAAAGGATCTGTATGGAGAGAAGTGTCTTCATAAACTTGTGGAAGAATTGTGTAAAATTGCCGGAATTCGGTGGATTCGTATCTTATACTGCTATCCGGAAGAAATTACAAATGAGTTGATAGAAGTGATGAAAAGAGAACCAAAAGTATGTCATTATCTTGATCTTCCGATTCAGCATGCGAGTGATGGTATTTTAAAAAGAATGGGCAGAAGGACGTCAAAACAGGAATTGATCGATATCGTGAAAAAGCTGAGAAAAGAAATTCCTGATATTTGTCTTCGCACAACATTGATTACCGGATTTCCGGGGGAAACACAGGAACAGCATGAGGAATTGATGCAGTTTGTTGATGAAATGGAATTTGACCGTTTGGGAGTCTTTACTTACTCGCCGGAAGAGGATACTCCGGCAGCCGTTATGCCGGATCAGATAGAGGAAGAAGTAAAAGAAGATCGGCAGGCGGATTTGATGGAACTTCAGCAGGAGATTGCGTTTGACAATGCGGAGAAGATGATCGGCAGAGAAATGCTTGTTATGATCGAAGGAAAAGTAGCGGATGAGAATGCTTATGTGGGCAGGACATACCGCGATGCTCCGAATGTGGACGGATTGATTTTTATTAACA
>OGRC01002243.1_pt1 | contig 10805 bp, 8 predicted proteins | sample 1553431 | NCBI WGS metagenome assembly OGRC01 (sample SAMEA2580064, study PRJEB22360) | human gut metagenome | biome: human gut; feature: human-associated habitat; material: faeces | place: Denmark | collected 2008/2010
ACCAAATGATGTTTAATTCTTCCATTTAACTTGTACAGTTTTTATACTAACATCAATATTTATATTATTATACTATAGTTTGGAAAAATAAAAAATTGTATTTCATCAACGTTTCATAAATGATGTGTATAATATTATTGAAAGTAGTTATAAACGGCTATTGTTTAAAAAATAAAGGAATAAAGGAGGAAAGAATTATGGAAAAAAAAGTATCAAGAGGTGCATTCCTATTACTTACGTTATGTTTGAGCTTAAGTACAGTTGGGTGTAAAAAAAGTAATGAAAGCAATAAAATTAAAGAAGGACAATCAATAAGTTCTGAAGAGAAGGGTACGTCAACTAACAAAAAGGATAAAAATACAACATTTAAGCCATCAGATTATACTTTAAAAACAAAAAAAGAATATGTTTATGAATATTTAGGTCTTAAATTTAAACTTTCAAATAAATTTAAAAAGTATATGGATGATAAAAAGATAGCGATGTTAGATGATCAAAGTCCTATAAATAAGGAATTAAAATATGCTTTTTTAACTTTTAATAAAATGACTAAAGAGCAAAAAAAAGCAGTTGTTAATAAAAAGGAAGGTGGTTATGAAAAATGGGAAAATGGGCTTAAAAGAATTGGAACTATTGGTATCTTTGAAAAAAATACATCAGAAGAAAAAATATCTAAAATGACAAAATGTGATACTCATACTAAAATAGGAGTTTCAAGTGATGAAAAATACGATTGCTATTTTAGTACAAACAGCGGATCTGAAATTAAACTTCTGAATGAATTTAAAAAAACTGAGATTCAAATTATAGAAAAAAAAGAACGTCCTAAAAATGGTTTTGTTCTATCAGAAAAAACTGATTTAGAAAATACAGAAGCATTTAAAAAATAATCAGTTAGGAATTTACGTAAACTATTACCAAAAGACATAAATGGTTAGGATTTTACAAGTAAATATTTTGAGAAGTATGGTAAACGTATTTACAATTTAGCGTAAAGTTTGTGTAAAAGAGATTCCAAATTTAGTTGAGGTTTAGAACGAAATAAAAATTAAATGTTTTAATATTGTTAGTGTTGTTACAGATAATGTTGATGATAACGGTGAAAACAAGTGAGTAATTGAAAAAGAATTAACAAAAATAAAAAATAAGTAAATGTAAAGTGATGAATGGTATATGGTTAATTAGTTTTAAAAAAGCCGTAATTTCTCTTTAGTAATTGTCTTTATTAATATGACTATGACTTACTATGGATATAGTCATGGAGCGAATAGAGTTGAATTGGAGAAGGTAATAAGAATTTGCTTGGAGTGTGTTGGAATTGGATAGAATTAAAAAAATTGAAACATTTAAGCTTGATAAGAATTTGAGAAAATTGAAATATATAATATCGATTGTATTTGTAATAATACTTCCTCTATTTTTAGTTGATATTTTAGGACAAGGGTCTCCATATTTTTGTAAGCTTATTAGTCCAATTGGTATGCTTGGACTTTGGGAGCTATTTATTCAGTTATTAGCCCAATTTCAGTATTCAGGCATAGACTAGATGAAGAAAAGTGCATCAGTTGCGGTAATGTGAAAAAATTTGCCAAATGAATATAGATCCAGTTGAAAATTGTAATCATCTAGAATGCATCAGATGTGGACGATGCAAAAATGCTTGTCCTGTGGACACAATTAGTCGTGGAATAAAAAAATAGAGAGGAGCTTATTAAAAAAGTGATAAAAAACGCAATAGCATATATTACAAGAAAAAAAAATAGAACATTTATTATTTTTGTTATTTTAACAATAGTTCTTTCTTGTTTGTATTCTTGTTTAACAATAATGAAATCAAGCAATGAAATAGAAAAGACTTTATATGAAAGTTCTAATTCTTCAATATCAATAACAAAAAAAGATGGTAAATATTTTAATGTTAATCAATTTAAGGATATTGAAAAATTAAAAGAAATTGAAGAAATAATAATTCAATATGATGGATTAGCAAAACTAAAAGGTGCTAAAGTAGTTAGTGGAGAGCAAAAAATAAATAGAGAAGATTTATCTGATAAATTTAAGAATGTTGTTTCACTCGAAGCTACAAATAATACTAAAAGAAACATTTTATTTAATAGTGAAGTATTTACAATTAAAGAAGGTAAAAATCTAGAGAAAAATGATAAAAACTCAATTATTGTTCATGAAGAATTCGCTAAACAAAACAATCTAAAATTAGGTGATGAAGTTGATCTTGAATTACTAGATACTGAAAAAAGTGGAAAAATAAAGAGTCATAAATTTGAAATTATAGGAATATTTTCTGGTAAAAAACAGGAAACATATACAGGTCTATCTTCTGATTTTAGTGAAAATATGGTTTTTGTGGATTATTCAACAAGCCAAGAGATATTAAATAACTTAGAAAATAATAAAATTGCAAATAAAATTTTAATGTATTCTGGTAGTTTAGAATCTACAAACTTAGTCTTAAATAAATTGAAAGAGCTTAAAATTGATGAATCAAAGTATTCCATTGAAAAAGATTCTAATGTATTTGAGGAGTCTTTAGAGTCAGTAAGTGGAATAAAACATATAATAAAAGTAATGACTTATTCTATTATGTTAGGAGGAATGATTGTTCTTTCATTAATCTTAGTTCTATGGTTAAGAGAAAGAGTTTATGAAATAGGTATATTTTTATCTATTGGAACATCTAAGATGCAAATTATAATGCAATTTATACTCGAGTTAATATTCATATCGATGCCAAGTATAATATCTTCCTTACTTTTAGGAAATGTGTTACTAAAAGTAATTGTAGATGGATTCATTAATTCAGAGGATTCAATAATTTCCGGTGGAAGTTTAATGAATAATAGTGGTTTTATGTTAAATATAGTAGCACTTGGACAAAGTTATTTAATATTAATAAGTATTATTGTTTTATCAGTTGTATTTGCTTCTTCATTAATATTAATCAAGAAGCCTAAAGAAATATTATCAAAAATAAGTTAGGAGAAAATAATGGATATATTAGAAATAAAGAATGTGGCATATAATTATGTAAATTCTAAAGAAAAAATTTTGTCAGAAGTAAATCAAAAATTTGAACTTGGGAAGTTTTATGCGATAGTAGGAAAGTCAGGAACAGGAAAAACTACACTTCTTTCCTTACTTGCTGGACTTGATAAACCTAAAACAGGAAAAATATTGTTTAATAATGAAGATATACAAAAGAAAGGATATAACAATCATAGAAAAAATAATATATCTTTAGTATTTCAAAACTACAATTTAATAGATTATTTAACACCGATTGAAAATATTAGATTAGTAAACAAATCAGCAGATGAAAGTATCTTGTTTGAACTGGGTTTAGATAAAAAACAAATAAAAAGAAATGTTATGAAATTATCTGGTGGACAGCAACAAAGAGTAGCTATTGCTAGAGCATTGGTATCAAATGCGCCAATAATACTAGCTGATGAACCTACTGGTAATTTAGACAGTGTTACTGCTGGAGAAATAATTGCTATATTAAAGACGTTGGCTAAAGACAAAAATAAATGTGTAATAGTTGTAACACATAGTAAGGAAGTAGCAGATTCTGCGGATATCATTTTAGAACTAAGTGGTAAAAATTTGAAAAAAGTAAATAAAATGAATTTGGAGGTTGAATAATGATAAAAAATGCATTTGCTTATGTAACTAGAAAAAGCTTAAAATCATTAATTATTATGTTAGTAATTTTATCTATGTCAGTTTTAAGTTTTATTAGTTTATCTATTAAAGATGCTACGGACAGAGCTTCAAAAGGCACATTGGCTAATATAACAAATAGTTTTTCTATGGAGATAAATAGACAAGTTAATCCAGGAACACCTAGAGGTGGGGGAAATGTAAAAGGTGAAGATATTAAAAAGATATCTCAAACAGATAGTATAGACTCCTATGTAAAAAGAATAAATAGTGTTGCGGATTTAGTCGATTATGATATTATTGAAACTCAAGAGACTCTTGCGAATCAATCGCCTGAAAGAGCGAAGAATTTCAAAAGAACAGTTATGTTAACTGGGGTTAATGACTCATCAAAAGAAACAAAATTTGTATCAGAAGCATATAAATTAGTAGAAGGAAAGCATTTAGAAAATGAAGATAAAAATAAAATCTTAATGCATAAAGATTTAGCTAAAAAAAATAATCTTAAAGTTGGAGATAAGATAAAATTAAAATCTAATTTATTTGACGCTGATAATGAAAAAGGTGCAGATGAAACAGTAGAAGTAGAAATTAAAGGTCTATTCGATGGGCATAATAGTGGTGGAGTAAGTGCAGCACAGGAACTATACGAAAATACATTAATCACTGATATTGATACGGCCGCTAAAGTTTATGGTAATACAGAAGATACAGCTGTATACCAAGATGCAACATTCTTTGTAAAAGGTGATAAGAATCTTGATAGTGTGATAAAAGATCTTGGGAAATTAGATATAAATTGGAGAGAATATAATTTGATTAAAAGTTCATCAAATTACCCTGCATTACAACAATCTATATCAGGTATCTACTCAATTTCAAATAAATTATTTGTAGGTTCATTAATATTTGCAGGAATTGTAGTTTCATTATTACTATTCTTATGGATGAATGCTAGAAAGAAAGAAATAGCAGTATTACTATCATTAGGTATATCAAAATTAGAAATTTTTGGTCAATTCCTAATTGAGATGATATTTATATCAATCCCCGCATTCGTTGGTTCTTATTTCTTAGCTCAATACACAGCTAGCAAACTTGGAAATAATATATTGAATAAAGTTACTGGTGATATAGCTAAACAAATAGCTAGACAATCTGCATCTAGCCAATTAGGTGGTGGGGCAGAAGCTGAAGGATTTAATAAGACATTATCAAGTTTAGATATAAATGTAGTACCTAAGTTCATAATTTATGTGGTTATATTTATGAGTTTAATACTACTTGTTTCATTGATTGTTTCTTCATTCAATATATTAAGAAAAAACCCAAAAGAATTATTAATTGACGATAATTAAAAGTTTTGGTGCTTTCTAGCACCGAAATTTTTTTGACTTTTAAATATCAAATAATATTCTGTATAATATAAGTGTATAGGCTTAAGTGGAGGTATTTATGAAAATATTAATTGTTGAAGATGATAATATGATCAGAGAGGGAATAAGTGAATATCTTTTGGAATTTGGATATACTGTTATTCAAGCTAAAGATGGAATAGAAGCTTTGTCAAAATTTAATAGCGCTATAAATTTGGTTATCTTAGATATTCAGATACCTTTTATAAATGGTTTAGAAGTGTTGAAAGAAATTAGAAAGAAAAGCAATTTACCAATTCTAATCTTGACTGCATTTAGTGATGAAGAATATAAAATTGATGCATTTACTAATTTAGCAGATGGATATGTAGAAAAGCCATTTTCATTGCCAGTCTTAAAGGTTAGAATAGATTCTTTGATTAAGAAGAATTATGGACATTTAGAGAAGTTTGAATATAAGGATTTATCGGTTAACTTTAATAGCTATACAGCTAAAATAAATGATGAAGAAATAGATGTAAATGCAAAAGAACTAGATGTATTAAAGTGTCTATTGGATAATAATGGACAAGTATTAACTAGAATGCAAATTATTGATTATGTATGGAAAGATAGCGAAGAAATTCCTTACGATCGAGTAATAGACGTATACATAAAAGAACTTAGAAAAAAATTACAATTAGACTGCATAACCACTATAAGAAATGTGGGATATAAATTGGAGATAAAATGAGAAAATGAAAAAATTAAAGATATTTCCCAAAATGTTCATACAAATATTTTCTGTTCTTGGAATAATAATTATATTAGTTCATTTATTAGTTTTCTTTATTTTTCCTAAAACATATTTGGAGACCAGAAAAGAAGAGGTCTATAGTAAAGCAAATGAAATTTCTAATATTATGAATGGAAAAGAAATAAAATATATAGAACAAACCTTGGAACTTTATTCTAAAAGTAGCGAAATAAAGGCATTTATAAAAGAAAGAAATAATAATAATAATGAAATAAAAATCAAAGATAATATAGATGCTAATTTAGAAAGTAATAGTAATTCTTTGATAATTGAAGAAAGAGAAATAAAGCTTAATAATGGTAAAAAAACATATCTACAATTTGTCTCTACAGCTGATATGCAAAAAGATGCAAAAGATTTAAGTCTTAAATTTTTACCATATTCTTTGTTAATATCAATTTTATTTTCTTCTATTATTTCTTTAATTTATGCAAAATTAATAAAAAACAATGTACAAGAAATACAAATTGTTACTGATAAAATGATGAAACTTGATAAAAAAATACGTCTAAAAGTTAGCTCTAATGATGAAGTTGGAGAATTAAAACAACAAATTAATGATTTGTATTCTACTTTATTAAGAACAATTGACGATTTAGAATTTAAAAATAAAGAAATTTTAAAATTAGAAAAGTTAAAATATGACTTTTTTAAAGGTGCATCCCATGAACTTAAAACTCCTCTTGCTAGTCTTAAAATAATACTGGAAAACATGAAATACAATATTGGAAAATATAAAGAAAAAGATATTTATATTAATGAATGCATTGAAATCGTTGATAGTTTAACAAAAAATATTTCTCAAATATTATCAGTTCATTCTATAGAAAATTTGAATAATGATGAAGAATATTTGAAAATAAATGATACATTAGAAGATGTATTAAAAAAGTATGAAATATTAGCACATCAAAAGAAAATAACTGTCAATAATTATATATTAGATGAGAATATTTATATAGGAAAAACAGCTTTAAAGATTATTTTATCTAATTTGATTAGTAATGCGGTAAAATATACTGATGTAAATGGGGTAATTAATATTGGGATGGTTAATGATTGGTTATATATAGAAAATTCATACGGTAACAATAAAATTTCGAATATGGATGAAATATTCGATGTTAAATTTGATTTAAATAAGGAAAATAGTAATGGATTAGGTTTATATATTGTAAGTAATATTCTGAATAATTACAATATAGAATATAAAGCATTGCAGGATGAAGAATTTTTTATCTTTAAAATTAAAATATTATCTTAAGTAAGATATAATTTTTTAATAGTTATTGAAAAATAGAGACTTATTAATTGTGGAAATAAAAACTTTTTTCTTATTGAAAGTGAAAAGAAAATAATTGATAAATGATTATTCCACTCTAATTGATCACTTATTCCGATTAGGTTGATCAAGTATTCCGACAGACTTGATCAACTGCTATTTTTCATTAAATTCCGATGGGGCTGATCAATCATTATGATGAACCTGACCATCTAAAAGTTTTGGTTATTAGATATCAGCTAAAGCACTTATACAAAAGTTTACTAAGCTATTCTGTACTAATAAATTGAAAACATAGACTTGCTGAGTTGAATGTTACGCTAGAAAAGTCCATTCAATACGTTGAATAAGTCCACTTTACCAAAATATTGAATATGTTTATAAAGTCAAAAGGATTTAATATATTCTTCTTGCAATAATTTCTATATTAAAATTTGAGAGGGACTGTTTATTTTGGTATTCTCAAAAAATTAAATAGATTAATAAAAAATATGGGAAAAAACGCATAAAATTGTATGCTATCATACCATCAAGTTATAAATAGATGTGTCCAAAATAGTAAAGCATTTATTGTAGCTTAGGTAAGCTAAACTAAATCGGTTCAGTTTGCTATCTAAAGTAGTTAATTATTAATGAATAGGTACAAGCTCGTTTTTTAATACTTCTTTAAATTTCTATTACATATAAACCTTATTCATTAAAAATATTTATGGGAGGTGATACAACACAAAATAATGAAAGCTTTTAGATTTTAATAGCAATCTAAAAAGCTACCACTCTATAAAACTTAATATTATAAATCGCTTGTTAATCTTAGATAGAGGGTAGACTTATAAGTTAATATTCTAAAAGTTAAAAATAAGATTATTGTTAAAGATGTCTAGATAAAAATTAATTTTGGTACATTGCACAATTATAGATATTATAATCCATTTAATGATCCTAGCTCTTAAATTTATAGACAGGTAGCATTCTCTAATAAACATTAAGTGTTTAAATAACAATTCTTATTTAATATTGAGTAGTTGTAAAAAAAGAATTTAAGTAGAATGAATAATTTATAAAAGAAATAATAGAGTGTATCTATGAGAATATGATATTAGGTATTTTCATTTTAATAATAACTTCCCGAAAAAATATTAAAACCTCATAAAAAAAGATAATTTTACTGTAAATCATTTCTATACATGCTTAATCATTATATTTTATGCACACATAAATACGTACTTTTATAAATTGGTAACTTAATTCTAAGTAGTTTAAAGAATTATAACTTTTGATCAAAAATAAAATTCATTCTCCCAAATGAAAAACGTAACAATTCCGAATCAAATTTTATAATTCTTTTTTTCATTTATATAATAAGGAGGCATTTATGATTCATTCAGTAAAAGATTTTGTAGATAAAAAAATGAATAATAAATTAATTTGTTTTAATAATGTTTTAGATGATTATTTATTTTTTTATGATATAAAAAAGGATTCTTTTTGTGCTACAAAAAGAAATAAAAAACATATCGAAGATGATCATGTCTTTTTAGATGATTATAAAAGTATAAAAGAAAAAATATATTTTAAGGATAGAAATATAATTGATAATTTATATAACAAAATCATTCGTAAAGAAATTGTTTTGGGAACTATTTATGAAAAAAACAAGTTAAAAATAAAAGAATATATTGGTGTTGAAAACTTATTTGATTCTTTTAAATTAAATAATGCAAGATTTGCTTTGATGATGAAAGTAGATCAGTATGATGAAATTCATTTTACGACTTACTATAAATATGGTGACTTTGTAAAAAGTAGTATAAAAAAATGTATTATTTCTTCTTTGAAAAAGAAACAAAAATATATTGAATTGGATTCATGGAATTTTTTAATTATTGATTTAGAAGGAGACGCAGAAGATGCAAAGAATCTTTTTCAATGTATTACCAATTCAATAAATCAGTTATTAAATGATAAGAAACAAAAAATCTATTTTTCAATAGCTGCAGGAGCTATTGAATTGAGTAAAGAATTTTATTCTTATGACAGAGTGTTAGAGTGTTTGAATTTTTCTTTAAATCGTGCAGAGGGATTTAATGGAAATAAGTTCTATCTATTTGATATGCAACACTATATAAGATTAAAAAGAAAAGAAGAAATATTAAAACATATTTATTGGGCTATTAATCATGATTTTGAAGGTTTCGAACTTTATTATCAGCCGATTATTGATATAAATACAAAATCAATAATAACTTTAGAAGCACTATTGAGATTAAAAATGAAAGATGAGTACATTCAACCGAAAGAATTTATTTCTTTACTTGAACAAACACACTTAATTCTTCCTGTGGGAAGATGGGTTTTAAAAACAGCTATGGAAAGTTGGAAAGAATTGCAACAATTGATTCCAGGTCTAAAAATGAATGTGAATATGTCATTTGTGCAAGTAAATCAAAATAATAGTGTTCAAATGATTATAGATATTATAAAAGAAATAGATACAACTTTATTAGGAATAGAAATAACAGAAACAGGGGAATTAAATTCAAATCAATATTATAATTTTTGTATAGGGCTAGAAAAAGGGAAAAGAGCACTTATATTAGATGATTACGGATCTGGATTTTCAAATGTACATCGTTTAGCAACGGCAAAACCACAATATTTAAAAATTGATCATTCATTTACAAAACATATTATAAAATCGGATTATTATCGAAAAATATTAAAAAATACTATTACAGATGTAATTAAATCTTTAGGCGCTGATTATATGCAAGGTTGTTTATTTGCAAGACCAATGGATAAGCATTCTTTTATAAAAAATCATAAAAGAATGAGCGAAAATTTCTTAAATAACTAAAAGAAGATATATAGGGGGAAATATGAATTTAGATTTTTTAAAAAGGATAACAGGGGGACTATTCTTATTAACAACAGAATTTAACGGTATAAAGAATGGTTGTATTATTAATAATTGTATGGAGGTTTCAACAAATCCATCATGTATTTCTATATCGGTTATGAAAAATAGTTATACAAATGAATTGATAGAAAAAAGCAAAAAATTTGCGATTAGTATTTTAAATAAAGATGTATCAAGTGAAATGGTAAAGAAGTTTGAACTTTTTTCAGGAAGAAAAAATGATAAGTTTCAAAATATTTCAACAGTTATGGATAAAAATAATGTTCCTTATGTAACAAAAAATGTAAGCACTGTCATAAGCGCTAATGTAATCAGTAAATTTGATTTAGGAACACATACACTCTTTATTGCGCAAGTTATTGATATCAATGATATCAATAATAGTAAGCCTATTACATATGATGAATATCAAAAAAATGTGGTATTAAAAGAAAAAAATAAAGCATCATCTCAACATATTATAGGATGGAAATGTCGAAGATGTGGTTATGTACATATTGGTGAAATACTGCCTAATAATTTTATTTGTCCTTTATGTGGCCGAGGAAAGGATGACTTTGATCCTATATTTAAAGAGGAAATAGAAAATTGAATTTAGTAGTATATTATCAAAGTAATGGAAAAGTAGTAAATCACAAGTATTATATTGAAGTGATTGATCATGATAGTTGTTCATCTGTTAAATTTGATCTAATTACAAAAAGATTTATATTCTTTGAAAAAAGAAGAATAAGAAAAAGAGTTTATATG
>OGRC01002247.1_pt1 | contig 10789 bp, 10 predicted proteins | sample 1553431 | NCBI WGS metagenome assembly OGRC01 (sample SAMEA2580064, study PRJEB22360) | human gut metagenome | biome: human gut; feature: human-associated habitat; material: faeces | place: Denmark | collected 2008/2010
ATGCCGGCCCGTTGTCTTGTCTTGCATATCGGTCGTCTACAGATTCTTCACCTTCACGCAGCGCACCTGCATGCCGTTGGCGCGGGCATACGCTTCGGCAGGCGCGATGCCGCCCGTCCCGGTGAGCTTCTCGTACCAGAAATGAAGCGCGTTCGACTGCGTGCCGTCCACGGCGGTAGTCCAGTAAAGTCCCTCCCAAGGCTGCGCGATATCCGCACGGGTATACAACTTCATCTTCGCTTCATCCTTCGGAATATAAATATTCTGAATCTTGCCGTCATCGTAGCGGCGGCGTCCGCCGCCCATGAAGAACGATTCGGCTTTTCCGTCGGTCAGCGTCCAGCCGAATTTCTCCTCGTCGCCCGCGGCGGGAGTTCCGACGATCTCAAGCCCGGCAAAAGCGGCTGAAGGAGCGACGCGCCAGCCGTAGGGGCAGGGGTCGTTCACGCTCTTTGCGCCGGCATCGCCGTCCGACGACCAGCCGGCATCGGACTTGCTCCAGAGCCAGTCGTTGTTCGACTCGGCGACGCCCGTAACAAAGGCAAGCGGATGTTTGACGGCATAATCCATCGTTCCGGTCTCGGCGCTCGACGCGACCATCGTCACATAGGTGCGGCTGCCGCTGTCGTTATACATGGCGGCGCCCTGACCGCTGGAGATCTTATAGGTGCTCGGACCGATGAACGGATCCTTGCGGCCCCACTGGTAATAAAGACCGTAGGAGGCCAGTATCTCGGACGTCGTCGCATTGCCGTTGGCCAGCGCGCCCAGATTGCGGGTCATCATCGTATAGCCGTTCAGCTCGACCGAACCGTTTTCGCCTTCGGGATCGTAGTCCGTCGCCCAGACGTGCCAGCTCCAGATCAGTTCGTCGTTGGCATCGTAAGCGCCGATCACGGCGTTGCCCTTGAGGATCTTGTTGCTGTCTTCGGTGTCGGCTCCGATGTAGAACGACGCCTTGCCGTTCTCCATCTGCAGATACTGCACCAGTCCCGACGCAGATTTCCAGATAACGCCCAGATGATCCGTCGCCAGCGGCGAACCGTCGCCTTTGTGCATAACGTCGAACAGGTAGTTGGTCTCTTTCACGGATGTCATATAACTGTTGGCCACGCCCGCCGCGCTCAGGTCCACGGTCTTTACGACGCCGACGAAAAGCACGCCCGAAACGCTCGTCCCGCCCGGAGTGACCCCGGCCAGCACGACCGTACCCGATTCGACGGCCGTACCCTCTTCGAGTGCCGTGGCCGAAGGAGCTATGACCGTAAGCATGCCCGTGGTTTGGTCGAGCATCGGCTCGTCCCAGCCCGTGGGCTGGCTCGTAACGGAGAGCGTCTTGATGTTCCGCAGGGTGAAGCCCACTGTAGCCATGCCGCTCGGCGAGTCGATGAAGACCGCAGGTTTGTCGAACGATACGGCGCCCGAATCCTTGTCCTTACTGCACGACACGGCAAACGCCGCCGCAGTCACGACCACGGCTATCAGTTTTACGAATCCTTTCATATTGCCCAAATTTACTTTATGTCAGTTTAAAAAATCTCTGCAAAGATACCAAAAAGCGGGATAAATCCTATAAAGGCATCCCAAATATTTCATCCGTCGGGATTTGGGAATAATTATTGCCGCCTACACCCAAACGAAATATAAACTCAAATAGTATGTCCAACATGTCCAATTTGAAAATTGAAACGGGAAGCTCCCCCGCAGAGGAGCGGTTCAGCATCACCGTAACCGAAACAGGCCCCTATCTGGTATACGGGCGGCCGCCGCTGGCCGAACAGTTCATCATGCCCGACGAGTCCAACGACAGCTGGTATTTTCAGGAGGGCAGGCACTTCTCGACCGAATCGGAACCCACGGCGCTATGCCGCTGCGGAGCCTCCCGCCGCAAGCCCTACTGCGACGGCAGCCATGAAAAAGCCAGCTGGGATCCGCGGCTCACGGCGCAGCGGGACGCGCTGCTCGACAATGCCGAAGTGATCGACGGCGGCACGCTTCAGATGACGGACAACGAAAAATACTGCGTCTTCGCACGCTTCTGCCATCCGCACGGCGACGCATGGTCGCTCACCGAGCAGTCCGACGATCCCGAAGCGCGCAGGCTGGCCGTCCGCGAAGCTTCGATGTGTCCCAGCGGCCGTCTCATGGCATGGGACAAAGAGACGATGAAACCCTATGAATTCCGGTTCGAGCCGAGTCTCGGCCTGATCGAAGACATTACGATCGGCGCCAGCGGCGGTTTGTGGATACGCGGCGGCATTCCCATGCGGCGCGAAAACGGGCAGACGTACGAAATCCGCAACCGCGTCGTCGCATGCCGCTGCGGACAGTCGGCCAACAAGCCTTACTGCGACGGCACGCATGCCGCAATCAAGTGGCGGGACGAACTCAACGGCGAACCGGTCGGCGAAACGCTCCCCGAAGAGGTGTACTGAGCCGGCAGCGAGGGGACAGAGGCTTCCGCGCCATAACGCCCCCGGCATCCGAAACGGGAAATCCGGCGCCCGGCTCCGGCGTTATCCGGCAGGGCCGCCTGCGATCCCGCAGCAGCATCTTCCACGATACGGAAAGAGAGGACCGTACGGGACGGTCCTCTCTTCGTATTTCAATCCGGAACAATCCCGGAAACGCAGATTCCCGCAGGCTTTCCGGCCTTGCGGGAATCCGGAGTTCTGTCATTTGCAGAGGAAGTCGATGTAATCGACAATAGCCTTGCTGCAGACCGGACAGAACTCGTCCGTTTTGTGCAGGTTGTTCATCAGGCAGTTCCGCCACGGGCGGTAGACGCCCTCGGCGGCATACCCGCCGCCTTCGAAAACGCCCACGACACCGTCGTACTCCTCCGTGTCGGGCGTCGGCACGGGAGTTCCCTCCGCCACCATCCGGCTCCAGAATTTATCCCCGAACCCGACGAGCGTCGTCAGGTTGGGTTCCCACGGTTCGATATTTTTCGCGTACATGTCGTCATAGGAGGTCGTGCCGACATATTCGTCGCCCAGCCCCAGCAGCAGATGGCCGAACTCGTGGACATAGATTTTTCCGGTGCGCGTGGGGTGGTGCGCGGCGCCGATGCCGTAAAAGTTGAAAATCCCGCCGCCACCGTATTTCTGGGTGTTCGAAAGCACATAGATATAATCGTAAGGCACATGCGCCGCCATGTCGCGCAGACGCTGGAAGTCGGTAACCATCTGGTAGCGTTCCGAATCGAAGGTGTAGAAACTCGCGCCGCAGGCCGTATTGCGCCAGACGTTTTCACCGGGGATGGTCACGCCCGAATCGACGGAGGGAGTCCACACGGCGCGGACGTTGAAGCGCGCGGCGTTCTCCTTATAGGGCGAATAGCTGAAAAATTCGTCGGCGAACGTGCGGCAGGCCGATTCGAATTTGGCCCGCTCGCCGGCGCCGTAGCCCTCAGGCAGCAGGACGATGTCCACACGCTGCGCCGAATTGCCGGAATACATCACCTCGAACGTCTCGCAGCGGGGCGTGAACCGCTCGATAAAATAGGAATCGGGGTCGATATTCTGGCTGAAACGCTTCTCGAAACGCCCTTTGCCGTTGCGGGTGAAAATCTCGATCCGGCACGGACGTTTGGGATAGGGGAACACCACCGATTCGGGATAGGAGCGGCGCACGCTGTCGGCTTCGGGCGTACTCTGCCACTCGTTGAAAAGCGTGCAGAAGCCGCGGGAATAGATCTCCCGGCCCGACGCCCGGTCCACGATGCGGAAAAACTGGTTGCCGTATCCGGTCGTATCGACCAGCGAGACCTTCGACCCGGCCCAGTAAGGCTCCTCCTTCAGCGCGTCGAAGAAATACTCCTCCGAGCGGCTGTCTCCGGCGTGATAGTAGTCGAAGCGCATCGTTTTGTCGAAAAAACAGTCGGCGAACGGCGTCTGCGCAGCGGCGGAGGCGCCGGCTCCGAGAAACAGCAAAATAAAAATCTTCTTCATGGTTCGCAGCATTTCAGGGCGACAAAAAAGGGGTACGCACAGACGTACCCCCGAATCGGCCCGTTGCGGGTTATTTCTTCTCCGGCCGTGCGATCGTCTCGCGCATCGTCGTGTCGGCCATGATGTTTTTCATTTTGTAGTAATCCATGATCCCCAGATTGCCGTTGCGGAACGCTTCGGCCATGGCCAGCGGAACCTCGGCTTCGGCGAGAATCACCTTGGCGCGGGCGTCCTGCGCCTTGGCCTTGTTCTCCTGTTCCAAAGCGACGGCCATGGCGCGGCGCTCCTCGGCCTTGGCCTGCGCGATGTTCTTGTCGGCCTGCGCCTGATCCATCTGCAGCTGGGCGCCGATGTTCTTGCCCACGTCGATATCGGCGATGTCGATCGAAAGGATTTCGAACGCCGTGCCGGCGTCGAGTCCCTTTTCGAGCACCACGCGGGAAATCGAATCGGGATTCTCCAGCACGATCTTATGCGAAGCCGCCGAACCGATCGACGAGACGATGCCCTCGCCGACACGCGCCAGCACGGTCTCCTCGCCGGCGCCGCCGACCAGCTGTTTGATATTGGCGCGCACCGTAACGCGGGCCTTGGCGATCAGCTGGATGCCGTCCTTGGCGACGGCCGCTACGGGCGGGGTGTTGATAACCTTGGGGTTCACCGACATCTGCACGGCCTCGAACACGTCGCGGCCCGCGAGGTCGATGGCCGTGGCCATCTTGAAGTCGAGCATAATGTTGGCTTTCTGGGCCGATACCAGTGCATGCACGACGCTGGTGACGTTGCCGCCCGCGAGGTAATGGGCCTCCAGTTCGTTGGGATCGAGACTCAGGCCGGCTTTCGTGCTCTCGATCATCGAAGAGACGATCGTCGAGGGCGGCACCTTGCGCCAGCGCATCAGGATAAGCTGCAGCAGACTGATCCTCACGCCCGACACCAACGCCGAGAACCAGAGTCCTACGGGTATAAAATAGAAGATGAGCCAAATCGCAAAGAGGCTCACGAAAATTATAAGAACGATCAATCCACCCTGAAAATCCATAGTTTTTTGTTTTTATTTGGTTGTTTTTACGATGACGCTGAAATTCTCGAACCCGACGACTTCGATCTCCTTCCGGGGGTCCACATAGGCGCCCAAGGATTTGGCCTCATAAGTCCGTCCGTTCACCTCGATCTTGCCCATCGGCGAAAGGCGCGAGAGGGTCGTGCCGCGGTCGCCGACGCTCAGCTCCTGTTCGGGCAGGGTAGGCATGCTCGACGAATTGATTTTCTGTTTGAGCGAGAAGCGCTGCCACGTCTTGGCGCGCAGCGAAACGACGGTGGCGATCAGCGACAACACCAGAATAACCAGCACGACCACCGAACCGGCGACGGGGCCGAGATCGCGGAATGCGAGGTAGATCGAACTGCCGTAGCAGACCAGCGCCAGAATCGCGCCGATCGACACGCCCGGCAGCAGGACCAGCTCCGCCACCAGAAAAAGCAGTCCGAAAAAGATGAGGAGTACAATATAGAACATCGTCATAGGGAAGTTGTTGAATATTGGACTAAAGATAGGAATTAAAATCAATTATTCCGCAATTTCCGCGACTTTTATTTCCAAAGCCGGGTCGGTCTGCGTCACCGCGGCCGCCACGCGGTCGGCCACGGCCTTGTCGTCGAACGTCCCGACGACGAAGAGCTGCTGTCCCACGCGCGAAAGCTCGCACCCCTCGGCCGTATCCGTAATCGCCGCCTTCACCGCGTCGGAAAGCGCTTCGGAGCTGACGATCTCGACCCGGTAGGCGATATGCTGCGCTTCGGGGTCCTTCGAAAGATTGCGGTACTCGCCGTCGGTCCACACGACGATTTCGGGGCGGACGAAACCGCGGGCCTTCAGCAGCTTTTGGGCCGCTTCGGCCTCCTCCCTCGTGGCGAAACCTCCGGCGTAGTAACACCATTTCCTGTCGTCGTTGACCAGATAGGAGAGCGGGTAAGCGCCCCGGAAGGTCGATACGGCGCGCTTGGTATTGAACGTGCCGAGCAGGATGCGGTATATCGTCCCGTGCTCGTAGACCTTGCATTCGGGAATGGGATGCTGATAGCTGTACTTCGGCGTCGAGGAGAAGGAAACGCTGTCGTAATCGAGGAAATAACGCTCTGCGACGTCGATCCGGGGCAGCCGGAAGTCGATGCCCTCCAGCTGCGCCGTCACGCCCCGCAGCGAGTCGCGCGCGGAGGTCAGCCCCAGCATATCGGCCACGGAGGTTTCATACCCGACGAGCACCTTCTTGCGCAGGAAATAGTCGGTCACGGCGTCCGAAGCGGTCTCGCCGCGCAGTTCCGAGAGCTGACGGGCGGCCTCCGAGAGCCGCTCCTCCTCGCGGGAAAGAATCTCGTCCCGCCCCAGCTTGTCCATCAGGTAACCGTAAGCATAGCTCTTGTTGTCGAAGATGTAGTTCCATGCGTCGGAGAGCGAATCGGCCAGCACACGGTTGAAGCCCTGCAGGGTCTTGTATTTGTCGTAAATCTCCGCCGCATCGGCTTCGGCCTGCGCCGCGGCGTAGGCTTCGGCCAGCTCGGAAATCGTGCCGTAATTGGCAAAATAGCGGTTCACGTAATCCACGGCATCGAGTTCCAGCCGCTGCGCTTCGACGAGCGCGGCATAGTCGGCCTCCGGAAGCTGCTCCCGGAAATAGGGGTTGCTGACCAGATTGCGCACCTTGAGCGAATCGGGAATCTCCGCCGCAGGATTTTCCGCGGCAGGCCCCGCCGGCTGCGACGCGGCGCCGTTCAGGTTGGCGAGCACCCACTCCTGCTCGATGGTGTTGATACGGTCGATCAGACGGCCCTTGGCATTGCGGATTTCGAATATCCGGCTTTCGAGCTGCAGAATATCCTGCGAATACTGCTGGCGGGCCGCCGGGTTCTCGCGCAGCTGCCGCCGGGCGCGTTCCACGGCATTGACGATCGAATCTTCGCGCATCTGCAGCTGCGCATCCTCGCGCAGAAGCGACATATACTCCTCGTTGCTTTCGAGCCCCGCGATGCGGGCTTCGACTGAAAGCTGCTGCGCACGCAGGCTTCCGGCGCCCAGAAGCGCCGCGAACAGAAACAATATGCAAGTTTTACGAACCAACATTCCGGTTACCTCCACCATTTAATGAAAAAGAGTTGTATAAGCCCGAAAATCTCCAGACGCCCCAGAAGCATCAGCAGCGAACTGGATATCTTGAAAACGCCCGGCACGGACGAAAAATTATCCATCGACCCGACTTGGCCGAATCCGGGACCGACGTTGCCGATCGAAGCCACCGAGCCGGAGAAGCTGGTCATCAGATCGACGCCGAACATCGTCCCCAGCACCGTGCCGGCGAGAATCAGCATCAGGTATGCGACGATAAATATCATGACCGAATGGAGCGCTTCGTTCTCCTGAATGACCCCGTCCAGCTTGATGCGGATGATCGCGTTGGGGTGCTGCTGCTGGCGCAGGCGCGTGCGCATCATCTTCATCGCCAGCACCAGCCGGTTGGTCTTGATGCCGCCCGCGGTGGAACCCGCGCAGGCGCACACGATCGAACCGAAAATCAGCAGGATAACCGCAAACGACGTCCACTGGTTGGAGTCGGCCGTGGCGAATCCCGTCGTCGTAACAAGCGACACGAACTGGAAAAGCGCATGATGGAACGCGGCCGAAAACGTAGGGTATATGTTGGCGGTGAAGAGACTGACGGCGATCAGCAGGCCGCCGCCCAGCAGCAGCACCGTTTCGGCAACGGCCGCGAATGCAAAGGCCGGGACGATGACTTCGTCGCCCCGCTGCAGCCCCACGGCCAGCAGTGACAACAGAAGCGCGTCCGTACCGTTGCCGCAGGCGATGCAGTGCCGCACTTCGAGCCGCCGGGCCAGCTCCTCTTCGAACAGCCCGACCGCAGGACCCTTGATGAAGGCGGTCTCGGCGATGACATCGCCGATGGCGCGGTCCACCTCATCGCGGATGCCGAGATACTGCCTATGTAGATCCACCATTTTCATCGCTCCCGTTCTTTTTTCGCATCACCCCTGCAAATTCCGCAGCAGCGGATGATAGTCGCCCGTCAGGCCGACCGCCGCACTCTTCCGCAGCATATCGAGCGTATGGACGGCACACGCCGTATCTTCGACCGCAAAACCCCGGCCGGCAAGTATCCGCTCGTAGCTCAACGTGTGGAGGTCCGTAAACCCGTTCGTAAAGTCGAACTCCTCGCCGTTGATAACGAGATGTCTGTACGGAGACATGGGATTATCGTTCGGCGAAGGGCGATGGGCGGCGTTGACGCTCAGAAAATACCTGACGCGGGCACTCTTCAACTGCAAAAAGCCGGCCGAACACTCCGGCGACGAATGGTGCAGCACCACCTTCTCGGCCGGCCCGAATATCCAGTGCAGCATGTCGATAAAATGGATGCCGATATTGGCCGTCACGCCGCCGCTCTTGCACGGGTCGCCTTTCCACGAAGCGGCGTACCAGCTCCCTCTGGGAGTGATGTACGTAAGGTCTATGTCATAAATCGTCGGGGGGGGGGTTGCCGTCGACCAGCCGTTTGAGCCGCTCTATTTCCGGATGAAGGCGCAGCTGCAATACGGGGAATACGCGCCTGCCCGCGGCCCGGCTGCAGGTCTCCATCCGGTCCAGCTCGTCCGGAGTCAGGGCCAGCGGCTTTTCACAAATCACGTCAAGCCCCGCCTCCAAGCCCGTTACGGTATGGGTGCAATGGAGGTAATTCGGGGTGCAGACCGTCAGAAATTCCGCACGGTCGGCGACCATGCGCTTTCTGAAATCATCCGGATCGGTGGTGAAATAGGCACGGGGAAAATACCCGTCGATCATCCCCACGCTGTCGAACACGTCGTGCGCCGCCACCAGATCGCACCCAAGCGACCGCATGGCGTTCAAATGTCTCGGAGCTATGTACCCCGCAACGCCTATGATCGCGAATTTCCGGGATTCGGACGTCTCTTCCCCTGTCATACCTGTAACGCAAGCTTGATTTTGCCGCAAAAATAATACATACAAATATTTTGCGCAAGCTATTCTGCAAATCTGCAACGGATTCGCGGCGCAAAATCGCATTAAAAAATAACGGCATCCCCTTGCTGTTACGGAAATAACAGTTATATTTGCATCAGAAAAAGCACATTCAAAATTTAAAACGATAACCAAATTATGAACGTACCTGCAAATCTGAAATACTCGAACGACCACGAGTGGTGCCGTATCGAGGGCGACACGGCCGTTATCGGCATTACCGACTTCGCGCAGAGCCAGCTCGGCGACATCGTTTTCGTAGACGTGCCGACCGTCGGCGAGACGCTCGCCGCAGGCGAGGTGTTCGGCTCAATCGAAGCCGTGAAGACCGTCAGCGACGCTTTCCTGCCCGTCGGCGGTGAAATCGTCGAATTCAACGACGCGGTAGACGCCGACCCCGCAATCGTCAACAAGGACGCCTACGGCGAAGGCTGGATCGTCAAGGTCAAAATGTCCGATCCCGCGGAATACGACGCGCTGCTGAGCGCCGCGGATTACGAAAAGCTGATCGGCTGATCCCCGCCCCGTTCCAAGCCCCTCTTCCGAGAGGGGTTTGCTCCATGACAGGGCCGGCCGCGAACGACGCCCCGCCGGAAAGAAACGCACAACAAACTTAAATATCAACAGTTATGTCAAAAGTTACAGTAGTAGGTGCAGGTGCCGTAGGCGCAACCTGCGCGAATGTAATGGCTTGCCGCGAGGTCGCAAGCGAAGTAGTCCTGATCGACATCAAGGAGGGTCTTTCTGAAGGCAAGATGCTGGACATGTACCAGTGCTCGACGCTGATGGACTTCGACACCAAACTCGTAGGCGTCACCAACGATTACAAGCAGACCGCCAATTCGGACGTCGTCGTCATCACTTCGGGCATTCCCCGCAAGCCGGGCATGACCCGCGAAGAGCTGATCGGCACCAACGCCAACATCATGAAGGGCGTAATCGAAAACGTGGTCAAGTACTCGCCGCGCGCCATCATCATCGTCGTCGCCAACCCGATGGACACGCTGACCTATCTGGCGCTCAAGGCTTCGGGACTTCCGAAGAACCGCATCATCGGCATGGGCGGCGCGCTCGACTCGTCGCGCTTCAAGTGCTATCTGGCCAAAGCCACCGGCGCCAACATCAACAACGTTGACGGCATGGTCATCGGCGGCCACGGCGACACGACGATGATTCCGCTCGTCTCGAAGGCTACCGTAAACGGCGTTCCCGTATCGCAGTTCGCATCGAAGAAGAAGCTCGAAGAGGCCGTAGCCAACACGATGGTGGGCGGCGCGACGCTGACCAAGCTCATCGGCACGTCGGCATGGTACGCTCCGGGCGCCGCTTCGGCCATGATGGTGGAGGCGATCCTCAACGACCAGAAAAAGATGATTCCCTGCTCGTGCCTGCTCGAAGGCGAATACGGCCAGTCGGACATCTGCATCGGCGTTCCCGCGATCATCGGCCGCAAGGGCATCGAGAAGATCGTGAAGATCGACCTTTCGAAAGAAGAGGCCGAGAAGTTCGCAGCTTCGGCCGACGCGGTCCGCAAGACCAACAACGTACTCCACGAAATCAAGGCGATCTAATTCCGCGCCAAGATATACGGCAAGGCCGCCCCGGAATCCGGGGCGGCTTTTTGCTTCCCGGATGAAATTCTCCGCATCCGACCGGACATTCCGGCGACTTTGCGCGGGCGTCACAACCTATCCCCGGCAAAACCCGGCAAAGGATTCCGGACCGCAGCGCGCATCCGAAACAATCCGCAGAAACCTCTGCCTCACAAGAAAGGCTGCCCCTTCGA
>OGRC01002251.1_pt1 | contig 10757 bp, 5 predicted proteins | sample 1553431 | NCBI WGS metagenome assembly OGRC01 (sample SAMEA2580064, study PRJEB22360) | human gut metagenome | biome: human gut; feature: human-associated habitat; material: faeces | place: Denmark | collected 2008/2010
CGGGAACGGATGAAGTGATTGAATTCAAGCATACGGCATATTCAAGAAGCGTATTTGGAAAAGGCGCTGTTGAGGCTGCAAAATTTCTTGCAGGAAAAGAATGTGGAATGTACGATATGAGCGATGTAATTGGATTGTAAAATTCAGAATAAGGAGAGACAAGTTATGAAGGGAGAGCTTGAGAAGCGGTATTTGGCACGTTTGTCAGATTTGTATCCGACGATTGCGGCGGCTTCGACAGAGATTATCAATCTGCAGGCGATTCTGAATCTGCCGAAAGGAACAGAGCATTTTCTGACCGATGTTCATGGAGAGTATGAGGCTTTTTCTCATGTTTTAAAAAATGGATCCGGGGCTGTCAGAAGAAAGATTGAGGATGTGTTCGGAAATACAATGAGCGCCAGAGATAAGCGGTCACTGGCAACGCTGATTTACTATCCGAGAGCGAAGATGGAATTGATCCGGCAGACAGAGACAAATATGGAAGACTGGTACAGAGTCCATCTGTATCTGCTGATCGAAGTTGCCAAAAGAGCGGCGAGCAAATACACGCGGTCAAAAGTAAGGAAAGCGCTTCCGAAAGATTTCGCTTATGTGATCGAGGAGTTGATCACGGAAAAGGCGGAGGTAAATGACAAAGAGTCTTATTATAATGAAATCATTTCAACAATCATACGGATCGGAAGGGCGGAAGATTTTATTGAGGCAATTTCAGAGCTGATCCAAAGGCTTGTTGTAGATCACCTTCATATTGTCGGAGATATTTATGACAGAGGTCCGGGTCCTCATATTATTATGGATAAGCTGATGTCTTATCATTCTCTTGATATTCAGTGGGGAAATCATGATGTGCTTTGGATGGGCGCGGCAGCAGGGCAGCGGGGATGTATTGCGAATGTGATCCGTATCTGTGCACGCTACGGAAACTTAGACATTTTGGAAGATGGGTACGGGATCAATCTTCTTCCGCTGGCGACATTTGCTCTTCGTGTTTATGGAGAGGACCCTTGCAGTTGTTTTCGGTTAAAAGCAGGAGGCGGAACGGATACAGATGAGATGCAGATGAATCTTCGAATCCACAAAGCAATTTCCATCATTCAGTTTAAAGTGGAAGGGCAGATTATCCGGCGGCAGAAGTCGTTTCATTTGGAAGACAGGGCGCTTTTGCACAGAATCGACTTTGAAAGAGGAACGATTGAATTGAAGGGAAAAACATATCCTCTTTTGGATACGGTGTTTCCGACAGTTGATCCCGAGGATCCATATGCGCTTACGCCTGAGGAAGAAGAAATCATGACACGGCTGGAAAAGGCCTTTCTGCATTGTGAGAAACTTCAGAAACATATGCGTTTTTTGCTGACAAGGGGAAGTTTATACAAAGTATATAATGGGAATCTTCTCTATCACGGATGTGTTCCTCTGACAGAGGAAGGAAGGCTGAAAGAGATTGAGGTTTTCGGGAAAACTTATCGGGGAAGAGAACTTTATGACGTTTTGGATTCCTATGTGCGAAAGGGATTTTTTGCCCTTGATGAGAAGGAGAGGCAGGATGGAAAAGATATCATGTGGTACATATGGCTGCATCCGGATTCGCCCCTTTTCGGAAAAGATAAAATGGCAACCTTTGAACGGTATCTGCTGGAAGATGCGGAAATTCATATAGAAAAGAAGAATCCTTATTATTCTCTTCTTGAGAATGAACATGTTATTGATGGAATATTGGCAGAATTCGGGTTAAATCCGGCTTTGTCCCATATTGTCAACGGTCATGTTCCGGTGAAACGAAAAGACGGAGAGAATCCTGTGAAATGCGGAGGAAAAGTACTCGTGATCGATGGTGGATTCTCAAAAGCATATCAGAAAGAAACAGGGATTGCAGGATATACGTTGATCTTTAATTCTTATGGACTTCGTCTTGTTGCGCATGAACCGTTTGAGTCTACAGAAACTGCCATCGAGCAGGAAAAAGATATCCATTCGGAGACGATGATCGTAAAGAGGATGCAGGAACGGCTGTTGGTTGGGGATACAGATATCGGAAGGGAGTTAAAAGGTCAGGTAGAAGATCTTGAATGCTTGTTGGCCGCATACAGAAACGGCGAGATCAGGGAGAAACTATAGACGATATCGAATGTATAACGAAACAGAAAATCTGGACATGATAGTAAGATGACAAATAAAAATGAAATAAGAGCGAGGTTTTTATGGGAAAAGAAGAAATTCAGGAATCAGAACCGCTTCGTATTTATTTGAATGAAATCGGGGAGATCCCTCTGGTAGAGGAAGCAGAGGAAAAAGAATTAGGAAGAAGAATGGCAGAAGGAGATGCGTCTGCAAGAGCGAGACTGGAAGAGGGAAATCTTCGCCTTGTAGTCTCTATCGCGAAACATTACACAGGGAGAGGACTGCCTCTGATGGATCTGATACAGGAAGGCAATATCGGATTGATGCATGCTGTAGAAAAATATGACTACAGGAAAGATAATCGTTTTTCCACATATGCGTCATGGTGGATCAAAGAGGCGATTACAAGAGCGATCGACCAGCAGTCCAGGGAAATTCGTGTGCCTGTTCATGTTGCGGAAAACATAAAACGTGTGCAAAAAGCGGCAAAGGAATTGCAGCAGGAGTTGGGAAGAGAGGCTGATCCCCGGGAAATTGCAGAGAAACTGGGGGATCGCACAGAAGAGGAAGTAAAAAGCATTCTTTCTTATATACGAAATCCGATATCTTTGGAAACTCCGGTCGGTGAAGACGGAGAAGACAGTCTCGGAGACTTTTTGGAAGACCGGTCGGAAGCGACACCGGAAGAGGCTATGGATCTTCTTGTGAAGAAGGAAGAGGTAAAAGAGCTTCTCGAGACATTGAATGACAGAGAAAAGGAAGTGATCAGCCTCCGTTATGGTTTGGGACAAGATAAGACTTGTACGTTGGAGGAGATTGGAGAAAGATTTGGAATTACAAGAGAACGGGTGCGTCAGATTGAAGCGAAAGCGATGGAGAAGCTGCGAAAAAAAGCGTTATAGATAAAAGAAACTCCCGAATGTATAAATATTGAAAATATTGCAGATATTAGAACTACAATAATATTTATGGAAAGGGAGATATTCTTATGAAAAAAATGAAACAGATCCTGTTGCTGATGTTGTGTGCATTTACTTTGTTTGGTACAACGGCATGTACAAGTAAAGATAAAACAGACAATGCGGCAGATCAGACAACAACGGAGAAAGACAAAGAGAAGGGCAGCAATGACGCGGCTGATAAGTCAGATAAAAAAGGTGATGGAATCTTAGACGATGCGGTCAATGATGTTACACAGGGAGTCGATGACGTAACAGATGATGTGACGGACGGAATTGATAATGTGACGGATGATGTAACAGATGGAGTCGATGATGTAACTGATGATCTGACAGATGAAAACGGAGCGAAAAAAGAAGGCGATCGTATGAAAAATACAGATCAGGGTGATGCAACAGGAAACGCAGATGATTCCATGAGATAGTTTCTCGGATGAAACCGACAAAACAGAACAGATGGAAGAGGGCAGGGAATAAGCAGAAAAAAGAGTCCGACCGCAGAGAACAGGAAAAAGGTTGTCTGCGGCCGGTTTTTTGAAATGGCAACGGGCCAAAGTCCGGGCTTGCCCGAGACTTTAGCGGCCGCTTACAATCCCGGAATGTGCCTTTTGGCTCTTCCGGTGAAAATGATTGAGAAAACAGTACATAAGGAGTAAATCAGATGAGGTTCAGACCGTGTATCGATATTCATAATGGAAAAGTAAAGCAGATTGTCGGAGGCAGTTTGAAAGATGAAGGGAATATGGCGCAGACTAATTTTGCTTCTGACTTAAATGCTGCATTTTATGCGAAGATGTACAGAGAAGATGGATTGAAAGGGGGACATATTATTCTTTTAAACAGTCGGGAGTCAGAATATTATGAACAGACGAAACAGCAGGCTAAGGATGCTCTTCGAGTTTATCCAGGCGGACTGCAGGTTGGCGGCGGGATCACAGAAGAGAATGCATACGAATATATCGAGTGCGGAGCAAGCCATGTGATCGTGACGTCCTATGTGTTTCGAAACGGAGAGTTTTGCAGGGAAAATCTTGAAAAACTCGTTCATGCTGTAGGAAAAGAACATTTGGTGATTGATTTAAGCTGCCGGAAACAAGGGGAAGATTATTATGTAGTTACAGATCGTTGGCAGAAGTATACAAAACTGCGGCTGAGCAGCGATGTGCTTGATATGCTGTCGTCTAACTGTGATGAATTTCTGATCCACGGCGTAGATGTGGAAGGAAAACGGTCAGGGATGGAGGAAAATCTCGTGCAGATGCTTGGTGACTGGGGGAAAATTCCGATCACTTATGCGGGAGGGATCGGATCAAAAGAAGATTTGGAACGTTTTTCTTGTCTGAGCGGGGGAAAACTTGACTTTACAATCGGAAGCGCCCTTGATCTTTTCGGGGGAAATATTTCTTACAGGGAAATTGTGAATAAATATAATGCCGCGGAACTGGAAGATTTATAATTTTTTCGGGAAAATATACATTTTTGGAAAAGTGTTTCGGTATTATTAATAGAAATAGATATTATGGCAATCATACACATGTATAAATTGACATTTTAAGAGAAGTTTGCTATTCTGATACAGAGCAAAGACATAGATGGCGGCTTTGGCAGGCGAGATCAGATATTTTCTATGCATTGTGCTAGGAGGTGTCCGGTCTTTTTTTCTGTCTGTATTCAGGAAAAGTCAGTATGAAAACAGGTTTTATTTTAAATATGAATTTGTCGCCGAAGTCTGATTTGATTAATTAAAGGAGTGGAAGAATGCAAAAGAAGATTAGAAAAATCGTATCATCGATTCTTGCTTCCTGCATGGTCATCACTGCATTTACGGGCATAGCTCCGCAAAAGGCAGAAGCGAAGACAACACTTGTCAATGTAGCTGTTGACGGTACGGCAAGTACGCAGAGCGGCGAGAATGGAAACTATGTGATCGGAAACATCAACGACGGAGATCCGAAGACAAGCTGGCAGACACAGGGAAAGTGGCCGTCTACAGCGGTGATCCAGCTGGATAAAGGACGCAGTGTTTCCAAAGTGGCTGTGGAACTTGGGGAAGACGGGGATAACAGCACAGGAAGAACGGCGCTTGTAACGGTTCAATATGCACAGAACGGCATTACAGGCGATCTGATTGATTTCGGAAGCAAGAGAATGACGGTGGATTCAAAAGAAGAGTTTATAGCAGACGTTCCGAAGTCAGCGACACATATTTATGTGACACTTTCCGATCCGCAGAATTCAGACGGAAGTCAGGGCACTTTCTGGCCGTCGGTTCAGGAAGTGGAAGTGTTTGAAGAGCAGGAAGAAAAAGTGTCTGATTACAATAACATTGCAAATCAGGCGAAGATCACAACAGATGGAAACGAACATCCGACAGACGGATCTGCAAAGCTTGTTGACGGTAATGACACAACATTGTATAAGTTCCACAATGCAGCGCAGACAGAAGAGAAATACATTGCTTTGAATTTTGACGAGGCGAGAACAATGGATGCGTTCCGTATTGTTTTTGAGCATGTGGGGGATACGGACAGCACTGATTTCGCATTCGAATACAGTATCTTGGCGAAGAAAGCTGGTGACAGCGACTATACGAAGGTTGCGGATCACGCAAAGGCGAATCGTACAGATAATTATGCGCAGGTTTATAAGTTTAATGCGGCGCAGTATTCAGAAGTGAAGATCGTTATGCATTCCTGTAAGACGCAGGGCGGAACGCAGAACGGATGGCCGGCAGTGGCAGAGTTCGAAGTGTACGGAAGCGAGATCGAAGTACAGGATACAGACAGCATTGCATTTAAGAAACCGGTACATACACCGTCTGGAAAAAATACAGCGAAAAATATTACTGACGGAAGCAAAAAAACGCAGTGGACAGGAGCATATTATCCGTCTTATGTAGATATTGATCTGGAGAAAAACTACAATCTTGATACGGTAGAAGTATATACACCGGAGAATGGATATTCTCAGTATACGATCTATACAAGTATGGACGGAAGAGATTTTGATAAACTGGCAGAGAAGACGTCAAAAGATTCCTGTGATCCTGAGAACGGAGAAGTTTATCAGGCAGAAGGAAAAGAAGCAAGGATCGTTCGTGTTTATATGGAATATAATTCTGCTTCTACGGCGGCTGTACTGAACGAAGTTCGTGTGACAGGAACAGAGAGCACGACAGAAGTTCAGAAAAGACCTGCAATCAATACAGTAAAATACGAAGACTCGGCTTATAATGTAGCGATTACCGAAGAAGATACGAAAAACGAAGTTTACGGTATTATCGAAAGAAGACTCGGAAAAGCTTACAAAGAGTGGTTTAAGCTTGAACTTGCGGAGAATCCGAAAAAGAACGGTTATGATTATTTTGAACTTTCCATGGATGGAGATCAGGTGAAAATCAAAGGAAATGACGGTGTATCTCTTGCGACAGGACTGAACCATTATCTGAAATATTTCTGCCAGGTCAATCTTTCGCAGGTGGGAGATCAGGCAAATATGCCGGAAAATAAACCTGCTGTAACAGAAAAAGTATTTAAAGAGACGAAGGCAGAAGTTCGTTATTCTTATAACTATTGTACGCTCTCCTATTCTATGGCATTCTGGGGAGAACAGGAATGGCGCGATGAGTTAGACTGGCTGGCGTTAAACGGTGTAAATGTTGTTCTTGACGCGACAGCTCAGGAAGAAGTGTGGAGAAGATTTTTAGGAGAACTTGGATATTCTCACGAGGATATTAAAGACTTTATCGCAGGACCTGCATATTATGCATGGGCATATATGGCGAACCTTTCCGGTTTCGGAGGTCCGGTACATGATTCATGGTTTGAAGAGAGAACAGAGCTGGCTAGAAAGAACCAGCTTATCATGAGAAAACTCGGAATGCAGCCTGTGCTTCAAGGTTACAGCGGTATGGTTCCGACAAATATTCATGATTATGACCCAAATGCAGAAGTAATCGAGCAGGGCGAGTGGTGTTCCTTCCAGCGTCCGACGATGCTTAAGACAACATCTTCTACATTTGAAAAATATGCGAAGAAATTCTATCAGTGTCAGAAAGAAGTTTACGGAGACGTAAGCAACTATTATGCGACAGACCCGTTCCATGAAGGCGGTATCACAGGCGGCATGGATTCTGCGGACATTTCGGAAAAAGTGTTGACTGAAATGATCACGGCGGATAAAGATGCGGTTTGGATCATCCAGTCATGGCAGGGGAATCCGACAACTGCATTGTTAAACGGTCTTGACAGAGTGGAAAACGGAACAGATCATGCGCTGATCCTTGACCTGTACGCAGAGAAAGATCCGCATTATGATGAAGGACGTCCTGGTGCAGGAGCGTATGGAGACGAGGAAGAATTTGACAAGACACCGTGGCTGTTCTGTATGCTGAACAACTTCGGCGGACGTCTCGGACTGCACGGACATCTTGATAACCTTGCAAATAATATTCCGAAAGTATTTAACGAGACGAAATATATCGCAGGAATCGGAATTACTCCTGAGGCGAGTGTGAATAACCCTGTGCTGTATGATTTCTTGTTCGAGACGATCTGGCAGGATGATGCATCACAGCAGATGGAAGTAATTAATCTTGATACATGGCTTGATGATTATGCGACGAGAAGATACGGGGCAGAAAGTGAATCTGCGAACCAGGCGTGGGATATTCTGAAAGAAACAGTGTATAAGGCGAGCCTGAATGGTCTCGGACAGGGAGCGCCGGAGTCTGTAGTAAATGCAAGACCAAACCTTACGATCGGAGCGGCTTCTACATGGGGCAACGCGGTGATCAGTTATGAAAAAGGCGATCTTGAAGAAGCGGCGGCGCCTCTGTTTGCTGATTATGATAAGCTGAAAGACAGCGCAGGATATCAGTATGATCTGGCAAATGTTTTACAGCAGGTACTTTCCAACAGCGCTCAGGAATATCAGAAAGGTATGTCTGCGGCGTTCAGTGCGAAAGATTTGGAGAGCTTTAAGACATATTCAGACAAATTCATGTCAGTGATTGAAGATATGGAGAAAGTAACGGGAACAAGCGAATACTTCCTTCTTGGAAGATGGGTGGAGCAGGCAAAAGCGCTTGCAAAAAATGCAGATGATTTTACAAAAGAATTGTATGAGTTCAATGCAAAAGCGCTCGTTACTACATGGGGATCGAAAAACCAGGCTGAAAAAGGTGGTTTGAAAGATTATTCTAACCGTCAGTGGTCCGGTTTGATCGGTGATTTTTATAAAGTAAGATGGCAGCGTTGGATTACGGCAAGAATGAATGAGCTTTCAGGAAAAGAGTATGAGAGCAATATTGACTGGTTTGAGTGGGAATGGGAATGGGTACGCAGCAATAAAGAGTATCCGACAACTGCGACACCGCAGGATCTGAAAACACTTGGAGCAAAAATTTTAGAAGATTATTCTGTGAAAAATCCGGCGGCAAATGAGGAGTTTGACCTTCCGACAGAAGGTATGACTGCTACAGCAGGAAGCGCACAGACGCAGACCGGGACAGAAGGACCTGCATCAAATGTTTTGGACAACAATGTGTCAACACTTTGGCACAGTAAATATGCGGGAGATGATCAGACCAATCTGTGGATCGACATTGCGCTCGGAGAGAGCAAGACAGTCAACGGACTGCGTCTTCTTCCGAGAAACAGCGGAATTAACGGAATGATCGTGGAATACCGTATCGAGGTAAGTAATGATAACGGAAACTCTTACCGCGAAGTGGCAACAGGAACATGGACAAATGATCCGGGATGGAAATGGGTACAGTTCGATCAGACAGAGGCGACAAATGTTAGATTATACGCAGTGAGAACATTGTCAGATCAGGCAGGAAAGAACTTCGCATCTGCGGCGGAGATCCGTATCATGGCTCCGAAAGCAGAAGAACCGCAGCCGGAACAGGCAAATAAAAAATTCCTTGAATTTTTGATCGGATACGCACAGAGCGCGAAAGAAAAAACGGAATACGAAAACGTAGTTCCTGAAGTGAAAAAAGCGTTAGATGCAGCATTGGAAAAAGCAGTTCAGGTAAAAGATGATGACAAGGCATCTCAGGATCAGGTTGACGCAGCCTACACAGAATTGCTTGAAATCGTACATATGCTTGACTTTACAGGTGATACGACAAGCTTGAAGATACTTGTTGATGCGGTAAGCGATAAGAAAGAGGAAGATTATACTCCGGCTACATGGCGGCCGTTTAAGAACGCGCTGGATGCGGCAAATGAAGTTTTGAAAAATGAAAATGCGCTTGACGCGGATATCGAGGCGGCTCGTGCAGCGCTTGATACAGCGGCAAACGGACTTGTAAAACGCGCAGATTTCACAAAACTGCAGGCTGCAGTCGAAGAGGCGAAAAAAGCGTATGGAGATCTTTCGGGATATACGGAAGACTCTGCATCAAAGTATACGGAAGCGCTGGCAGCGGCTGAGAACGTACTCAAAAACGCAGATGCTTCACAGACTGAAGTAGATCAGGCAAAGACGGATCTTGAAACTGCGATCAGCGGACTGACTGCAAAACCGAATCCAGATAAAGTGAATAAGTCAGATCTTCAGAATTATGTAGATCTCGTAAAGAAATATGCAGATAAAGAAGATCAGTATACTCCTTCGACATGGAAAGGTTTTAAGGCAGCATATGATAAAGCTCAGGAAGTTCTCGCAGACGACAAGGCAGTACAGAAAGATGTAGACGACGCTTTGGCTAAATTGCAGAAGGCTGCGGCTGATTTGAGACTGAAGCCGAGCAAAGAGAAGTTAGAGGAATTAAAGAAAGCTGTCAAAGCGGCTGAAAAGAAAGATTTAAGCACATATACAGAAGCATCTGGAGAAGCATATAAAGATGTCGTGGAAAAGGCAAAAACAGTATTAGAAGATAAAGAAGCAACGGCAGAAGATGTGGAAAAGATGCTGAAAGAATTAAAAGACGCAGACAAGCTTCTCGTAGAGAAAGACAACCCGCAGGAAGAAGACAAAAAGCCAGGCAAAGAGCAGTTAGAAGCATTGAAAGAAGTAATTGAAGCGGCTGAAAAGAAAGACTTAAGCGGATATACGGATGCATCAGTGAAAGCATATAAAGACGTCTTGGAAAAAGCAAAAGCGGTATTGGAAGACAAGAAAGCGACGGCAAAAGACGTTGAAGATATGTTAAAAGCGTTAGAAGATGCAGAGAAACTGCTTGTGAAAAAAGATGACGTTAAGGAAGACGGAGATAAAACTCCGGATTCACAGAAAGGTCAGGCAGTTCAGACAGGCGATCAGACGCCGCTCATGTTCTGGATGCTGATTCTGGCAGCTTCAGCAGCTGTTATTTTCAAAAGAAGAAAAAGAGCATAGATTAATTAGAAAAGAATCGGCATAGGATAATCAAATATTGTGTGTGGATGAAATGAGAAAAGCACAGAGCCTTCGTAAAGGGTTCTGTGCTTTTTGAATGGAGACGAGCCAAAGTCCGGGCTTGCCCGGGACTTCGGCGACCACTTACAATCCCGAAATGTGCCTTTTGGCACTTCCGGTGATTCTGAATAAGGATATTATTTCCGACATAAGAGTATCATTTTTATTTGTAAACGGCGGTGCAAGTATGGTTGTTAAAACAATTTTTGACTTGAGTTTCCGTAAATTGTAATTCTGGAATAGTCAAATCTTCCCAAAGTACCA
>OGRC01002253.1_pt1 | contig 10755 bp, 3 predicted proteins | sample 1553431 | NCBI WGS metagenome assembly OGRC01 (sample SAMEA2580064, study PRJEB22360) | human gut metagenome | biome: human gut; feature: human-associated habitat; material: faeces | place: Denmark | collected 2008/2010
GGTTGATCAGGTTTGTGATCGTGGTCTTTCCGGCACCGGTACTTCCGACAAATGCGATCTTCTGACCCGGTGTTGCATAGAGGTCTACATTGTGGAGCACGATCTTATCCGGGTTATAACCGAAATTGACATCATCAAAGACTACGTCACCTTTCAGCTCGATATAATCCACACTGCCGTCTGCCTGATGGGTATGTTTCCATGCCCACATACCGGTGCGCTCTTTGGATTCGACGATCTGCCCGTTTTCTTTTCTGGCGCGGACGAGTGTAACATAACCGTTATCTACTTCCGGCTCTTCGTCGAGCAGTTTAAAGATTCGCTCAGAACCGGCAAGCGCCATGACAATATTGTTGAGCTGCATACTAAGCTGGTTGACCGGCTGGCTGAAGCTCTTATTATAGGTAAGGAAACTTGCAAGTTTTCCAAGAGTAAAGCCACCTACACCGTTTAAGGCGAGCACACCGCCGACTAAAGCACAGAGCACATAGCTGATATTACCGATCTGTGCATTGACCGGCATTAAAATATTACCAAATTTGTTGGCGTTATCTGCGCTATGGAAGAGCTGGTCATTTAATCTGTTAAAGTTTTCAATACTTTCTTCCTCTGAGAACAATTCCTCTTCCGGAAGATCCTCCTCTGAATCATATGCGTGTTCCATAGGGGTGAAATTTTCCGAAATAAACAGTGTCAGATCATACTCATTGATCTGTTCTTTCTCATAATATCTGTTATCCCATATGAAGCTGCACACGCCGCGGTCTTCCGCAATCGTACTGTCACCGATCACATCACGGTACTTATGAATGGTATTAAAATCAAATAAAAAAATTCCTTTCGGATCAAGATAGTTGTTAACAAGACGGAATACTTCTTCCAGTTCTTCCGGCTCTGTCATATAATTAACGGAATCACAGACGCTTACAACCGCCCGCACTGTTCCGTATAATTCAAACTCACGCATATCCTGAAGCAGATAAAGAATATCATGTCCCGACTGCATCCTCTTTTCCATCGCCAGTTCCAGCATCTCTTCCGAATTATCGATTCCGATCATATCGTATCCATATTCGGCAAGCCTCTCTGTCATCGTTCCCGTTCCGCATCCGAGGTCAAGTACGATCCCGTCCGGCACACCGTGTTCACAAAGCTTTTCACGAATGTGCCCTGCCCATTCGCCATAAGGAACATTATCCATAAATGTATCATAAACATACGCAAAACTTGTATACGCTTCCAAAATCGTTCCCTCCTAATATCACACAACACATAAAATCAGCCGATCAGCTCCGCCGCATTCATCATTCTGCCATGTATGTAAATCGATCGGCCTGCGAAGATAAATCAAAAGCTATTTTTTGCTGTATTAGAAGTGTAACACATTTTGCAGATAATTTGCACTGTAATTTCACATAGAATGTTTTAGAGGATAACAGTGGCGTTAGCCACAATAAGCACACAGTGCGGTTTTACGAATGGCGCAGGCTGAACTGTTACTTTAGAGGAACCTCTTATTCGTTATTACCAGAAAGAGACGCCGCATAGCGCGACGCCTCTCTGTTTTGTTTCATTTTTCACTTTTTATCAAGACAATTTTTGCGATATCCGATCTGTCTCTTTCAGACTGTTCAGATTAGTCTTCTTTCTTACGAAGAGCTACGACTGCTGTTCCTGCCGCTAACATCAATCCTGCAAGCGGAATGATCGGTGATACGGAATTGTCGCCTGTCTGAACTGCTTTGTCTTCATTTTTCGGATTCTCCGGTGTCGGATCTGTTGCTGTTTTCGTAAAGTTTGCTTTCAATGTCACTGCTCTGTCAACTTCAAACTTGTACTCTGCTTTATCAGAAACTGCTTTGCCGTCTACTGTCCAGTTCACGAACTTGTATCCTTCTTTTGCTTTCGCAATCGCCGTTACGATTTCTCCTGCTTTATAGCTTTCTTTTGCAGGATCAAGTTTTGCTGTTCCCATCTTGTTGTCATTTACATCCACATTCAATTTGAATGTATCTTCTGCAGTAATCTTTTCGAAGTTCGCTTTCAGATTGAGAGCTCCTGTTACTTCAAAACGATATACTGCATTTTTGGAAACTTCTTTACCATCCACTGTCCAGTTTACGAATCTGTATCCTTCTTTCGCTGCAGCTGTTGCTGTCACCTTATCTCCTTCGGCATATTCTTCTTTTGCCGGATCAAGCGTTACAGATCCCTTCTTGTCATCATTTGCTTTTACTGTTACTGTAAATTTCTCTGCCGGTTTTTCTTTCTCTTTAAAGTTTGCAATCAAATCCATATCTTTATCTACAGTAATTTGATATGCTGCTGACTTAGAAAGTTCTTTACCACCTACTGTCCAGTTTACAAACTCATATCCTTCTTTCGCTTCTGCAATAACTGTTACTTCTTCTCCTTTTACATAACTGTCTTTCTTCGGATCAATCGCAACAGTTCCCATATTATTATCATTTGCTTTTACTGTTACTGTAAATGTCTCTACCGGTTTTTCTTTCTCTTTAAAGTTTGCTGTCAGCTCTGTATTCTTTTCTACTGTAAACTTATATGTAGCTCCTTCAACTGTCTGTCCATCTACTGTCCAGTCTACAAACTCATATCCTTCTTTTGCTGTTGCCGTTGCTGTTACTTCTTCTCCTGCATTGTATTTCTCTTTTGCAGGACTAAGCGCTACATCTCCCATGTCCGCATTATTTGCTTTTGCTGTTACTGTAAATGTCTCTTCTACAGGCGGCTCTTCCTTCTCTTTCACTGTAATCGTCATTACAGAATGTGCCTTTGCTGTCAGATTCAGTTCCGCTGATTCAGCCGTAAGCTCTGTTGTTTCAATCGCTACTTTATTCGGCTCTGTCAAGCTGTTCTCATCAGCAAAATTTTCACCTGCAAGTGTCTGTATTGTTACTTTTTTACCTGTCAGATCTACGCCATCTACTTTAACATGGAGTTTCTTATCATTTACACGGTCTGTATTTACTACAGCTACATACAGTGTTCCGTCTTCATCTTTACTTGCGATTGCTGAATACGCTTTTGTACCATTTGCCAAAGTCTCTACATGTTCAAACTCTGTTCCTACTACTTCTGTTCCTTTAGAGAAAGAATTAGAGAACAATTCGAATACTTTCGCTGAAGGTGTTGAGAAAAATTCAAATTTTCCTTCTCCAGTTCCTGTATTTGCACCTGTCTGCGGCACTGCCTGAATAACTGCCTGCTGTGTAGGTCCAAGTGAATCAGCTCCTGAGCTGTACCAGTCTACAAGACAGTGTTTCTGGATGTACGGACTTCCGAGACGAACATACTCCATAAGCACTTTTGCAATATATACTGCATGTGTCTGTGAACGAAGAAGCGGTGATGTAGATCTGAAAATACCATACTCAGATATAACCGGAACTTTTCCTTTTGGAAGCATATTTACATAATTTTGCACTTTTTGAACACCTACAGTTTCTGCAAGCCTCATTGCTGAATCATAGAACGCATCCGGTGATGCATCAGAACCCGGATCTCCACAGTATGGATGGATAGTTAAACCATCATAATACTCATTCCATCCACCTGCCTGCATCTTATCTATAAATCCTTTTGTCTCATAGCTTGAATATACATAGCAGGATGCCTTTTCTGTGCTTCCATTGTTCGCGTTGATCTCATTGATCTCTGCTGTCATATCTTTCATTGCTTTAGAAACATCTACAAATCCATCTCTATCAACTTTATATGTCACATAAATCTGCTGACCTTTATTTGGAATTTTACCATGTATTCCATTTCCAAAATGGATTGATCCGTCTCTGTAGTCGATTGTTACTTTCTTATCATCTGCTCCAGCAGAATCTAAACTTTCAACAATCTCCCATTTTTCATTGTTCCCTTCACCGTCAGTACCTACCCATACTTCAACGCTTCCTTTTTGAACAGCTTCAAAGTTTTCTACCAATGTTTTTCCGTCTTTTCCTGTCATCGGATTCGGGTTTGCATAACGCATGTAACGAACCTGATTTGCAGTTCCGTCACTGACAGATGCAACCTTATTCCAGTCGTCCTTCTTCACTGCATACTGCTTTGTGAAACTTGCAACTCCACCTTCTACATACGCTTTTTCAGCATCTGATGTTCCCATCATCCAATACTGCTGCGATGATGTTCCATCGCCACCACCCTGATTGTTCTCGTTTCCGATCTCAAAATAGCGTACATTATAAGGCTCTGCATGTCCGTTTTCTTTTCTCACATCTGCCCATGCAACGCCACCGCCCGGATTGCTTCCTGCCGGAGCATTCAGATACTCTACAAGGTCTGCGGCATCCTGTGCTGAACCACGTCCGAAACCATATACATAAACGATTTCTGACTGAACATCATCGCGATATGCGAAGTCAGCTACTTCTGTCAATCCAAAGTTCGGAGCGATTCCAGCCTGGCCTTGATTGTTATAAAATCCATGGATCTGTTTTACGCGCTCATCCTTCGGTCCGATAGATTCTTTCCAACGGAATAAGTTAGAGATGGTTCCTCCCGGATAACGGATAGAACCAAATCCCGCATCTTTATAAAGTGCAGTAAAATCTTCCTTCATTTTCATTGTTGTACTATCAAAGGAACCATATCCATTGAAAGCATACCGATGGTTGATACCGATTGTGGCACTGTCAATGGAACGTTCCTCTGTTTCAGGAGAAACCGTAAGCACAACGCCGATCTCTGCACGATAATTCTTCATCGCATCTTCAAGAGTTTTAATCATCGCAGAAATTTCTGACAACGCACTGGATTCACTTAATTTTTTTGCATTTTCTATTGCTGTTTTCAAAGCTTTTGCAACTTCTGCATTTGCATCCACCTTACCTGATGCATCTAACTCTTCTGCTGCTTTGATCTGTTCTGTCAGCTGTGGGAAGAGCATTGCTCCTGCTTTCTCTTCATAAACAGCCTTTGCTTCATCTGCTGTTAAAACTTTCTCATATACACGGAGTTCATCCACAAGACCTCTCATAGAAAGCGGATCATTACCAGCATTTTTATGACGTCCAACTAAAAGATCCGTTAACGCATTTGTTTCCGCATCTCCTGCTGCCTTTTCACCGTCAGATTCACCATTTACATAATATGTAACTTTCTTTGTATCCGTATTGTATGTAATCGTTACATGCTGCCATTGATTCGGATCAAAGGTTTTTGTACTAAATACATCCGTTTGATTTACATACGTTGCGTATTTGTTATCACTTGTAAACTGCAAAAATGTACGTCCAGCCCCATTTTGCTGCAACAAAACTGTTTTTTTGTTTCCTCTGTTTGTAGACGTATCATACTTAAACCACATTGATACGGAATAACTTTTTTCACCCGTATTCATAATCTGTGGAATTTTCATCATACCTTCAGTTCCCTCTGTAAACTTCAGAGAATTCCCAAAAATGGTATCTGCTTCAATCGAAACATTATTTCCTGATAACTCCCCCTCATAGGTAGAAGCATTTTTCACATTCGGAACTTTCTTTTCATTCACGTTTTCAAAATCATAATACGCAATGAGCCCGTCTTCAATTCCTGTGTTTTGAGGTTCATCTGCGGCCCATGCCAACGCGGGCATGCTAAACAACATACTGCATGCTGTCAATCCGCACAACCCTGTCCTCCACATTTTCTTTTTCATACTTTTTTCTCCATTCTACAATGCTGTTTTTTTCTGCTATTGCCAAACTGTCTTTCGGCTTTTTTCCTCCCCCTAAAGACAGTATCATTATATATTTTATCATAAATTAATTTTTTTTAAAGTTTTTATGCAAATTTTCTTCTATCTAATGACAAAAATGGAATATTCCACGATTTTTTGCAATATTATTCATCGATTTTCCTTTATTTTATGTGTATTTTGTATATAAATTTTCTCCACTGTTATTTCTCCGCTTCCAAACGCTCTCCAAAGGAAAACAAAATGAACAAAACCCTGCAAACTTTATTGATTGATTAAACAAGTCCCATACTTTTTAAAAGGAACAACCATCCTGTCAATGTAAACGCACTGAATACAGTTGTCAGCATGACAACGCCCGACGTCACCGTACCTTCATGTCCCATATTTTTCGCCATGACATAACAGCTCACTGTTGTTGCCGATCCAAGCATTACAAGAATCGCGATAAGCTCTTCTCTTCGAAATCCAAGCATTACCGCGAGAGGGAGAAATACGGTTGTAAAACCGACAAGTTTCAACGCGCAGGCGGCAATTACAGGTTTGATCTTTCCAATCGTCTTCTGAACATCGAAGGATGCTCCAAGAGCCATCAGTCCAAGAGGAGTTGCGACAGCACCCACATTTGATACTGTTTTTCCTATTATATAGGGCATTGGAATCCGAAGCGCCGACCAGAGCAGTCCCGCCGCAATCCCGATTATAATCGGATTTGTGACAATCCCTTTCAGTGTCTTTTTCCACAATTCTTTATCTAATTTCCTTCGTTCCGGCTGAAAGAACGACAACACGACAACCGCCATTATATTATACAGCGGCACGCTTCCGATAATCATAAGGGGCGCTAATCCTGCATCTCCGTATATATTTCGGATAAACGCAATACCAAGAAGCGCTGCGCTGCTTCTGTATGACGCCTGAATAAATTCGCCTCTTATTCCACGATCTTTCCACAGAAAGGAAATTCCCGCAGCCAGCGCAATGCTTGCAAATGTCACGAAGAAGCAAAACAAAACGAACTTCAAATTCCACACTTCTTGAAAATCTACGGTTGCCAGATCTTCAAAAACAAGGATCGGAAGGGGCACGAGAAAGACAAACTGATTCATTTTCGAGGCAAATACCTCGTCGATCCAACCAAGTTTCCGAAAGAGAAACCCCAGCGCCATTAACAAAAAGATCGGCGCTGTAGCATTTAAACTGAAGATTAAATTTTCCATTTTTTCTTTCTCCTTATCTGCAAATCACCGGAAGTGCCAAAAGGCACATTCCTGGATTGTAAGCGGTCGCCATTGCAATAGCCGTATTTCCATGCAGCATCTGCATTTTCCCTTATCACAGGCAGTTACTCTGTCCGAAGAGCGGTCACAGGATCACTTTTCGCCGCCTTTTTAGACGGAAGCAGACCGCCAAGCAACGTCAAAATAACGCTTAGAATAATCAGTACGATTGCCGGAATTACCGGAAGAACCGCGCTCACATCATTCGTTCCCGCCAAATGATGGATCAACGCATTTCCCGGAATCAGGAGCAGAAGCGTCATCCCGATTCCAATCACTCCTGCGCACAGACCGATAATAAACGTCTCCGCGTTAAACACTTGCGAAATATTGCTCTTGGAAGCTCCGATCGCGCGCAGGATTCCGATCTCTTTCTTTCGCTCAAGAACGCTGATATAAGTGATCACACCGATCATGATCGATGATACGACAAGGGAAATCGCCACAAATGCAACAAGTACATAACTGATAATATCTATAATCTGCGTCACAGATGACATCAGCGCGCCGACCATATCCGTATAAGTAATTACCTGCTCTTCTTTCCCTGCACCTTCCATCTTTCTGTTATAATCGTCCAAGATCTTAACTACTTCTTCTTTGCTCTCAAAATCTTTTGGGTAGATTGAAACAGCAGCCGGCACAGCGAAATCAACATAACCTAACTGTTTGAGATTGTTGTCATATGTAGCGCTTTGCGCCGCTCCCATGGACATCATAAGTTCCGCCAGTTCTTCCCCTGTCATGTTCATTCGAAATGCTTCGGCAAATGCATCTTTATCTACATGCACAGCGTTTTGCAGACTGCTTCCGACCTGCGTCATTGCCTGTCCCATAGAAGTCTGCAGTCCTTCAGCAAGCTGATCCATGATCTGCCCCATCGCTGATGTGATCTGTCCTTCGATCGCTGTCCCTGCTGCTCCTGCATAGGAAGAAACCGCATCTTTCATATAAGAGCCAAATGCACTTGTAATCTGCTGTTCCAGACTTTCAACATCTACGATTCCTTTCATCCCGTCAGACAATCTCTGACTGCCGTCCTCGGTCTTCAGATATGCGATAAAATGTTCTCCGATCTTTGTCGGATCAGCCAATCCGTTTTCTGACGCATAACGAACGTATCCTTCTGCAAGTTCCGATGAAAGCTTTTGAATCTGTTCTCCTGTAATCTCAAGATTTCCCGCCATATCGCCAAAAATTTCTCCTGCATATCGATTCAATATTTCTTTTGCCTCTTCGGTCTGCATATATTCAGTCAAATATTCGTCAAACTTTGACGGATCTTCATATCCGTTTTCAACGATAAACGTTCCGTATCCCTGCGCAATTTCCTTCATCATTGCCTGAAGCTGTTCCACTGTTGCAGACATCCCGCTGCCTGACTGGATCATTTCACCGATGTTTCTTCGGATGATCTCCTGCGCATCCGAAGTTCCGAGATATTGCCCGAACTGCTCTGCCAGCGAAGAGTAATCTGCCTCTGGATGTGCAGCGGCATATTGTGCATATCCTTCTGTCAGGCTTTCCGCCAAAGGACGGAATCCATCCGGGGTAACTGTAAGTTCCAGATCTTTGAGCATCGCTTCCAGATTCATCTGCGGCAGTTCGGGAAGCTGAACTTGTATCTTACTTAAATCTAACAGACCTGAGAGATTGACTGCATTTCCGGCAGAACGAAAAATTTCAGAAAAATCAGCCGTCTTTTCGATTCCTGAAAAAGCATTTTTATCAAATGCAAACGCCTGTGCAAGTTTCTTCTCATCGATCGTGATCAGCGAATCCATATCAAATCCGCCCTTTGCATTTTCTTTCCCGAAAGGTTCTCCGGTAAGGACGTTCAATTTTGGATCTGCTTTCTGATCTTGCACGATCTTTGATCTTTCTGCCCCTTCTGCGACATGTTTTATCAGTGAAGCAGGATAATTGATCCCCGGCATCAAAGCCGCGCCGTTTGCATCTTCTCCCGGCTGAACAATGCCGACGATCTGAATCGGTTCCGCATTTTTCACAAGCTTCTTCATATAAGCCGCATCTCCTGAGCGATCTTTCCACACATGATAACTGTTGTCATATTCATAATAATCCGCACTGTCTACTAATTTAAACTCTTTCCCCAGAATATCATCATATGTATATAAACCTGTATCTTTCGGAATCTCGATCTGCTCTTCCTCTACAAACCCCGCCACCATCTCTTCTAATTCCAGCGGGTCCCTCAGTCCCAGCGTATAGAGCAGTTGATCGCTCATTCCTCCGCCTGAAGTAAGCACAAGAACACATTCGTTATACGCTTTCGGCCATCGGCCTGCTTTCACGTCATACTGATCTTTATACAGATCAGTATCTGACGGCATTTGATAAAAAACATCCGTGCTCATCATCGATGACATCAGGCTGTTCGAGCCGACAGAAGAGCCAAGTCCCGCCGCCTCAAAAGAGCGATCCGGGTGGACTTGTCGGACATTTTCCCCATCCTGCGCATAAATCTGAGGGACAACCTGATAAGAATACTCAACTGCATTTGTATATTGATCGATCCGGCTTTCCTCACTGTCTAAAAATTTTTTCAAAGATTCCAAATCATTTGAATCCATTGTGGAAAACATATTTGTGACCATATCGATCACCCATATCTTCTCTTTTTCCTTCCCTTCATCTTTCTCTGACAAAGCAGCGGTTTCCTCGGTTTTCGGATTCTCCCCTCCGGTCATCATGGAAGTAAAATCAAAACCTGTGCTTTGGATCTGAAGCGGATATTGAGAAAGTGTCTCCCGCTCAATATTTTTTATGTAGTCGTTCACCCCTGCCGACAAAGAAAGGATCAGCGCAATACCGATAATTCCGATCGAGCCGGCAAAAGAAGTTAATAAAGTTCTTGCTTTTTTCGTCTGAAGATTATGAAAACTCAGGGAAAGAGCCGTCAGAAATGACATGGAAGATTTCCCCATATTTTTATGCTCCGGCACAGCTGCTGTGCCCTCGTCCACAAGAAATTCATCGCTGTCCGAACGGATCTTCCCGTCTTTAAGTTCCACGATTCTTGTCGCATACTGCTGCGCCAGTTCAGGATTATGTGTTACCATGACAACGAGCCGATCCTGTGCTACTTCTTTGAGCAGCTCCATTACCTGAATACTTGTCTCGCTGTCAAGCGCTCCTGTCGGTTCATCGGCAAGAAGGATATCAGGATTATTCACAAGCGCTCTTGCAATGGCAACTCTTTGCATCTGCCCGCCGGAAAGCTGACCTGGACGCTTATGGATCTGCTCACCTAATCCGACCCGTTCCAATGCCTGCTTCGCCCGCTCCCTGCGCTGTGCCTTCCCGACTCCTGAGATCGTAAGCGCCAGTTCCACATTTGACAAAAGCGTCTGATGGGGGATCAGATTATAGCTTTGAAACACAAAACCGATCGTGTGATTCCGATAGGAATCCCAGTCGCGGTCTTTGTACCTCTTCGTCGAAATCCCATTTATGACCAAATCCCCGCTGTCATACCGATCCAATCCTCCTATGACATTGAGCAGAGTCGTTTTCCCCGAGCCGCTCGGTCCTAAGATTGCCACAAATTCGTTATCCCGCAAATTCAGGCTGACTCCGTCCAGCGCTTTTTGAACAAGACTTCCCGTTCTGTATTCCTTACATATTTTCTTTATCTGGAGCATACTGTTTTTGTTCCTTTCCACGTCTTCAATCTATCTCATCCTCTAAACAATATCCCGTCTGACCTGCTCTAAGCGGCAGACTTTCCACCCTCACGAA
>OGRC01002271.1_pt1 | contig 10671 bp, 8 predicted proteins | sample 1553431 | NCBI WGS metagenome assembly OGRC01 (sample SAMEA2580064, study PRJEB22360) | human gut metagenome | biome: human gut; feature: human-associated habitat; material: faeces | place: Denmark | collected 2008/2010
CAGGCTCCTGTTGCCTGTGAAAAGCCCTTCTTGAATGCATTCAAAAGCTCATCAGCCTTGTCCTTGTCGCCTCCCGACAGTGCCTTTGCAAAGTCAAGAATACGGTCTGAGGTCTTCTCAACTCCCCAGTATCCATCCTCTGCGATGTCCTTTTTGGCCTGCGCTATTGTGTCTGCATCTACAGTCAGATTCTCAAACAGACTCTTTAAGCCCTGTGACTTGTCCCAGGTTGAAGCCTGTCCCGTCATGGACTTTCTGACGATCTCGATAAGCTGCTGCTGTCTGGCGTTGGCATCATCCTTAAGTGCCTGTACCAGTGCATCTCTGTCTGCCTTGCTCATCTTCTGGTTTACTGTGCTCTTTGCAGTATCCTTTGAATCATCCTTGCTGTCTGATTTCTCATATACAGCTGCCTCCTCGCTGAAGCCTGCAGTCTTTGCATCCGACTTATCCGTCTTTGCATCCTGCTTCTTTGAAGCGGTATTAGTATTCTTTGTCTGCGCCTCGTCCTTTGCTGTGACACTCTGCGCCGCTACTGCTGAAACTACACTTGAAATAGCATCTAACATCTCTCATCCCTCCCTGGTAATGTGCGTGCGGGAATCCTTTCCCGCTATACTATTATCAACCTGTATAGCGTCTGATATAGCTAAACAGTCTTTCTCTTATATTGTGTATCGGCTGTTTTGCGTCTGTTGCTTATAGCTTTAGCCGTTATTTTTTCAGCTTTCTGCCAAATATAAATGTCGAAAAATATATTACCGATGCAATAATCACTATCATCGGACCTGTTGCCACATTGGTGTAGTATGACACTGCGAGGCCGACTATACCGGAAAATACTGAAAATATCACTGAAAAGAAATGATACTCACGCATATTTTCCGAAATATTCCTTGATGAAGCCGCCGGTAATATAAGCAGAGCATTTATGATAAGTATGCCTATCCACTTGATGGATAGCATAACTATGAGTGCTACAAGCACCGCAAACAGATTATCCAGAAGACGCACATGGATACCCTTGCTTTTTGCCACGCTCCTGTGTATACATATGGCGTTGAGCTTATTGAAGCAAAGCACCCAGAACACTATAGTGACCACAAAAATCACAATTAGATAAACTATCTCAGTCTTTGTGATGCTTAGCACATCGCCCACCAGTATACTTGAGTATTTGCTGAAATTGCCACCCTTTGACAGTATCGCAAGACCTATCGCCACAGAGCACGATGAAAATACCGATATAATGGTATCTGTCGATGCAGTGTTCAGACTGCCTATCTTATTTAAAAGAAGTGCAAACACTATCGCAAATATCACCATGGCAAGCGAGGTGTCTGCCATGCCGCATACCACTCCGACAGCGATTCCTGTAAGTGCTGAATGTCCGAGTGCATCTGAAAAGTATGCCATCTTTTTGTTTACAATCATGGTTCCCATTATGCCAAAAAGCGGTGTGATGATGAGCACAGCGATAAGGGCATTTCTCATGAAATCATATTGAAGCCAGGAGGTTATATTCATTTGTGTTCCTCCTCTCTCACCCAGGATTCCTCTCCTGTGTAGAAAATTCTCTCAAATTCCTTGCTCTCGAAGACTTCCTTCACAGTCCCCTGCTTTGCAACGGTCTTATCAAGCAGTACAACATGGTCTGCGTACCTTGCCACATAGTCCAAATCGTGCGATATCAATATGATTGCAAGGTCATAGTGAGTCTTTAAATAATCCATGGTCTTATAGAAAAGCTCCATGCCGTTTTGGTCTATTCCGGACACCGGCTCATCCAACAGTAGCAGGTTCGGCTCGTCCATGATTGCCATGGAAAGAAGCACTCTCTGCAGCTGTCCTCCCGAGAGGTTGCACACCTGCTTGTCGATGAGCTCCTCAGCCTCAAATACCTCGAGTGTCTCCCTTATCTTTGCCTCTATCTTTTTGCTCTTTGGCAGAAAAACAGGATAATTGTACTGATAGCTTGCTATGAGGTCATACACGCTGACCGGTGTATTTTTCTCGATATTGACAGACTGCGGCACATAGCCGATTTTAAGCTTAGCCATATGTCCGTCCTTAGTATCCTTGAACTCAATCGTACCGGTGTGAGGTATCTCGCCCAGTATCGCCTTTATGAGTGTAGATTTTCCGGCACCGTTTTGGCCTATTATGACATTGAAGGAGCCACAGTGTATGTGCATATTTACATCCTCAAGCACCGTCTGCTCTCCGAAGCTCACTCCAAGGTTATTTATTTTTATGCAATGAAAGCCACATGGCTGTATTATTTTCCGCATATTTTCTCCAATTTTATTTAGTAAATGCCTCTTTGATAAGCTCTATATTGTGCTCCATACCATAAAGATAGCTGTCCTTGTCGTACTCTCCCCTGTTGAGAGGGTCGATATAAATCACATGCACATCTGTCTCACGCGATACGGTATCTCCCATGCTCCTTCCGTAGAGCTCCTCAGCGAGTATTACCGACACTCCGTCATCCTTTATGGCACCTATTACCTGCTTTATCTCACCTGCGCTGACTGAGCGCTCCTCGTCAAGGTCTAACAGATAGCATGCATTCATGGAAAAATCATCAGCTACATACGCATAGGCCTCATGGAATATGATGATATTCTGTCCATTGGTAAGACTCTTTAGGCTATTTATCTTTTCTTCAAGCACTGCAAGCTTTGCATCATATGCTTTTGCATTTGCATAATATTCATCAGCATGCTTTGCATCCTTTTCGGCAAGCCGGGATGCGATTGTCTGAACCATGGTGCGGTAACGCGGCACGCTCATCCATGCATGGGCATTCTCATCACCATGGTCATGATCGTGCGCGCTATCTGATTCTGCGTCTGCGTCGTGGTCATGGTCGTGGTCACTGTCCGATTCTGTGTCTGCGTCGTGATCATGGTCGTGGTCACTGTCTGCATCATCCTCAGAAAGAAGTGCCACATCCTCACAGGCCTCAACCACATCAAGCTTCGGATACGCCTTTGCCACATCTGACATAAACGACTCTATACCGCCTCCGTTTATTACAAAAACATCGGCTGTGGATAAAAGCTTCATATCCTCCGGTGTGAGCTGGAAATCATGCAGACAACCGGTCTGTGGCTCGCTTAGATTTTCAAGTCTAACGCCTTCCACTCCGTCTACTATATTTAAAGCTGCAATATACATTGGATAGAAGGATGTCACGACAGTAAGCATATCGTCTGCTTCGTCAGTATTTTTTGTATTGCCCGAAGCATTTGATGCTCCACCGGCAGCGCCTTTCATACCTGCTGTGTGCTCATATGCCATTACCGCAAGCGTACACACTATCAATATACACAAAAACATAATGCCTACAAATTTGCATTTATTCTTCATATATTAAATATTCGCCTTTCTTTCTATAACTTTATTTCTTTTTATGATTATTAACGCTTTTTTTGCTCTTGGCCTTATCTCTGCGTTCTTTAGTCTTTTTGGCAACCGGCTTTCCGGTCTTCTTCCAGCGCTCCTTTTTGTGTGGCTGGGATGCAGCGGCTCTTTTTGCAGCTGATTTTGCCTCGCGCTTTGCTTCTTCCTCCTGTTTCATGGCAAGAAGCGTCTCCTCGTCAAACACGAGTGAATCTATGAGATTCCAGATTTCGTCCCTGCCTTCCTTTGACATGGACGAAAACGGTATAACTACCGTGCCCGGCTTCACATGAAGCACATCCTTGATAGTCTTTATGTGTGCGGCAATCTGGCTTTTTTTCAATTTATCAGATTTGGTTGCAATGATAATCGGTGCAAAGCCCTGGTTTACCATCCAGTCATACATCATGATATCATTGTCCGATGGCTCATGCCTTATATCTATTAAAAGAAACACTGCCTGAAGCTTTTTGGAGGTGTGAAGATAGTTTTCTATCATCTGTCCCCATTTAGCTTTTATCTCGATATTGGCATTGGCATAGCCATAGCCCGGCAGATCGACCAGATACATGGCGTCATTGACGTTATAAAAATTGATGGTCTGTGTCTTGCCGGGCTGTGAAGAGATCCTGGCAAGTGACTTTCTGTTCATGAGTGCGTTGATCAGTGACGACTTGCCTACATTTGACTTGCCGGCAAATGCCACCTCATTATACTCATTGTCAGGGATTGTGCTTGTAATTCCGCAAACTGTCTCTAAATTAACACTTTTAATTACCATAATCTCTTCCTCATTCTTATTTTACAAATGCTATCTTCTCCACCTGTGAAAATCTCTCCACCGGCACGATTTCCATGCCGTCTGTTATTTCTTTTGAAATCTCCTCCAGGTCCTTTTCATTATCCTTTGGAATACATACTGTTTTTATTCCGATTACTTTGGCTGCAAGCAGCTTTTCCTTGAGTCCTCCTATCGGAAGCACCCTGCCGCGTAGTGTTATCTCGCCCGTCATGGCTACATCTGCCCTGACAGCTCTGTCTGTAATAGCCGAGAGCATGGCTGTCGCCATAGTGATACCCGCAGATGGTCCGTCCTTTGGCACTGCGCCCTCCGGGATATGTATATGGATATCATGCTTCGTGTAAAACTCTGCATCAATGCCATATCCTTCGCTTATTGAGCGCACATAGCTAAGTGCCGCCTGTGCCGACTCCTTCATCACATCACCAAGCTTACCGGTGAGCACGAGCTCACCCTTGCCCGGTAGCACATTCACCTCAACCTCGAGTGTGACTCCGCCCACGCTGGTCCATGCCAGGCCTCTAACGATTCCAACCTCTGCGCGATCATTTTTCTTCTCCGGACTGTACTTCGGATTGCCCAGATATGTCTTAAGATTGGTCTTTGTAACCTTTACAGCAGCTTCGCTGTCCTTAAAGATTTCCCTGGCAGCCTTGCGGCACAGCTTGCCGATAGTCCTCTCAAGGCTTCTGACTCCGGCCTCTCTGGTGTACAGCCTGATAATATCCTTTAGGGCCGAGTCTGTTATCGTAAGCTGTTCCTTTTTAATTCCGTTTTTGCTCTTTTGCTTCTCAACCAGGTGTTCCTTTGCTATGTGAAATTTCTCATTTTCAGTGTAGCTTGACACCTCAATAAGCTCCATCCTGTCAAGAAGCGGCTTTGGAATGCCTGAAACCTCATTTGCCGTTGCAATAAAAAGCACCTCCGACAAATCCACAGGCATCTCAATGTAATGATCCCTGAATCTGCAGTTCTGCTCACTGTCAAGCACCTCGAGAAGAGCGGCTGATGTGTCACCCTTGTAGTCACTTGACCCCTTATCTATCTCATCCAACAGCATGAGAGGATTTGAAACGCCTGCCTGTCTTAAGCCATTTACTATACGGCCCGGCATAGCACCGATATATGTCTTTCTGTGTCCACGGATTTCTGCCTCATCACGCACACCACCAAGAGAAATACGCACATATTTCTTCTCCAGTGCAGACGCAATTGAACGGGCTATGCTTGTCTTTCCTGTTCCCGGAGGACCTACAAGACAAATTATAGGACTCTCTCCCTTGCTTGTCAGATTTCTGACTGCCAGAAACTCAAGTATTCTCTCCTTAACATCCTTTAATCCGTAGTGATCATCATCGAGCACCTGTGCTGCATGGTCAAGATCCTTGTTGTCCACAGACATCCTATTCCACGGAAGCTCAAGTACAGTCTCTATATAGCCTCTCTCAACAGTGCTCTCTGATGAGCTGCTGCTCATATTTCTAAAGCGCTTTATCTCTTTTTTCGTCTTTTCCTTTACGTAGTCAGGCGCATCTAACTCAGATAGCTTTTTCTCATATTCATCAGCCTCCGAGTCAGCATTCTCGCCCAGCTCCTCACGTATCACACCAAGCTGTTCACGAAGCACATACTCCTTCTGATGCTTGTCCACACGAACCTTTACTTTTTTCTGAAGCTCATTCTTTATGGAAATAACCTCCACCTGGGAGAGAAGTAATGATACTATAACCTGATATCTGTCATTGATATCCTCTGCCTCAAGCACCTGCTGCTTAAGCTCATATGACACCGGCAGATTGTTGGTTACATAATCAATGAGCTTTTCAAGATCCTCATACTGATCTATCTGTCTGATAAGCTCCTTGCTGATTTTGCCGACGACTGCCGCATATCTGTGAAAAGCCTCTCTGACTCCGAGAAGCATGGCTTCCCTGAGATCCTCCGGCAGGCTGTCTGCATTACTATCACAATAACAGATTTCTGCCTCAAGGTACTTCTCATTACCGGTAAAGCCAAGCAATGCTGCCCGGCTTATTCCATCTACAAGTATTCTCACAACATCATTCTGTAATCTGACAACCTGCTTTATGTCAGCAACAATACCCATCTGATAGAGGTCTTCCTGAGTCGGGTCCTCACTGTCCACATTCCTTTGTGTGACAAGATAAATCTTTTGATCCTGCTCCATAGCCTCCTCGACAGCACGAAGGGAGCGCTCTCTGCTGATGTCGAAATGGGCAATCATCCCCGGCAGAATAGTAAGCCCTCTCAGCGCTACTGCAGGCATATTCATAATCTGTTCTTCCACTTATATCTCCTGTATTATTACACAGCCATGCATAACAAACCGCTGTGCAATTTATATTATCCGATGCTGTATCTTTTGTAAAATACCGCCATGTACTTACGATGCCGCTTTTTCCTCGATATATGCCTCAGGCACGCAATCACCATCAAGCTTTAAGTTTTCCTCAACGATATCCTTGTCTATTACACATCTGCTGATGCTCTTGTCTGACGGTATACGATACATAAGGTCAAGCATAACAGCCTCCATGATGGCACGAAGTCCTCTGGCCCCTGTCTTTCTCTCAAGTGCCTTGTCAGCGATGGCATTTACTGCATCGTCTGTGAACTCAAGACCTACTCCGTCAAGCTCAAAAAGCTTGGTGTACTGCTTGATAAGCGAGTTCTTAGGCTCCTTAAGTATACGGATAAGTGCATCCCTGTCGAGTGCCTCGAGAGAAACGGTAATAGGTACACGTCCGATAAACTCAGGAATCAATCCAAACTTTACAAAATCCTGTGGAAGTGCATGCTTAAACGCCTCTCCTACATTGAGCTCTGTCTTTGACTTTACATCTGAATTGAAGCCTATAGATGATGTATCCATACGACTGTCGATAATTTTTTCCAGACCATCAAATGCTCCACCGCAGATAAAAAGTATATTAGTAGTATCAATAGGAATAAGCTCCTGCTGCGGATGCTTTCTTCCGCCCTGTGGCGGTACAGATGCCTCTGTGCCCTCAAGAATCTTTAAAAGAGCCTGCTGTACACCCTCGCCTGACACATCTCTGGTGATTGAGACATTCTCTGATTTCTTTGTAATTTTATCTATCTCATCTATATAAATGATACCATGCTCTGCACGCTCGATATCATAATCTGCCGCCTGAATAAGCTTTAATAGGATATTCTCCACATCCTCACCTACGTATCCTGCCTCTGTAAGTGTTGTAGCATCAGCGATAGCAAATGGAACATTTATCACTCTGGCAAGTGTCTGCGCAAGAAGTGTCTTTCCTGAGCCTGTAGGTCCAAGCATGAGAATATTACTCTTCTGAAGCTCTACATCTGATGTATCACCTGCCAGAACTCTCTTATAGTGATTGTAAACAGCAACCGAAAGCACCTTCTTTGCCTGGTCCTGTCCTATTACATAATCGTCCAGAAACGCCTTAAGCTCCTCCGGAGTAACAAGATTTATATCATCCTTAGCGCTGCTTTTGTCCTCATGGCCATCTACGCCTTCTTCCTCAAGAATCTCGGCACATATATCTATACACTCATCGCAGATAAAAGCTCCATTAGGTCCGGAAATCAAACGATTTACCTGGTCCTGTGTCTTACCGCAAAATGAGCAGCGAATCTTTCCGTCGTTTTTTCCTGCCATTATTAACTCCTTTTATTGCATGAGGGCATCCCATATGGGGTACCCTCTTAAATTCATCTAACTTCTGATTATCTGTTTGTTATTACACTGTCTATGAGACCATACTCTGCGGCTTCCTGTGCTGACATATAGTTGTCTCGCTCTGTATCAGCTGCAATTGTCTCGTATGGCTTGCCTGTATTGGCTGCTAAAATTTCGTTTAATCTCTTCTTTGTCTTTAAAATATTTTCTGCAGCAATCTGAATCTCAGTAGCCTGACCCTTTGCACCGCCAGATGGCTGATGAATCATAATCTCTGCATTTGGAAGAGCATATCTCTTGCCCTTTGCACCGCCTGCAAGAAGGAAAGCTCCCATGCTTGCTGCAAGACCGATACAGATTGTTGAAACATCACACTTGATGTACTGCATAGTATCGTAAATAGCAAGTCCTGCTGTAACCATTCCACCCGGTGAATTGATGTAAAGGTGGATATCCTTATTCGGATCCTCGGACTCAAGGAATAAAAGCTGGGCAACAACAAGGCTGGCTGTTGTCTCATTTACTTCCTCTCCAAGGAAAATGATACGATCTTTTAATAATCTGGAGTAAATGTCGTAGTTGCGCTCTCCTCTGCTGGTCTGTTCAATGACATATGGTACTAAACTCATATAAAATACCTCCTTTATAAAAGCTCAAAAGACCGGCTCAGAAAATAGGCTTCTGAGCCAGTCAATCAAATCTTGATTCAAAAATCTTATTCTTCTGTAGACTCTTCTGCATCAGCCTTTTTCTTTGCCTTTGCACGCTCTTTAACGTTGTCCATGATAAGATCTACGGCCTTTGTGATAGCAATGTCTTTCTTCATAGACTCCTTCTCAGCATCTCCCATGTACTCTTTAAGCTTATCAGCCTCCATGCCGTATGCCTTAGCCATCTTCTCTACCTCAGCATCGATATCTGCATCAGTAACCTCGATGTTTTCCTCCTTGGCAATCTGCTCAAGTACAAGGCTGCTCTGGATACGTGTTGTAGCCTCAGGACGAACCTGATCCTTAAGCTGGTCAACTGTCATGCCTGAGAACTGTAAGTACTGCTCCATTGTAAGACCGCTCTGTGCGATTCTCTGAGCGAACTCCTCAACCATTGTCTCACACTGTGTCTCAATCATTGCCTCAGGAAGATCCATCTTTGACTTGTCGATAATCTTCTGGATAGCCTCATCCTCTTTAGTCTTCTTAGCTTCTGTCTCTTTCTTCTCTGTGAGGTTCTTTTTGATTTCCTCTTTGTACTCAGCTAATGTATCAACACCTGCTGCATCCTGTGCAAACTCATCATCAAGCTCTGGAAGCTCCTTAGCCTTGATCTCGTTGATCTTAACCTTGAATGTAGCCGGCTTTCCTGCAAGGTCTTCTGCCTGATACTTCTCAGGGAATGTTACATTGACCTCAACCTCATCGCCTGTGTTCTTTCCTACTAACTGATCCTCGAATGTATCGATGAATGTGTGTGAACCAATCTCTAATGGATGATTCTCACCCTTTCCACCCTCGAAAGCTACTCCGTCAACAAATCCCTCAAAGTCGATAACTGCTGTATCTCCCTCTGCTACAGGACGATCTGTAACTGTAACTGTTCTTGCATTTTTGTTTCTCTGGTTCTCAAGCTCAGCGTCAACCTCTTCATCAGAAACTGATGTGTCGATCTTTGTAACTGTAACGCCCATGTACTTACCAAGAGTAACCTCAGGTCTTACAGCAACCTCTGCTGTGTAGATGAAAGGCTGTCCCTTCTCAATCTGAGTAACCTCAACTGTTGGGCGTGAAACAATGTCAACACCGCTCTCGTCAACTGCACCTGCGTATGTCTGCTGCATAAGAATGTTTGCTGCATCCTCGTAGAACACACCTGCTCCATACATTTTCTCAATCATAGCTCTTGGCACTTTTCCTTTACGGAATCCAGGTACACTAATCTGTTTCTTCTGCTTCTGATATGCAGAATCCAATGCTTTCTCTAATTCCTCAGCTGCTACCTCAATAGTAAGCTTCGCCATATTATGCTCTAAATTCTCAACCTGTACACTCATGTCAATCGTTATCCTCCTTAAAAATATATATGAATGGTATGTACATCAAATGTAATGTGGGCATGCTTTTTAAACTGCTAAGCCCAGTCATTGGATGATTATAACACAACAAATCCACTATTTCCAGTGTTTTTTACATTAAATTTGCTTTTGTGTATAATTCCATAAATTGTCAGCAATACCAAAACATATTTTTGTCATTTTACGGCATAATATTTCCATACACATACAGCTTGTGTATAACGTTTTAAAAGGAGGTATTGCATTATGGCAGCATCAAGTAGTAAAAAGGCTTCTGTACCGGAGGCAAAAGAGGCTATGAGCCGTTTCAAGGAAGAGGTTGCTTCAGAGCTTGGAGTTCCTTTAAAAGAGGGCTACAACGGTGACCTTACTTCTAAGCAGGCCGGTTCAATCGGTGGCGAGATGGTCAAGCAGATGATCATGAAGCAGGAGCAGCAGATGAAATAAGCTCTGCAATAGCAGGCTTCAAATGTACGCTTCAAATGCAAGCATAAAAAGAGGCCGCGCACCATGGGGTTGGTGTGTGACCTCTTTTGTTATAATACAGGGGCTTGCCGGTCTAGTATACCAGTCCCTGTCGAATATGCTCTACTGTGGCATCGTCTGTGAAGTATCTGACAAGCTCGAGTGCAAACGCAATAGCTGTTCCCATTCCACGACTTGTAATGATTTTTCCATCTACTACAACTTTATCTG
>OGRC01002272.1_pt1 | contig 10670 bp, 7 predicted proteins | sample 1553431 | NCBI WGS metagenome assembly OGRC01 (sample SAMEA2580064, study PRJEB22360) | human gut metagenome | biome: human gut; feature: human-associated habitat; material: faeces | place: Denmark | collected 2008/2010
TGGAAGAATTAAAGAAATCCTGATATGGGATGTGAGTTTAAATTTATACGACAATGGTGACAAAGACTTTCATTCCAAGGAGCAACAATTAAATATTTCAAAAACGCTGAGGTCAGCATTTCCTAATCACAGGACAACGACCTCAGTTTTTTATACCCAGGAATCGGCATTCATGAATAAGCCGGTTCTTTTTGTTTACAGAAAAAAGAAGGAGTACAAGAAAATGAGCAGAGCAAAAAATCCAAAGTATGAATCCATGTCATTGGAGGAACTGAAGGCCAACATGGAAAAGAGCAGACAGGAACTGGAGGCAGCAATTCACCACAAAAACATTCTGGAGCAGCGGAAGAAGCTGGTAGAACGCAGGGAACGTTCCCACCGGCTGATTGTCAAAGGGGCAGAGTTTGAGAAAGTATTTCCGCTGTCCAGAGATCTGGAACAGGAAGACGTCCAGGACATGATGAATCAACTGCAGAACAGCAGTTACAACAAGAGTATTGTGCGGCAGGCTCATATAGCCGCCTTACACAAAGATCAACAGCAGATTGCAGAAGCAGTAAAAAAGACAGAGAAGGGAGATGACAGTTAATGGCACTGTATCATTTTTCAGTAAGGAATGTATCCAGAGGGAAAGGGCAGATGGTGGTCGCTTCCGCAGCCTATATTTCCGGGCAGAGGATTTTTGACAGTTATTACAACAAGATACACGATTATACGAGCAAGTCAGGTGTGATATTTACAGAAATCCTGACACCGGAGTATGTGCCAGAGCGTCTGACTGACAGGGAAACACTCTGGAACGAGGTGGAGCATGTGGAACGGAACAACAAGGCACAGCTTGCCTATTCGTTTGACATTGCACTGCAGAATGAATTGACACTTGAGGAAAATATCAGACTGGCAAAAGAGTTCTGCCAGGAGCAGTTTGTGGCACGTGGCATGATCGTGGATCTGGCAGTCCATGAGGGAAAAGCGGAAAATGAAGAAGAACCGGATAATCCCCATTTCCATGTGCTTGTCCCAATCCGTCCTTTTACAGAGGAAGGAATCTGGGGCAATAAGCAGAGAAGGGAATATATTCTTGATGAGGATGGAAACCGGGTGAAGGATGCCAAAGGAAAAGATATGTTCAATGCTGTTTCTACTACCGGATGGAATGATCCGGAGCTTTTAAAAGAATGGCGGCGGGCATGGACAGAGAAAGTAAATGGGAAATTCAGGGAGTGCCACATGGCATCCAGAATCGACCACCGTTCCTACAAAGAACAGGGGATTGACCTGATCCCGACCATCCATGAGGGATATGAAGTCCGGGCAATGGAGAAAAAGGGAATCAAAACGGTGATCGGAGAATTGAATCGGGCAATCCGGCAGTTTAACCAGATGTTTATTTCTCTGAAAGAATCCATTCAGTGGATGAAGACAGCTTATGAGGAAATGAAAGCAGAGCTGGATCGCAGGCAGAACCCGACACTGCTGGAAAGCCTGCAGGATTATTATGATAAAAAGACACAGGGCAGACCACCACTTCCCAATTTTTATGCGGAGATGAAACAGAGAGGTAAGAATCTCTCCAATTTACAGGAGTTTGCAAAATCCATCAGTTATCTTCAGACACATCAGATAGAAACGATGGATGACTTGCAGGAACGGATTGAGGAACTGAACGGTGTTGTTTCTGTCAGTAAAAAAGAAATTTCTGAAAAGCGGAAACAGTTAAAGGAACTTGAGAATCTGGAAAAGATGGCAGAGGTAATAAAAACAAATCAGCCATTGATTGATGAGTATAACCATTTCTATTTTCAGAAAAGACGGGAGAGATATTATCAGCAGCATAAAAAAGAAATCAATTATTACCGCAAATGTGAACGGGAACTGAAACAACATCTGGATAAAAATGGAAAAGTGCCAACTGCCAGATGGAAACGGGAGAAAGAAGAACTTCAGGCGGGGATCGAAGAGCTGAAAGCAGATAATCAGCCGTACCAGGAGGAACTAACTTTTGTGAAAAAGGTACAGAGCTGTGCGGATATTGCCAGACGTGACCGGGAAATGGCAGAAGCAGATACTTCCGGGCGTTCAGAAGAAAAAAGGGAGAAGCAGGTGAAGTTCCCGACATTTTACACAGTTCAGGCGAAAGAGATTCTTGAAGAAAACGGGAAAGCAGAGCAACAGCCGTTGAACCAGTCGGAGCAGAATCCAGAAAAGAAGACCTCTCTTCTGAGAAAACTGGATGAAAAAAAGAAAGAGTGTGCAGAGCGTGATGCAAAACAACAGGCAGTGAAGAAAAAGCGAAACTATGACATGAGTTTATAACAGTCTGTCAGCAGGACAGACGGGAAAGGATGAGCAAAATGCAGTATACAGAAGAACAAATTATAAGAGCAAATCAGACAGATCTTGTTTCTTTTCTGAGCGCACAGGGAGAACAACTAGGGAAAAGCGGAAAGGAATACCGTTGGAAAAAGCATGACAGTGTAACGGTATCCGGAAACCGGTGGTACAGGCACAGTCAGGGGAGGGGTGGCTATCCGGTGGATTTTGTGATGGAATTTTACAATGCCACATTTCCGGAAGCTGTCAAGATGCTAACCGGGGAGGAAGGCGAAGGCAGGAACAGTACCTGCCCCGCCCCGTCCCCTGACTTCCGATTACCAGAGAAAGAGGAAAATAATGATAGAATCATCAGATATCTGACAGAAAACAGAGGGATTGAAAAGAATATGGTGGAGGAATGGATCGGCAGTGGGGATATTTATGAAGAAAAGAAGCACCATAATGTGGTGTTTGTTGGCAGAGATGCAGACGGTATTCCAAGATATGCCCATTGCAGGGGAACTGGTGAAACAAAATACCGGGGAGATGTGGCTGAATCTGATAAATCTTACGGATTCTGTCACAGAGGGACGGATAATCAGTTGTTTGTGTTTGAAGCAGCCATTGATCTGCTTTCTTTTATCCAATTATTTCCCAAAGACTGGAAAAAGCGGAGCTACCTGAGTCTGGGTGGCATTTCCAGTGCGGCACTGATGGCTTTTCTTTCTGAACGCCCTCAGATTACTTCGGTTTTCCTGTGCCTGGATAATGACCATGCAGGGAATGAAGCCAGTGAGAAATTGGCAATAGAAATCCCGGACGGATACAGTGTCATCCGTCTGAAACCGTCCCGAAAGGACTGGAATGAAATCCTCTGTGATAAAAATGCAGACAGGAAGAAATCAATCATTGAAACAGTTACAATGAAAGTACCGGAGAAGGAAGAACTGGTGCCGATGTTGTGTTATGAAGACATTGAACAGACCAGTGTAGAATGGCTGTGGTTTCCCTATCTGCCATTTGGAAAACTGACGATTATTCAGGGCAATCCAGGAGAGGGAAAAACTTATTTTGCCATGATGCTGACCGCAGCCTGCACGAACCGTAAGACTTTCCCGAACATGGAAGAGATTGAACCTTTTAATGTGATCTATCAGACTGCAGAAGACGGTATGGGAGATACGATTAAGCCGAGGCTGGTGGAAGCAGGAGCAGACCTGAGTCGGGTGATGGTCATTGATGATACAGAGGAAGCATTGACGTTATCCGATGACCGTATTGAAAAAGCAATCCGTCAGAATCAGGTCAGACTTTTAATCATTGATCCGGTACAGGCTTTTATCGGTGCCGATGTGGATATGAACCGGGCAAATGAAGTCCGTCCGGTATTCCGGAAACTGGGAATGATCGCTGAAAAGACCGGTTGTGCGATTGTGCTGATCGGACATCTGAATAAATCTTCAGGGACACAGAGTACTTACCGGGGACTTGGTTCTATTGATATCATGGCGGCGGTGAGAAGCCTGCTTTTTATCGGGAAAGTAAAGAAAGACCCGACAACAAGAGTACTGATCCATGAGAAAAGTTCTCTTGCACCTCCAGGTGAGACGATGGCATTTAAACTTGGAGATGAAGAAGGATTCCGCTGGGTGGGAGCTTATGAGATTTCCGCAGATGATCTTCTGGACGGAAAGGAAGGAAAGCCGACAGAAACAAAACTGCAACGGGGAACGAAACTGATCTATGAACTGCTTGCAGACGGAAATGCAGTCACAATCCGGGAACTGGATGAAAAGGCAAAAGCACAGGGAATCTCCCAGAGAACCATGCGAGAAGCCAGAAGCCGGATGAAAGAAGAACTGGATTATCGGATGAATGAAAAGCAGGAAAATACCATTCGATTAAAAAAACAAGGGAGAATGGGTGACGGCAGAATTTTGGAGTGAACGGCAGGCTTTATAGATACCCTATCTGCCGTCTGCCGTCTGCCGGTGCAAGGCAATCAAACGGAAATAGCAGGTATCCATACAGAATAAGGATTGCTGTGAATCTGGAACAAAAATGAATTGTAATATGGCGGATATAATGGTATGATTATCCGGTAACAGCAATGTTACGGGGAAGCACCTGTGACAGGGTGTGGCTGCCTCCTGATATTTACAGACCGGAGCCTTTCGGGGTTCTGAGATGAAAGAAAGGAGGTGCGTGATATGACAGCTTATGAGATTATCTCAATATTCTTAGGCGTACTCAGTTTACTGATCGCTTTTGGTAGCCTGTTAATTGCGATTATTGCCTTTCTTGATCGGAAGAACAAGAGGAAATAAAAATGCCTATCCTGTCTGCCAACAGGATAGGCGGTGGTCGTAAGACCATTTAGTCAACTCAGGCGGCATCCACTTTGGAGTGGGTGCTTTTCCTATAACAAATGTACCACACATTCCTCTTGTTTTCAATGGGAAAATTAAAATATGCAGTTCATCTGACAGGGATTTATCCCTGTCTTTATTATATCCCCAATTTCTGAAATGTTAATACAAAAATTTTAATATATGTAACCAACAGTCTGGGCAGTTAATCTGTAAAAATGGATTAGCTGCTCTTTTTTTGCAAAAAATGGAGGTTTTACAATGGCAGTGAAGAAGAAAATTATCAACATCAGAGTATATTTTGACGGTGATCAGGACGCAAAAGAAGTGTTTGCAGAGGTGATCGCACAGAAAATACGTGACACGAAAACAAAAGATAAACTTGCAATAATGAAAGATAAGCAGTATAATGATTATGAGTTCAGTAATCTGAAATCTGCGTAGGATGTGCAAAGTAACGGAGGTATCAGATGAACAACAGATATATGAGTAACAATATAGAAAGAAATGCAACCTGGAGAGTTGGTGTATACTGCCGACTTTCCAAAGATGACGAATTGACCGGAGAGAGTGCCAGCATCTCCAACCAGAGAGACATACTGGTGAATTACTGTCAGTCACAGGGCTGGCAGGTGGTGGATGTGTTTCAGGACGATGGTTATACAGGATTGAACACAGACCGACCTGATTTGCAGAGACTTCTCAAAGCCTGTGAAAAAGGACTGGTGAATCTTGTAATTACCAAAGACCAGAGCCGACTGGGACGAAACCATGTACAGACAGGATTTCTGATGGAGGAGTTTTTCCCAAAGCATGGAGTAAGGTATATCGCATTATATGATAATGTGGATACCTTTGCCGGAGACAATGAGATTGCCCCATTTAAGAACGTGCTGAACGAGATGTATTCCAGAGATATTTCCAAGAAAGTCCATGCGTCCTATCACCTGCAGGCAACCAAGGGAAAGTTTACAGGTGTTGTTCCACCACTGGGATATCAGAAAGACCCGGAGGAAAAGGGACATCTCCTGATTGACGACGAGACAGCACCGATTGTCCGGAAAATTTTCCAGTGGGCGGTGGACGGTCATGGGATTAACTTTATATCCAGAGAACTGGAACGCCAGCAGATTCCCTGCCCGTCATGGTGGCACCGGAAACGGGGACTCCGCACCTATTACACAAAATGGGAAAAGAAAGACCCGGAAAATGGGAAATATGTATGGGATGAATCCTATCTGAAATCCCTGCTGATGAATCCCGTTTACTGTGGTGACATGGCTTCCCAGAAAAGGTACTACCGTTTCAAGATTGGCAATCAGGGAGATAAAGCTCCGGAGGACTGGATCACAGTCAGGGATACCCACGAAGCAATCATTCCGCAGGATGTATTTGATCTGGTACAGGCAAAGATGAAAGGCAGGAAACGCCAGACAGAACAGGGAGAATACAGCATGTTTGCCGGATTACTCCGCTGTGCAGAGTGTGGCGGTGCGTTGACGTTGAAGAAGACGCACACCAAAGACCAGCATGAAGTTTATACCTGTTCCACTTATATCCATAAGGGGAAAGCACATTGTACCCAGCACCGGGTGGACGCTGATGACCTGTATGATGCAGTCCTTACCAGAATCCAGGAATGTGCAAAAGCAGTTACCGGAGACGGAACAGAACTGGAAAACCGGGTAAAGGAGTTATGCGAGGAAGATACACAGGGACACAGGGAAAGTCTGGAGAAGCTGGTATCAAAGCAGAAAGACCGCCTGGAAACGTTAGACCGGCTGATTGCAAAACTGTATGATGACCTTATCAATGACAAGATTACAGAATCTGTTTTTGATAAGATGCTGGAGAAGACACAGAAGGAGCAGACAGATATCAAAAAGGAACTTTTCCAGAATGAGAGTGTGCTGAATACGGAAGAAAAACTGGATGCACAGTCCCAGCAGTGGATTGACGATATTAGCGAGTATGCGGACATCAAAGAACTGGATGCCAATCTTCTGAACCGGCTGATCAGTAAAATCGTTATCTCAGAACCGCAGGAGAAAGACGGAACAGAAAATTACTGCCGTACTCCTGAAACGGTCACAATGGAAATTCATTTCAACTTAAAACCAATACCGGAGCTTGGAACCATCGAAAGAGGTTCCGGCTCCCATAAATAAGAAAAATCTATCAAAATTTAATCTATTTTAATCTTTTCAAGGCTCATTTCGAGCAAATATTTTCTCATAAAAGACATAAAACAGCTTATGGCTGGTGGCGGTGTGGCATTGATCGGAACACAGTTGGTACCACTGTTATCTGGATTGTTTGGTTAATTGCAAAAAGAGAGGAGAAACTCATGGATCGTATATTTGAGGCGATTGAAACATGGATGAGGGATCTTCTGACAGGCATGGTAAGTTCCAATCTGACAACAATGTATACCGATGTCAATGAAAAGACAGGTGAGATTGCTGCTCAGGTTGGGCAGACACCACAAGGCTGGAATGGAAACATTTTCAGCATGATACAGAATCTTTCCGATTCGGTAATTGTTCCGATTGCCGGTATGATTATCACTTTTGTACTTTGTTATGAATTGATTTCCATGCTGACAGAACGTAATAACATGCATGATATTGATACATGGATGTTCTTTAAATATTTTTTCAAGATGTGGGTGGCAGTCTGGATTGTCAGCCACACGTTCACAATTACTATGGCGGTATTTGATGTCGGACAGACGGTGGTAAGCCGGGCGGCAGGGGTCATCAGTTCTGATACAGCGATCAATATAGATACGATGATTACCACGATGGAAACGGCAATGGAATCTATGGAAATCGGTGAACTTGTCATACTGGCACTGGAAACGATGCTGGTAAGCCTGTGTATGAAGATTATATCTGTATTGATAACAGTTATTTTGTATGGACGAATGATTGAGATTTATCTGTATTCCTCGGTCGGTGCAATACCATTTGCAACGATGTCAAACAGGGAATGGGGACAGATTGGAAACAACTATCTGCGGGGACTATTTGCACTGGCATTTCAGGGATTTTTCATGATGGTTTGTGTGGGAATCTACGCAGTCCTTGTGGCAAATATCCAGATGTCAGATAACGTACATTCCGCATTGTTTGGTGTGATGGCATATACAGTGATTCTGTGTTTCGGTCTGATGAAAACAGGTAATTTTGCAAAAAGTGTGTTTAATGCCCATTAGCAGGAAGGGGGAAAATGATGGCTTTTGTATCTGTACCAAAAGATCTGACCAAAGTAAAAAACAAGATTATTTTAAATCTTACCAAAAGACAGCTTATCTGTTTTGGACTTGCAGCAGCAGTGGGGGTACCGTTTTATTTTTTAACCAGAGGAGTGATCGGTTCCAGTAATGCTGCAACCGGAATGTGTCTTCTGATGCTTCCGGCATTTGTATTTGCCATGTATGAGAAGGATGGGCTTCCGTTAGAAAAAGTTCTGAAGAATATAATTGTGGTCCGGTTTATCCGGCCATCTGTAAGGAAATATCAGGTGGAAAATATGTATGAGAAAAAACAGAGGATAGTCAGAAAGAAAGGAGGCAGGGAACGTGTTAAAAAGAAAAAATAAGAAAGCGTTGCCAGAACAGTTGGAGGACAGTTTATATCCGGATGATTACTGGCTGGATAAGGAAGATGGGCAGGAAGTTTCAGAATCATTGCCAGATGGAGAAAATCCAGTAAGCGGAAAGTTACGCAAAGAACCGATGGTAACAGGTTATGAAGCACTGGAAAGACAAAGAGGTGTCCGCAGACCCAAAAGGAAGATAACCAGAAGGGAAAAGAAAGCATTAAAACAGGCACAGAAATATGAAGCAAAGCTGCGTAAAGAGCAGGAAAGGGCAGATAAGAAAAGTGAAAAAAGAGAAGCAAAACTTGCTGAAAAAGCAGAAAAAGAAGCCATGCGTCAGGCAAAAAAAGACGCAAAAAAGAGAAAAAGTAAACCGGCTTCCATATCCGGGCAAAAAGCGGCAGGAAACAGGAAACCTGTAAAGACAGGGACAAATAAGACAGCAGTGAAAGCAGATACGGCAAAGGAAAAACAGATTTCAGCACAGCAGTCTATTCCATATCATGAGATGGCAAAGGATGGGATTTGCCGGGTGCAGGATAAGTTTTATTCAAAAACGATCCGGTTTTATGACATCAATTATCAGTTGGCACAGAATGAGGATAAGAACGCAATCTTTGAAAACTGGTGTGATTTTTTAAATTACTTTGACAGCACTATTCATTTTCAGTTGTCTTTTATCAATCAGCACAGTAACATGGCGGAATTTGAAAAAGTTATCCTTATCAAGCCACAGGATGATGAATTTGATGAACTGCGTATGGAATTTGCACAGATGTTAAAGAATCAGCTTTCCAAAGGAAATAATGGATTGCTCCGTACCAAATATATTACATTTGGCATTGAAGCGGACAGCATCCGGGAAGCAAAACCGAAGCTGGAGAGGATTGAATCGGATATTCTCAATAACTTTAAGATTCTTGGAGTTTCGGCTTATCCACTAAATGGAGAAGAAAGACTTCAGATCATGTATGAAACCTTTAATCAGGACAGTAAGGTTCCGTTCCATTTTTCTTATGATGATGTGCTTCGGACAGGACTGAGTACCAAAGATTATGTTGCTCCGACCAGTTTTGTGTTTAAAAATGGCAGGGATTTTCAGATGGGCGGTACGATAGGTGCTGTCTCTTATTTGCAGATTCTTGCACCGGAGCTTACTGACAAGATGCTTGCAGAATTTCTGGAAATGGACTGTAACCTGATGGTTAATCTCCATATACAGTCTATCGACCAGATGAAAGCAATCAAGCTGGTAAAGAGTAAGGTAACAGATATTAACAGGATGAAAATTGAGGAGCAGAAAAAAGCGGTACGTTCCGGATATGACATGGACATTATCCCATCAGACTTAAATACATACGGTGGGGAAGCAAAAAGGCTTCTGGAAGATTTACAGTCCAGAAATGAGAGAATGTTCCTTGTGACGGTTCTGGTAATGAATACCGCAAAGAAGCGTCAGAAGCTGGATAACAATATTTTCCAGGTGCAGGGAATCGCACAGAAATATAACTGTGTACTGAAACGTCTGGATTATCAGCAGGAAGAAGGATTGATGAGCAGTGTTCCGCTGGGAGTAAATCATATCCCGATCAAGCGGGCTCTTACGACTACCAGTACAGCGATCTTTGTTCCGTTTACGACACAGAAACTTTTTATGGCAGGAGAATCCTTATATTATGGATTGAATGCACTCAGTAACAACATGATTATGGTGGATCGTAAGAAGCTGAAAAACCCGAATGGATTGATCCTTGGTACGCCTGGATCCGGTAAATCCTTTGCAGCAAAAAGAGAGATCACTAATGCTTTCTTTGTTACGAAGGATGACATTATCATCGGAGATCCGGAGGGCGAGTATTACCCACTGGTCCATGCACTTGGCGGACAGGTAGTACACATCTCACCAACCAGTAAGGATTATATCAATCCGATGGATATCAATATGGATTATTCCGATGATGACAATCCACTTGGTGTAAAATCCGATTTCGTCCTGTCCTTATGTGAGCTGATCATGGGAAGCAGGGATGGCATTGAAGCGGAAGAAAAATCCGTGATCGATCGTTGTCTTCCACTGGTGTATCAGAAGTACTTTGCAGATCCAAAACCGGAAAATATGCCGGTCCTCGGTGACCTGTATGACTGCCTCAGAAAGCAGAAAGAACCCCAGGATCAGAGAATTGCAACAGCACTGGAAATCTATGTAAATGGATCACTAAAAGTGTTCAATCATAGAACCAACGTGGAACTGAATAACCGTATTGTCTGCTTTGACATTAAGGAACTTGGAAAGCAACTGAAGAAAATCGGAATGCTCATCGTCCAGGATCAGGTATGGAACAGAGTTACGATCAACCGTGGCATCAAATCTACCAGGTACTA
>OGRC01002281.1_pt1 | contig 10618 bp, 8 predicted proteins | sample 1553431 | NCBI WGS metagenome assembly OGRC01 (sample SAMEA2580064, study PRJEB22360) | human gut metagenome | biome: human gut; feature: human-associated habitat; material: faeces | place: Denmark | collected 2008/2010
TCTTCCGCGCATCTTTCTTGTATGCATTGTTCTTTTTTTATTTTTCATTTTCTTTCTCTTTCATTCCTTCTTTCTTTTTCCCTTCTTCTTTTGTCATTTTCTCTTCACTTTCAAGTTTTCTTTTCAACATACACTGTTCATCGATCTCATACACCGCATTGCCGTCAATAATTAATTTCCTTGACATATTCATTTCCTTTCTTGTACCCATTCTCTACTATTTTATGAAATATTTTCTAAAAAGTAACATTCCCATAATACATATTTCTATACAAAGTCACATATATATTTACAACGCTATACATCGGAGCATTTCAGAAAATGGATCAAGACCACTCGGAACGAATGACACCTTTTGATGTGCTTGTCACATCACCGCCCCTTCAGATCATGAAGCTGTTCATCCCATACACCCCTTTTCCCGGGCGTCGGATGCTGGCTTCTTTCATCAAGTTTACTGAACTTCAAAAAACGATCCGCCTCTTCGGACACGACTGCCGGACAGATCCTTTTTCTAAAGAAGGGACGGGACAAAGCGCAGCCTCTCCAACAGATCTCATCGACAACCTTCGTCCTTATCTGAATCCGAAAGATGCCGAGATGCTGGACACACTCATTCAGTTAAAAGAAATGATGGCGTTTATGGAGATGATGCAGCCACCGCAAGATGCCTCTTTCCAGCCGGCTGATCTTTTCTCCGGAGCATTTTCTTCGGATTTTCAGGAACAATTCCGCATGTACAGCGATCTCTTTTCATCCGCTTTTCAAAATACCGAACATGACACGGCAGCGACACAGACTGACTCCAATCCAGATTGCACATGCAAAGCCGAAGAATATGTTAAAGAAGATTCGGAAGAAAACACCAAAGAAAACTCCGAAAACTATGACAAAAACTGATAAAAACCGACAGAAACCGACAGAAACCGACAGAAATCATACAGAAACTATTTCGAATTCAAAATCAAAAAGGAAAGGAACATCAATATGAATGAATGGATGAACAATCCTGCGATGAAAAATATAGATCCCATAAAATTAGAACTGATCAAAACCGCCGCCTCCAAGACTTCCGGAAAATCAGGAAAAGAATTAGCACCCGTCATGATGGCGCTTATCAGCGGAGCCAACAAACAGGGGATTCGATTTACCCCAGAAGAAATGACTTTAATTCTTGAGATTTTAAAAGAAGGTAAAAGTAAAGAAGAGCGAGAGCAAATTGACCGCACGATCAATATGGCATCCTCGCTCTTCCGAAAACACAACGGAAAATAGACTGTTTCTTTATTAAAACCCTTCTTCCTTACGCCGCATCCGCATCTCCCGGCGTTTCTCCGCCGCCTTCCACTCCGCGCGCTGCGCTTCCGTCTCCAGAACCAGTCGGGGCACTTGCTTTGGTTTATCATTCTCATCTAACGCCACCATTGTAAAATACGCGCGGTTGATGGGACGGCGCATCCCATCTTCCATATGTTCCACATAAGTATCTACACGCACCTCCATAGATGTCGTACCTACATATGTCACTTTTCCGATCACGACAACCATCTCGCCTTTGTATGCTCCTTGTATAAACCGAAGATTATCTACGGATGCAGTAATGACATTGGATCTCGTATGCCGCTTTGCTACCATACCCGCCACTTCATCAAGCCACTGCATCAGCATACCTCCGAAAAGACGCCCCGCTGCATTGAGATGATTCGGTCTTACGATATGCACTGTTTCCACTTGAGAATCTTCTACTCTTCTTTCTTCTATCATCCTTTTCTCCATTCTTCAACTCATCAGATTTTATGTAGCCAGTATATCATAAACGGCAAATAAAATCACCCCTGTACATTCCGCTCCTCATCCGATACACTATTATACAGAAATACGATCTACAAATACGCCAAGCAAAGGAGTACCTTATGCCGAATATAAAACTGACTCTTCAATACGATGGAACACGCTATTTAGGATGGACGCGCCCCGCCTCTGACGGATATGCAAAAACAGTCTCCTGCCGGATTTGCTCTGTTTTAAAAAAAATGACAGAAGAAGACGTTCTCCTTTTTGCAGGTGCGAAAACAGCTCCCAAAGTTCACGCGCTCTGCCAGACAGTCAATTTTCATACTGAGAGTTCTTTTTCCGATACATATTTTTTAGAAAAATTAAACGAATACCTTCCGAAAGATATTCGTGTCTTAAGTTGCGAAATTGTGTCCGATCGTTTCCGAGCAGATCTTAATGCTGTCTCAAAAACCTATATATACCGCATCAGCGTTTCCCCTGATGGCAATCTGTTCACAAGGGATTACACCGCGCATCCAGATCGAAAAATTTCCAATGCAGATCTTGACGCCATGAAAGAAGCGGCGGACAGTCTCATAGGGATTCATGATTTCCGCACGTTCTCTGCGGTAAAAAAGAAGAAAGGAACTGTCAAAGAAATTTTCGACATTTCTTTCTCTGAACAAAAAGATTTAACAGGCGGTCTGTCGCCCGTTCTTACAATCAAAATCTGTGCAAATGATTTTCTCTATCAGATGCCTGAACGCATTATCGAATTTCTCATTCAAAAAGGAGCGGATAAAAAGTTCCACTGTGATCCATCGGGACTTTTTCTCCACTCCATTGCCTATCCTGATTAATTTATTTTTACTTTTCTTTTTAAAAGAGTATCGCAATGGCATGCACTGCAAATGCCGCAAGCCATGCGATCACACATTGACCGACCACAACGAAAACCGCCCATTTTGTGCCAAGCTCACGCTTGATCGATGCAACCGCCGCAACACACGGTGTATATAGCAGGCAGAATACAAGAAGCGCCGCAGCGCCGGCTGCCGAGATCGTTCCAAGAAGCACTTCCGTCGTTCCGAACAGTACCGTCAATGTGGAAACGACACTTTCCTTTGCCATAAATCCGGTGACAAGCGCCGTCGATATTCTCCAGTCTCCGAATCCAAGCGGAGCGAAAATCGGAGCTACTGCCCCTGCGATCATTGCAAGAATACTGTCTTTTGAATCTGTTACCATGTTGAAGCTTATATCAAAGCTTTGCAAAAACCAAATGATGATCGTCGCCACAAAAATCACTGTAAACGCTCTTTGCAGGAAATCTTTTGCCTTTTCCCATAACAACTGTCCGACATTTTTCATTCCCGGTAAACGATAATTCGGAAGTTCCATAACAAATGGTACCGGTTCTCCTTTAAACATCGTTCCTTTAAACAAAAGCGCCATTATAATTCCCATAACAATTCCAAGCATATAAAGTCCGATCATCACAAGAGCGGCATGATTCGGAAAGAATACAGCCGTAAAAAACGCATAGATCGGAAGCTTTGCCGTACAGCTCATAAATGGAGTCAGCAAGATCGTCATCTTCCGATCTCTCTCTGACGGCAGCGTTCTGCTTGCCATAACGCCGGGAACCGTACAGCCGAAACCGATCAGCATAGGAACGATACTTCTTCCCGATAATCCCAGCTTTCGAAGCAGTTTGTCCATAATAAAAGCGACTCTTGCCATATATCCGCTGTCCTCCAGTAAAGAAAGGAAGAAAAACAGCGTCACGATAATCGGCAGGAAACTAAGCACTCCTCCGACTCCGTTGAAAATGCCGTCAATAACAAGGGAATGGATCGCTTCATTCACCCCTGCCAGCGTCATTGCCCGATCCACAACTTCAGTCAAATATCCGATCCCCATCTCCAGCAAAGACTGCAGTCCGGCGCCAATCACGTTAAACGTCAGCCAGAATACAATACCCATAATCGCGATAAACGCCGGAATCCCAGTATATTTTCCGGTCAGTATCCGGTCGATGCGTTTACTTCTTAGACGTTCCTTACTTTCATGAGGTTTTACAACCGTTGTTTCACACACTTCTGTTATGTAAGAAAATCGCATATCCGCAACGGCAGACGCACGGTCAAACCCGCTTTCCTCTTCTGTCTGGACAACGATATGCTCCAACATCTCTTTCTCGTTCTGACTTAAGTTCAATTTCCCGGCGATCTTCTCATCACCTTCCATAATCTTGCCCGCCGCAAACCGAAGCGGAATTCCGGCTTTCTGAGCATGATCGTCAATCAGATGCATAACCGCATGAAGTCCTCTGTGAATTCCACTTTCTGTATCCGCGCAGAAATCCTGCTTTCTGGGACTTTCCTGATATTTTGCAACATGCACTGCATGTTTTACAAGCTCCTCGATTCCTTCTCCTTTTGCCGCCGAAATCGGTACAACCGGCACTCCGAGAAACGCTTCCATCTCGTTGACATGAACACTGCCTCCATTTTCCCGCAATTCGTCCATCATATTCAGCGCGACAACCATCGGCATATCTAATTCCATCAACTGCATCGTCAGATACAGATTTCTCTCCATGTTCGTCGCATCAACAATATTGATAATCCCCTTCGGTTTTTCATTCAGCAAAAATTCCCGCGTAACAATCTCCTCGCTGCTGTAAGGAGACATGGAATAGATGCCCGGAAGATCTGTAATCAATGTATTTTTATAGCCTTTGATCACACCGTCTTTCCGGTCTACCGTCACGCCCGGAAAATTTCCGACATGCTGATTCGCTCCTGTCAGTTGATTAAACAACGTCGTTTTTCCACAATTTTGATTGCCGACAAGGGCAAATGTCAACACCTCGCTGTCCGCCAGAGGATTTTCCGTTTCTTTCTCATGATACTTTCCACCCTCTCCGTACCCCGGATGGACAGCGGATTTTCTCTTTACTTTTCTCTCTTTTTGTTTTTCTTCTGCCTTAATTTCTTTTACTTCTATTTTCTCTGCATCATCCAAGCGGATCGTCAGCTCGTACCCGTGTATTTTCAGCTCGATCGGATCTCCCATCGGAGCATATTTCACAACCGTTACTTCCGCACCCCTGATCAGTCCCATATCCAAAAAGTGCTGTCTGAGCGCTCCGCTGCCTCCCACAGACAGGATGATCCCCTTCTGTCCGATGCCAAGTTCTTTTAATGTCATTCTTTTCACTCCTCATCTTATAGTAAGTGTCAACTAACATTATAGCAGAAAATTTGAAAAAGGGGAGTTTTTTTGATATAATGAAAATATACACTTGTAAACTTATATCGTTTATTATAGCTCATTTACAAATCCATGATTTAATAAGTACAATAATCTAAGAGGTTTCTCATGAACGTATTGCAAAAAAACAACACCAATTTACTAGAATCAATTTCTTTATCCGCCCCGATCTTATCCGGTGCAGTTATTACATCCCAATCTGCCGGATACACTTTTCCGCATCACCTGCATTCCACGATCGAGATTTACTGCATTCTTTCAGGAGAATGCCAAATGGATATTCAATCCGAAACACTCCATTGTACACAAGGCGAGGTTATTATGATACTGCCTAATATCGTTCACTCCTTTTATCTAGATAAAAAAACTGATTGTACATTCAAACATATTCATTTTGATCCATCTATATTTTCAAATATCATTTTGGAAAACGAAGGCGTCCATCCGATCACATTAATGCATGCGATCTTATTTTCTTCACATTTTTATTATCGTTTTTCATCAGACACTATAATCAATGGCATACTTGATAAATTGATTGATCTTTACACTGCCTCCAACAGCCTGTTTTCTGCTGCCAACATTAATGTTTCTCTAATCAATTTAATGCTGTATATACTGGATCACACAACGCCGACTCAGCCTTTTTCTAATCCGCAGCTTCAGAACAGTTATGTCGCTTATACACTGAGTTACATTGAAGAGCATTATGCCGAAAAGATCAAACAGGACGATATTGCATCCCAGCTCCATATATCCATTCGCTATTTAAGCAAACTGTTCAAGGAACATATCGGCATTACGCTTTCCAACTATATTAATGTGTACCGCATAAACCATTCAATCAGTCTGATGCACGACCCTAGACTGTCATTGACTGAAATAGCGCTTCAATCTGGATTTACAAATTCCCAACACTACTCAAGAGTATTTCGTGACTGCGTAAACACAACGCCATCACAATATCGCAAATTAATTTAATCACCGGAAGTGCCAAAAGGCACATTCCGGGATTGTAAGCGATCGCCATTGCAAAAAACGGTTTTGAAACAGACTTTCATCTTTTCAAAACCGTTTTTCTTCTTTATCATAACTTATTTATATTTCTTTTTATCTATATTTCCCTCTTTTTAAAACCACGGACACTGCGGACACAGATATAAGAATTCCTGCTGCCCATACAAATACGCTTCCATGATCCCCTGTTTTCACCGCTTCTGTTTTACAGATGCTATCTTTATCATCCGGGGTTGGAGCTGGTTCCGGAGTCGGTGTCGGTTCCTCTTTTTCCGATTCGGTTTTCAATGTCTTAAATGTTTCTTTTTCAGATTTTTCAGACTCATTTCCATCTGCATCTACTGCCGTGATCTGTACCGAATACTGTGTATCTGCTTTTAGATTCTTAAGATCATATGATGTTGATACAATCAGTTCTTTATTCAGCTTATTACCGCCTACATAAATATAATATCCAACCGCTTCTTTTCCATCTTCCGCTTTCTCCCATGACAGCTTCGCACTTGCTTCTGTCACATCAAAAACATTTACGTTCACCGGAGCTTTCAGTTCCATCATCACTTCCTTCTGTGTCGTAAATTTCACTTCTGCGGATTTTTCAGACTCATTTCCGGCCGCATCTACTGCCGTAATCTGTATCAGATATTCTGTGTCAGGTTCTAATTCTGTCAGTTTGTATTGCGTGTTATCGACAAGAACAGTATTATGTTTTGTTCCGTTTACATATACGTTATATCCTGTCACCGCCACATTATCAAGCGCCTCATCCCACACAACACTTGCTTCCGTTTCTGTAATATGTGTGCATCTTACATTTGCCGGAATTTCTGGAGCCTGCGTATCCGCAATTCCTTCATTAAGATACGTAATAACCGGTGTCACATGAACAGACGGCTTTGTAGGAGCTTCGTTTGAAATTGCTGTAACACGGATATAATCCCCGCGTTTCACTTCAATCTTGTCAAACGATTTCCAATCTTTTGCCTGAACTTTACTCTGTTCAAGAATAACACTTTGTTTTTCCTCATCATTCAATAACAGTTTTAATGTTACTGTTCCGCCGCTGTTTCCGTTTTGTCTCAAATACGGTTCGTCATCTTTTACATGAAATGATACGGTTCCGTCTTTTGGCACTCTATATGCCATAGCGGTAGAAACCCCTGTACTCGGAGGAGCTGAAAGAAGACCGTGTGTTTGCTCTGTCGGTGTCACATTATGATTCGCCTCATCGATTCCCGGGCCATAATATGTATTTACCATCCAGTTCGGATACTGACTGTCATACTCTTTTATCTCCGTCCACTCCCCTGATACTGCCTTCTTCTGACCAAACCATACATTTCCCTGCCGCGGTCCTGCATAATCTAAAGACCAGTTATACATATTTTTCTGTTTGATCGTATAATCGTTCGTCTTTCCGTCCTCTGCCGTAATCCGCATTGTCATTGAATCTGCAACATTTTCCTGATCTTTCAATGCAGTCTCACCGTTCACTACAGATACCTCTGCCGTATCAGCTGCTTCAACATTTTTCTTCAACTCACCAACCGTTGTCGGATTCTTCTCTGTAAACGGCACATAGATCGTCTTTTCTTTCACTTCATAATATGATAACTTCAGTTCATTATCTGAACTTGCAACTACGGTATATACAACGGATTCTTTTCCTTCACCTAAGAGAGTTACTGTCATGCCGCCTTTGATGATATCTGTATTTTCCAAAGGTCTGCCGTCTCTTGCTTTCACGGTTATCGTCACACCCGTATCTACGATAGCATTTTCACAAAACTGTTCTACTGTTGTATTTTTCGGTATATCGCTGATCGTCCTGGCATCCTGATCGATTTGGTAAACTACAGAACGAAGAACAAGATCTCCGATCACATCACTTTCTGCAGCTCCGATTTCCGGTGTTGCCGTAACTGCATGTCCGAAGAAATCATGATCGATCGAATAACCGTTACGGTCGATCACCACTTTTCCTTTATTGATCGCCGGAGAATTTTCTGCCAGCTTAAATCCGTCAAAAACTGTTGTTGCCGCCGGATCTTCATGACGTCTTGCCTGCTTATCTTCCGCTGCTTTTACCGGACCGGACTTTGCATCTACAAGAACCGGAGTTCCTTTTTCCACTTTTACAGCCGCTTTATCGTCAGGATAAGAACTCACATTATAAAACAGGTTGTTAGAATAAACTTTATTGTTACGCGGATTCCAGTTTGTAATCTGCGCCGGCTGCTCCCCATCAAAATAGAAAATATTGTTTTCCATTGTAACCGGACCGGAATCTCTGTACCAAATCGACCGGATTCCTTCTTTGATCACGAATGTATTATTATACACCTGCGTATTGCCTGAATTTCCTGCCGGATCGAGAGGCCCCATATCTTCATGTACACTGATATTGTAACGGAACGTATTGTTGATTGATTCCCCTCCGCAGAACATAATCGTACTTGCCGTATTTCCGTGGCTGTAATTATATTGATAATTTGTGCCGTCACCATAATCCGCATCCCACGGCTGTCCGTCCCCGTTTCCTTTTGCAGCATTTAACGTCTTAAAACATTCATTATATTGGAAAACCGCATTTTTACATTTCCACGGCCATATACCTGCCGCAACTCTTCCGCCTGTATGTGTCTTTCCGGTCGGATTTCCATTCGCGTCAAGCTGTGGCTGAGGATCCGTATAATCTGTTGTATTAATCTGAGCCGCTGCATTTTCTGACACATTATACTGGATGATCGGTCTGTCAAGATACATTGTCGTAATAGCATCTCCACCGACGTTATTCAAATAATTGTTCTGAATCACAACATCTGAAGACGCATATGTTTTCATCGTCTCATCACTTAAGGCGCCGCCGTTAAATTTTGCCCATTCATATGTATATCCAACTGCAATTCCCCAACGATTTACCGTATCAAGATAGCAGTTCTGTATCGTTACATCATTATATCTGGCAATTCCCGTCGCGCTCTCATTCTCCGGTTTTTCAACAATAAAGTAAATACCGCCGTTTGTCATATGTTTATTGTAAACATTCCCAGTCACATCGTGGATATACAGATCATCCAGCACGATATGGTCAACCGTTCCTTTATTTTGAGCAACTCCGGCAACTCCTGTTCTGTCCATACATTCTGCATCATTATATTTATAATTTTTATCTTTCTCTGCGTCTGTCGCCGAATCACGGTCATTTGTAATCTCCAACCCCTCAATTTCAATATATTCTACATCTTTCAGCAGAATAGAAGAAGATACCGTCCCGTGCCACTTGTGGTTCTGATTATCAAGTTTCTGTCCGTAATTTAATTCCCACTGCCCGTGCCCATTCGTATTAATCTGCGGGCGTCCGTCTTTTTCATCTCCGTATGTAGAAATTTTAATCGGAGCGCTTTCACTGCCACTTCCTTTAATATGAAGTGCCTGATCCTCAAACACCGAACCGTTTTTCAAAAGAATCTGATCCCCGGCTCCAAGCGTAAGCTCATTCACTTTATCCAATGTCTGAAATGCTTTTCTTTCAGAGAGTCCGTCATTTTTGTCATTTCCGTTCTCCGAATCAACATAATACGTTTTTCCCTGACGATTCTCTTCTGCCTGCGCCGTTTTGATCGGAATCATCGATCCAACAGTTGTTCCGACAAGCAAAAATGCAAGCATTCCGCTCACCCATCTTTTTTTCATACTCTTCTCCTTCCCACCCGATAAAGAGGTCAAAACGCCTTTTCATTTTCCGTCTTTCTATAGACTATTATCACTTTATAAGCTTCAAAGTAAAACGGTCTGTCGCTTCTAAATTGCCGCTCACTTTTGAATTTTCTGCCATTTGAGCAATCATGACATCATATTTTTTCTCTCGCAGCTCTCTCTCAACAGCAACGCGCGCAGTCTCCAGATCAGCCTTATCTTCGCTGTCTTGAAAAATCCATTCTCCCTGACTGTAATATTCAGCTATCTCTTCTTCAGTCAGCGCCATTTCTTTTCTGTCAGTATCATTACAGTAAATTTCCTTATACATACTGATCTCATACTGCATATAACGGGCAAACGTATATTCTTTCAGACCATAAACGACTTCCCCGGCTTCTATCTTTTTCTTTCTTTTCGCATTTTCTTTTTCCCAGCGTTTTTCAACTGCCGCAAAGCTTCCATCAGATACATCGCCGTATTCTTCTGCCAAATCATACACCGCATGAATATACTTGATCTTTTCAATCGTATTATCCGCTAAAATCTCATATCCATACTTTCCTTCATAACTTTGCTCCCAAAAATCTTCACCATATGGAGCATCATAACGCTTCTGAATCTCCATCTTCGTATCATACTTTACAAGTTCCATACAAAGCTGATATTCCTTTTTCTCAACTTTTTCTTTTCCGACTTTCAGATCAAACCGATTATTTCGGTAAACTGCCGCCGCTGCCGCAAATACCACTGCCGCTGAGAATCCTCCGATTACTGCAGCTTTGATCCAAAAACATCTGCTGAGTTTTCGTCTGCCTGCTAAGAAATGCTGATTTTTGTTTTTCAT
>OGRC01002283.1_pt1 | contig 10607 bp, 6 predicted proteins | sample 1553431 | NCBI WGS metagenome assembly OGRC01 (sample SAMEA2580064, study PRJEB22360) | human gut metagenome | biome: human gut; feature: human-associated habitat; material: faeces | place: Denmark | collected 2008/2010
CCGCACCTTCATCGTCAGCCTTTTTAACGCCATCCACATCCTCTATCTCATAAAGAGCGCCTCCCGCTACCATAGAAGTTATCTGGTCATCCGCTATAGGGAATACATCCGCACCATTATGCACATTTGATAATATATTATCTCTGGCATCAGAATCCTCTGACTCCTCGATAATTATATTAAAATCAGTTCCTTTATTAGCCTCCTTGAAGCTTTCAATCATCTGTGTAGTAATATCCACATCATCCTTCGAACACCAGACGTGCATCTTTACTTCCTTATTCTTCGCTTCATCCGAAGAATTCTCCGTCGTCCCCACCTGTGTATTGTCATGTGATTTATTTGATACTCCGCATCCAGTAAGTAATGAAACCCCAATGGCAGCCACAAGTGTTGCAGCTATTAACCTCTTCATACATATTCATCCTTTCAGTTTAATCTCAATTTATAATTTAGTACAATTTTACCATACTTTCACAAAAAAAAATAGGTCTAATTTGATTTTTTTGACAAATTTAGACCTATTTTTTAAAAGATGCATTTTAAAGCACTATATAAGCTTTTTTGTTACTTAATCATACCTGAAAGTGCGTCCTTTACTGAAGCAATAGCATCAGGAATACCTGCCGGGTTCTTTCCACCGGCCTGAGCCATGTTAGGGCGTCCACCGCCGCCACCGCCTACCTTTGAGGCGATTGCCTTGATTAAGTTTCCTGCATGCGCACCGCTCTTTATGGCAGCGTCTGTTGCCATGGCAACAAGATTTACTTTGCCTTCATTTGAAGAAGCAAGCACGATAACTCCCTCGCCAAGCTTTTCCTTGAGGGAATCGCCAAGATCACGCAGTCCGTTCATATCAACGCCGTCAACACTTGTTGCAAGAAGCTTGATGCCGTTTACATCAACTACCTGATCCATAACATCGCCGAGCGCATCCTTTGCTGCCTTGCTCTTAAGAGACTCATTCTCACTCTGAAGTGCCTTCATCTCAGCCATCAGGTGCTCAAGTCTCTCTTTGAGGTTGGCAGGAGTTGATTTAACTACCTTAGCAGCCTCCTCAAGCTCCTTCTCCATATTGCTGTAATAAGCGAATACATTGTCGCCTGTGATAGCCTCGATACGTCTTACGCCTGCAGCCACACCACTCTCCGAAAGAATCTTGAATACCTTGATATCAGATGTATTCTTTACATGTGTACCACCGCAGAACTCCTTTGAGAAATCGCCCATTGATACGACACGTACCTTTTCACCGTATTTCTCGCCGAAGAGAGCCATGGCACCTGTCTTTTTAGCCTCATCGACAGTCATGATATCTGTGCGAACTTCAATAGCTTCGTTGATTTTCTCGTTTACGATATCTTCAACCCTTTTAAGCTCCTCAGCAGTCATAGCAGAAAAATGAGAGAAATCAAAACGTGTTCTCTCAGCATCCTGATAAGAACCTGCCTGCTCTACATGTGTGCCGAGCACCTCACGCAGTGCCTTCTGAAGCAGATGAGTGGCAGAGTGATTTCTGCATGTGTTTGTTCTTGTTTTTGTATCAACAGAAAGTGTAGCCTTCTCGCCTGTGCGGATCATACCCTCTGAGACATAACCTACATGTGCATATCTGTTGCCGACAACCTTTACTGTATCCTCAACAACAAATGTACCGCTCTCAGTCTTTATGATACCCTTGTCACCCTGCTGACCACCCATTGTGGCATAGAAAGGTGTGTTTGGCACGATCACAGAGCCCTTATCACCATCTGAAAGAGCCTCAACAACATCATCCGATGTGGTAAGGAAAGCAATCTCAGCTGTGTCAGTAAGCTTGTCATAGCCTGTGAACTCTGTAGTAATTTCAGAATCTATATCATTGTAAACATTGGCATCAGCACCCATATAATTTGTTTCCTTGCGGGCTCCTCTTGCCTTCTGTCTCTGAGCCTCCATACAACTCTCAAAGCCAGCCTCATCATATGTGAAGCCCTTCTCCTCGAGAATCTCTGCCGTAAGGTCTACAGGGAAGCCGTATGTATCGTAAAGCTTGAATGCATCCTCTCCTGAAAGCACCTTGACCCCGTCAGCCTTCATATGTTCTTCCATATCTGCAAGGATACCAAGTCCCTGGTCGATGGTCTTTGCGAACTTCTCCTCCTCCTGAGTGAGTACCTTAAGGATAAAATCCTTTCTCTCCTCAAGCTCCGGATAACCGTCCTTGCTCTCATCGATGACAACCTGCGCGATTTTGCCAAGGAAGGCTCCCTGTATGCCAAGTGTACGTCCATGCATAGCGGCACGTCTGATGATACGGCGAAGCACATAGCCCCTGCCCTCGTTAGATGGCATAACTCCGTCAGAAATAAGGAATGTAGACGAACGGATATGGTCTGTGATAAGACGGATAGAAACATCGTCCATCTCATCGACATGATATTTCTTGCCTGAAAGCTCGCAGACCTTGTCACGGATAGCCTTCATTGTATCAATATCGAATACCGAATCAACATCCTGCATTACAACAGCAAGACGCTCAAGTCCCATACCTGTATCAATGTTCTTGTGCTCAAGCTCAGTGTATCCACCGTGTCCGTCACCGTTAAACTGTGTGAATACATTGTTCCACACCTCCATGAAACGGTCACAGTCACAGCCTACCTTACAATCAGGCTTGCCACAGCCGTACTTCTCACCGCGGTCGTAGTAAATCTCAGAGCAAGGACCGCAAGGACCTGCGCCATGCTCCCAGAAGTTGTCACACTCACCGGTCTTTGGATCTCTGTAGAAACGTGTAATACGATCTCCCGGCACTCCTACTTCCTTAGTCCAGATATCAAATGCCTCATCATCCTCACCATAGATGGAAGGATAAAGCCTGTCCTTTTCAAGACCGAGCACCTCTGTCAAAAATTCCCATGACCATGCGATTGCTTCATGCTTGAAATAATCGCCAAACGAGAAGTTTCCGAGCATCTCAAAAAATGTAAGATGACGAGCTGTCTTACCTACATTCTCGATATCACCTGTTCTGACACACTTCTGGCATGTAGTCACACGGCGTCTTGGCGGAACCTCCTGTCCTGTAAAATATGGTTTAAGCGGTGCCATACCTGCATTAATAAGAAGCAGACTGTTGTCATTGTGAGGCACCAGTGAAAAACTCTTCATTGCGAGATGTCCCTTGCTCTCAAAGAACTCAAGGTACATACGACGTAATTCGTTAACGCCATAACTCTTCTTCATTACTTGAATCTCCTATTCTTTTGTCTTTGCGTCCTTCATTTTACGAAGCTTTACCCCTATTAAAGCCCCACAAAAACCTATGGCCGCCAAAACAATCATAATAATAACATATTGTGCTACGCACATGAAAAAGTCCCCCATAATTACCCTCCTAAATTTATTGAACTAATTTATTATAAATGAATTTGTGAAATAATTCAATAGTTCTCTCCAAAAGCAAACGTCTGATTTTCACGTTCAATCTCAATAACCCTGTCAGCCATGTCCTTATTGCTCAGCCTCTTTTTGTATTCAGTAATACCGCTGTAGTCCTGCCACATGTGCATAGGAAACACAAACTCTGCCGAGGTATTTTGTAAAAAATAATCAAAACCCTTGAACTGATACTCCATAAGCTTTGGATCCATCGGGAAAAAAGCCACGTTTATTGGTTTTTCCGAAAGCTTTTTTATCTCATGCCTGAAGGCTCTGCGCACTCTGCCGTTTATCAAATCACCGGCGCCATCCCACTCCCAGTCGTTTAAATCACCGGCATGAAACAGGCTCACACCGTTTGAGGCAACATAAAACGCCACACCGGCATCGGTGGATCTAAGTGTCATTATATCCAGATCATCCACATGATATGTATTGTCAGGTGAAACAAATGTCACCCTGTCCCTGACAGCGGGATCAATGCCATGCTTTGATAAAAAATGCGGACTGATACGGATATCCTTCGAAAAAACATAATGTATATTCGGATATTTGTCAGCCAGACGCAAAATATCCATATCATAATGATCCTTGTGGCTGTGACTTGCAAACATATAGATTTTTGTATCCGGCTCATAAGATGGCAGCTTTCCGGTAAAATGCATACCCTCCACCTTGTCTCCATCAAAATAATCAAATATAAGCACCTTGTCATCCAGTTCCACAAGAAAACAACTGTGATGTATAAAAATTATCTGCATGTAACCTACTCTCTTTCGCTTTTAAATCAGTCTTTATGTATCATTATGCTATCTTTATGCTATATAGTCAACTTATATTTCGTATAATATAGTAATTAAACTCTAATTACCAATCAATAATTATATGATTAAAGGGTCAAAATACCTTTTGACCCCCATATCATTATATAATTATACAAACCATGCCACCATTTGAGTCATTCACAATCTTTTGCATGGTTTCCTGAAGCTTTATCTGGCACTCATCATCCATCTGCATTATTTTGCTTCTTATTCCGTCCTCCATAAGCTCACCGACAGACTTTCCAAAAATATTAGTCTTCCAGACTCCACTGTCACTGTTTTCACCATTTTTTATGTAATCTATCAGATCCTCTGCCTGTTCCCTGCTTCCGACTATCGGCGCTATCTCGGTCTCGATATTAGCCCTTATCATATGTATTGACGGTGAAATAGCCTTCATTTTTACACCAAACTTGTTTCCATGGGCTATAAGCACAGGCTCCTCCATTCGGATATCAGACAGCTGTGGCATCACAACACCATAACCCTTCTGCTGCACCGATGAAAAAGCATCCTTAATCTTTTCGTATTCATTCTTTTCCTCAGTGAGTGAAAGAATCAGGGAAATCAGCTCCTTTTCCCCGGAAACAGTCACACCGCACAGCGCGGAAATATTCTCGTAGTAGTACTTCTCTGCAATCTCAATTTTGACCTTTACCACACCATCAGACAGCCCCATCCCGGCAAGAGATACCACTTTTAATATATCCCCATCCGATTCAGGCATATCAGTGCTCATCTGTGCGACATCCTTCAGCTTTGAAGCCCTTGCAAGAAAAGTCTTTGCATATGTAATCACGGCCTGCTTTACATAATTGTCATAAGGCAGAAGCTGCACCCATTTCGGTATATCATAGTCCACTCTCGTGACTGCAAATTCATATAAGAGCTTTTCCATGATATCTGTAATCTGTCCCATGCAAAGCTTTTCACAGTCTATAGGAATGGCAGCCGCTTTATACTCTCTGCTAAGAGACTCGCATAAAAGTCTCGTTTCTGCCGAAAAAGGCTTTGTAGTATTTACCACAATTACAAATGGCTTTCCCGAATCCTCAAGCTGCATGACTGTTTCTCTTTCTGCTGCCTCATAGCTCTGTCTTTTTATATCGCCTATGCTGCCGTCAGTGGTTACAAGTACAGCCACTGTCGAATGCTCCTCTATTACCTTTTTTGTACCTACAACTGCAGCCTCCTCAAAAGGTATATCCTCGTCGAACCATGGTGTTTTGACCATACGCTCGCCGTCCTCCTCGAGATAACCGACAGCATCCCCCACTGTAAAGCCCACACAGTCCACAAGGCGTACCTTCACAGCGCTGCCATCATCCAGACTGATAGTAACCGCATCCTGTGGAATAAATTTCGGTTCAGTCGTCATAATAGTCTTTCCTTTGCCTGATTGCGGCAGTTCATCGACTGCACGCTTTTTAGCATACTCATTGTCCATCTTTGGGATTACACAAAGCTCCATGAAATGCTTTATAAATGTGGACTTGCCTGTGCGCACAGGACCGACGACACCTATGTAAATCTCGCCGTTTGTGCGGCATCTGATATCTTTATATAAATCAAACTCTTTACTGTCCATAGTACTGCCCATAAAAGCTTCCTCCATACACTTTATTCTATAATCAAAGTGTATTCACCTGCTCTTTGAATTATTACACATAAAAAGGCCACAGGCTTCAAAACAGATAACCTGTGGTCTTTTGTAATAATATATAGTATTTTAAACCAAACTACTTAGCAGCCTTTTTCTCACATCCTGCTGTCTTGCTTGTAGAAGCATCAGCTGTTTCTTTAGCATCTGATTTGTCAGAAGCCTCCTCAGGCTCCTCTCTCAGACGTGCATACATCTGCATACACTTGTGGAGCTTCTTTGCAAGCTTATTGTCTATCTGCTCAGGAGTAGCTCTCCACTGCCAGTTGCCACCGGTAGTTGAAGGAATGTTGATACGGGCCTTTGAATCAAGTCCAAGCAGATCCTGCATAGGAACAATAGCCATATCGGCAACTGATGACCATGCCGCACGCATCATGCCCCAGTTGTAGCCCTCCTCCTTTGTGAGGTTTAAGTAATCCTTTGCAAACCTTACGCAATCCTTTGGAGCTGTCTTCATCCAGCCCATAACTGTGTCATTGTCATGGGTACCTGTGTATACAACACAGTGCTGCGGATAGTTATGTGGCAGATAATCGCTATCTTCTCTTGAATCGAAGGCAAACTGGATAACCTTCATGCCAGGGAAGCCTGAATCCTTTAAAAGCTTCTTTACGGAAGGTGTGAGGAAGCCGAGGTCCTCCACGATGATAGGAAGCTTGCCAAGCTTCTTCTCAAGCACGTTGAATAAATCCATGCCAGGTCCATCTTTCCATACACCGTTCTTTGCTGTATCATCCTTTGCAGGAATAGCATAGAATGAATCAAAACCTCTGAAATGATCGATTCGTACTATATCATATAGCTTTGCCATAGCACTGATACGCTTTGTCCACCAGCTGTAGCTGTCCTTCTTCATAACATCCCATCTGAAAAGAGGATTGCCCCAGAGCTGTCCGTCAGCTGAGAAGGCATCAGGAGGACATCCTGCCACCTCGATTGGATTTAAGTCTTTATCGAGATAGAACTGTGTAGGATTAGCCCATACATCTGCTGAATCCATGGCAACATAAATAGGTACATCTCCGATAATTCTTATGCCCTTTTCATTAGCATATGCCTTTAAAGCAGTCCACTGCTTGAAGAAGAGATACTGGAGCATCTTGTAGAAGGCAATATCATCTGCATACTTCTCCTTTGCTTCTTCCATAGCCTCAGGTTTTCTAAACTTAAGAGCATCATCCCACTCGCTCCATGCCACTCCGCCATTGGCATCCTTTAATGCCATAAAGAGTGTGTACTCATCAAGCCACTCTGCCTCTTTACTGCAGAATGCCTCATAGTCAGCCGGTGTTTTCTTTGAAAAACGCTCATATGCCTTTCTTAAAAGAGCATATCTGTTGACATACATAATGCCATAGTCTACATACTGTGGCTTTTTGCCCCACTTATATGACTCGCACTCCTTCTTTGTCAGAAGCTTGTCCTTGCATAAAAGCTCCAGATCGATAAAATAAGGATTGCCTGCGAAGCTTGAAAATGACTGGTATGGAGAATCTCCATAGCTGGTAGGACAGATTGGAAGAATCTGCCAGTATGTCTGACCTCCCTTCTCAAGGAAATCGACAAAACGTCTTGCCTCCTTTCCCATAGTTCCAATACCATACTGTGATGGCAGTGATGAGATTGGCATTAATACACCGCTAGTTCTCATGTTATTTTTCCTCCCTTTTGTTGTATACTCATTGTTTGGCTGCGTGAGCCTGTATTTTAAAATAATATATAATATACATATGAAATCATATGATATTTTCGTTTTATTTAGTTATTATAACATCATAAAGTGCAACTTGTAAATTAAATTAGTTAATGTTAATATCAAATTAATAAAAAGTTTAAAAGAGGTGTAACATAATGAATGAAACAACCAGGCAATTGATTGTGCATAAGGTAAAGCATAATACGAAACGCCTTATAACATCCATTAAATGGGTAATCTTTTCTATCGTTGTCGGCATAGTCGCAGGAAGCTGCGGCACCGCATTTTATTTTGCTCTGTCGGTCGTAACCGATTTCAGAATGAAATACCCTTGGCTCATTTACTTTCTGCCAATCGGCGGACTTGCCATTGTAGGACTCTATCATCTGTGTAAAGACGATAACGACACCGGAACCAATCTGGTAATATCAGCTATCCATTCAGGCGACAAGGTGCCCTTTATAATGGCCCCGCTTATATTTGTATCCACACTTATCACTCACCTGTTCGGTGGCTCTGCCGGCCGTGAGGGTGCTGCACTGCAGATGGGAGGCAGCATCGGAAGCTCTATAGGCAGGGGATTCAGATTTGATGAAAAGGACAAGCATGTCATGATTATGTGTGGCATGAGCGCTGCATTCAGTGCTCTGTTTGGCACTCCGATGGCAGCCGCTATTTTCTCCATGGAGATGATAAGCGTCGGTGTCATGTATTATATAGCACTCGTTCCATGTGTGATAAGCTCCCTCATCGCTCACGGTATCGCATCATACTTCAATGTTACAAATGAATTTTTTGCTATTGAAAACATACCGGACTTTACCATTTTAAACTCAGTAAAAATCTCTGCGCTTGCAATACTGTGCGCACTCGTAAGCATACTCTTTTGTGTGGCCCTTCACTCAAGTGAGGCGCTGTACAAAAAATATCTGCCTAACAAATATACAAGACTATTCATTGGTGGCTGCTTTGTCATCATAGCAACTATGCTTGTAGGAAACCAGACATACAACGGAACCGGAATGAGTGTCATCCAAAGCAGTATAGACGGCTCTGTCAGACCTGAAGCATTTCTGCTAAAAATCATCTTCACCGCACTGACTCTTGGCGCAGGCTTTAAGGGCGGCGAGATTGTACCATCCTTTTTCATAGGCGCAACATTTGGATGCCTGTTCGGCAATCTGACAGGCTTTGAGCCATCGCTGTGTACAGCTGTCGGCATGATTTCACTGTTCTGTGGTGTCACCAATTGTCCGATTACATCGCTGCTCATCAGCTTTGAGCTGGTTGGCTACGACGGCATGCCGTACTTTCTTTTGGCAATTCCATTCAGCTATATGCTGTCAGGATACTTTGGCCTGTATCGCAGCCAGAAAATCGTATATTCAAAATACAAGACAAGCTACATAAATAAATCAACTCACTAACATTTGCTAACTGCAACCAGGCATGATACCCCAGGTATTATTGCCTGGTCTTTTATTGTGTAAAGAGCTTTATCTCCCGCAGAAGATTCATCTGCAAGAACCTCCCACAAAGCATCTGCAAGTTTAATTGTGATTTTATTTTTGCCGGCATTGTAAGCTACGAACACCTTCTCTGTATCGTTATCAATAGTATATGCTACAACGCCATCAGGCATATCATCCATGAAATGTACGGATTTCTTAATCTCATCTACTGTGTCAAGATAAAATGACTTGTGAGCCCTTCTTAGTGCTATAAGCCCCTTATAGTAGGCTTTAAGGTCCGAAAACTGCTCAGCCCTGTCATAATCTATTGCATTGACAGAGAGAGGACTGCAATAGCTGTTCTCTACAGGAGCACCATCAGCCTCACTAATCTTTGTTCTCGCAAACTCCTCTCCATGCAGGAAAAACGGAATCCCCTGCGCTGTAAAAAGGATGGCTGCTGCAAGCTTATTCATACGGATACGCATCTCTTCACTCTCATGTGAATTGGATATGATAAACCTGTCCCAGAGAGTATAGTTGTCGTGACATGACAGATAGTTAATCGACTGCATAGGCGATTTGGCCCACTTAGCGCACGTAACAGCCTGCTTTAGCTCTTCACCTCTGTCTGCAGCTCCATTGACAAAGCCCAGCTCATCCATATAGAACACATGTCCCTTTACCGCATCACGTATATCATCCGAAAACATGCCGATGCCCGGTGTCCTTGGAGCATTTATTTTCATGCCACGCTCTGATTCCGGCAGAGTGCTCTCTCCACCTGTCCAGCCCTCTCCGTACATTATTATATCAGGATTTATTTTTAAGAGAGCTTTTCTGGCTTCGTTCAATGTCTCGATATCAAGTACTCCCATCAGATCAAACCTGAAGCCATCAATGTGATACTCACTCGCCCAGTAGCACAGCGAATCAATGATATATTTTCTGACCATAGGCTTCTCTGAGGCTATTTCATTGCCACAGGCTGATGCATCAGAGTACTTTGCAGCATCCAGCATGCGGTAGAAATAATTGCCCGCAGTCTTGTAAAAGCAGCTGTCATGAACATTGAAGGTATGATTGTAAACCACATCCATGATTACACCAAGACCCGCCTCATGAATCGAGTGTACCATCTCCTTATACTCTCTCACTCTCACGGCTCCATTAAACGGATCTGTCGAGTAAGAGCCCTCCGGCACATTGTAATTGTACGGATCATAGCCCCAGTTATACTGCTCCTTTAAGGAATCACTCTCGTCAATGCTGGCAAAATCATACGACGGCATAAGCTGCAGATGTGTCACTCCCATATCCTTGAAATACGAAAGAGTTTTATCCTCAGTAAATGCCTTAAACTTACCCGGATACCTAGAATGAGCAGATGCACCGGCAGACACATCCGCGACAGACACCTCAGTGATAACCATGCTCATAGGGTCTGCAAGCTTTGGTCTGTCCTCATCTGCAAATCCATCAGGATCAGTCTTTGACAGGTCAATAACCATAGACCTGTGCCCATTTACACCGCAGGCTCTTGCATACGG
>OGRC01002292.1_pt1 | contig 10550 bp, 9 predicted proteins | sample 1553431 | NCBI WGS metagenome assembly OGRC01 (sample SAMEA2580064, study PRJEB22360) | human gut metagenome | biome: human gut; feature: human-associated habitat; material: faeces | place: Denmark | collected 2008/2010
ACCGCCGTGCGCGGATACGAGACGCTCCGCCTGGAAAAGCAGGGAGTGCATTTAAAAGAAGAACGGAAAAGGAAAAGCGGCGAAGAAGTTCCAATTCCGGTTCCGGCCGGGTGGGAAGAGGAAAAAAGTCTCGCATTTGCAGAAAATCCAGTCACGATTGTGAAAAAAACATCGGTTTTTCCCGAAAGAATTGAAGAAAAAAAGTATACGAAATGGTTTGACTGTGATAAAATAAAGGGTACGCCCGTGGTGAGAACCAGGCGTCCGGGGGATTTTATCGTCCTGTCGGACAATAACCACAAGGCGCTTAATCGTTTTATGATTGATGAGAAGATACCCAGACAGATGAGGGATAAGATACCCCTTCTGGTTTTCTTTAAGAATACCTTTAAGATAGCGGTGTGCACCACCCTGCTCCAGGTGCTGACCAGCTGTTTTGCCGCTTACGGTTTTTCCAAGGTGGAATTTAAGGGAAGGGATTTCCTGTTCCTGGTATCGGTCACCACCTTTGCAGTGCCCTGGCAGGCATATATGGTGCCTCAGTTTGCCCTTATTTCCAGGATGGGTCTTACGGATTCCCACCTGGGGCTGATTCTGATGCAGGCTTTTTCCGGCTTTGGCGTGTTCCTAATCCGTCAGTTTATGATAGGGGTGCCCAATGAGATTGGCACATCCTTTAAGGTGTTTTCCCTGCTGGCCCAGAACCACATTAACGTGGACATCATATTACAGGGAATCGGCATCGGTTCCTCATCATATTTACTCTGTCTCTTTGTCTCTCTCGTAATCTGACAGAACTGCCGTACAAGCTGTTCATCCATTGTGTCGTGCACATGTCCATAGAGCATATATGTAAGTGGCTCTCCTTTTTTATTTCTTCGATACTGTCCGTTATAACAGAATATCGGGTAGTGGGATAAGACTACTTTTCGGCGGTTATCGTGCATTTCTGCGTATGGTTTTATCCAGACAAAACGTTCTTTGTTGAACTCGCTATCTTTTAAATAACTGTCATGGTTTCCTTTTATCATATAAAGCGTGCCGTTAAGCTGGCTCAATACTTCATTTGTCTCTTTCGCCTTGCCCACAGAGAAATCACCGAGAATCACTACCTCATCTTTGGGGCGGACTCTGCTGTTCCACTGTTTTATCATATAGGCATTCATCTGGGCTGCATCTTTAAATCCACGACAGTCCATCTGGGTGTTTAGACTTTCGTGGAAAAAATGCAGATCTGAAATATAATAACGCATAATAATTGTTTGCTCCTCTCTGGAAAGTTATGACTGATTAAATTCATTGAGTGAACAGCAAACAGACAGACGAATCATGAAAGCAAAATATTCCCTATCTGTGGCTTTAGTCGCAGATAGGGGTTATATTCTATCTTTGGGTTCGTCTGTTTCCCCTGATAAATTTAAATAGCAGCTTGAGAGCGTCTATGTAACTAAATTACCAGATCATCCACCGAAATATTCTTTCCTGTCAATCCGATAAAGGCTCCTTCTTCCCCGCCTTCTTCGTGGGCGATGAGCCATTTATTTTTGGCAAAAAGTAACTTTTCTTCTGGAAGTTTTTCCTCTTCTGCTTCCGCTCCAAGCTTTACTCCAAGCGGGAAATTTGTTCCAAATGGTAAAATAACTCCTGTCTTAAATGCGTAATCGTTCTCTTTTGTTCCAATTGGTGTGTAATGAAGTGTTGTGGCATACAGTTCTACTGCGGTTCCTGCTGGAACAAAAAATGCTTCTAACTGTGCGGTATCGTATTTGAAATCATCAGTAATATCTGACTGCTGCCCTAACAGTAAAATGACATCGGTCGCAGCGACATTTGCCTCGGAAGAACGATGATATTCTAATGCATTCAGCACTTTGTTGTGTCCACAACAGTATCCAATCTCTACGGAAAGTTCTCCGTAAAGTGTATTGGAAATTTTCTGGCGGAAATCTGGTTCTTCTAATGGTCCAAAGGAAGCTGCATATTCTACCGTCTCTGGATACTTAATCTTTTCGAGTACATTGTAAATCTCTGAAAAATCAATTCCTGTTAAAATCTTTCCATACTTCTTGAAAGAAGCGTCTGTTACCTGTTTCACCTTCATTATAAATCCCCCTGTCTTTGTGAGCGGCTACCTCTTATTCGAACGCCGCCATATTTTTCTTTTTTCAGCTTCTTTTATGAGTTCGTCCCTGAAATCCGGGTGGGCAATAGATATAAGCCCTTCTGCCCTCTCCCATGTAGAACGACCCTCCATGTTAATAACACCATATTCTGTTGCAAGAAAATATACCTGACTTCGCGGAGAAGTGATAATATCTCCATTAAACTGCGGCAATACTCTTGAAAAAAGCTGGCCGCTTTTATCCTTATATGTGGAGCTCATACAGATAAATGCCTTTCCCCCTCTGGCTGAAGATGCTCCAATTAAAAAGTCAAGCTGCCCTCCGGTACCGCTGATCTGCCTTGCACCAAAGCTTTCTGACGATACCTGTCCATATAAATCTACGGAAACACAGCTATTAATAGAAACCATATTGTCAATCTGGGCAATAACGTCCGGACGATTTACATATTCAAGTGGATATGCTGCTACCCCATGATTATCATCTAACCATTCATAAAGCTCCGAAGAGCCAATGGCAACACCGAATACGCCTTTTCCCCTGTCAATCGTTTTCTTTTTATTGGTTAACTTGCCCGCCTTATACAAATGCAGATATGCATCGGAACAAAGCTCGGTGTGCATTCCAAGATCTTTGCGGTCAGTTTCTGCTATCAGCTCTCCAAGAGCATTGGGCATACTTCCAATTCCAAGCTGCAGGGTTGCCCCATCACATATGTACGGCAGAAGATTCTGTGCAATCTTTCGGTCAATCTCAGACGGCACATACGGCTTGCCTGTCGTAAAAGGTTCATGCTTTCCCTCTACGATATAATCCACCTCCGACACATGAATACATTCTCCATATCCGCCGTGTATCTTTGGCATATGCTCGTTGACTTCTACGATAACAACATCCGCATTCTGCACGATAGGCCCGGCAACTCCGGTATTTACCGAATAATTAAAATATCCATGCTTGTCCATCGGTGACACACTGACCATTACTACATTGACATTTAAAAAATACTTATAATACGCAGCATTATTGTGAAACACCATCGGAATATAATAGCATAATCCTCTGTCACAAAGCTTCCTCTCATAAGCAGAACAATGCCATGTATGATAGACAAAATGTTCCTGAGTCTCGTCACATTCTGCTACCTCAATCGGCCCCTCCACAAGATTCCCCCGAATCTTTACATCAAAAAGTTCGTCTCTCCTCTTAGCAAGAGCCTTATCTAAAAGAACCGGTTTTCCGAGCGAGCTGGTATAATCCACCCAGTCTCCACTCTTTACTACTTCTACCGCCTCTTCCGGTGTACAAAGCTTTTGTCTGTACTCAGTCATAAAATCCTTTAACACCGTTCTTCTCCCCTCTGTATTTCTCTCTGTTTGCCAGTTGCACTGACATATCTTCCAATTCTTTCACCATTATTTTAACAAGATTTGTGCTAAATAACAAGAGGATGTGGGGAATTTTTGGGGTTGAGAGCTGTAGATTTCTGCTTGCTCGGAAGTTAAATAACAGTCTTTCCTACATCTCCCCACTCCCACCCTACTTCTTACACTTCTTTTTGAGGAAAAAATGCTATCTATATTTCCAACTTCCTCAAATTCAAAACTACTCGCTCTTGTCGCTACCTGAAATAATTCTACAACACACTCATAGAGTTAACAAATTTAAATTTGGAAAACGTTTAAAATAACTTCTGTCTTCCAAAAAACAGAACCCCAACAGATAAAGACTCCCTATTTGTGGCCTCGGAGCAAAGGCTGGATGCGAGCGTATAAGCGAACATTCAACCTGCAGCGACTAAAGTCACAAATAGGGAGTCTTTATCTGTTGGGGTTCGTCTATTTAGCCAAAACCCAGAATTATTTATCCAGCTTCTTAGCAGCGAGCATTGTTTCTACCACCGCTCTTACGATAGCTTCTAATCCTTCTTCGTCTACTTTTTCTTCTTCTGGAACGCTTAATGCAGCAGTTACGATAGACATGCTGTATACTTCTTCTGCGTTACATCCACGGCTTAAGTCGTTGATTGGAGCGTTAAGTCCCTGTAATACAGGACCTACTGCTGTATATCCACCTAAACGGGAAGCAATCTTATATCCGATGTTAGCTGCGTTGATGTCAGGGAAGATAAATGTGTTAGCCTGTCCAGCTACTGGTGAACCAGGACATTTTACTTCTGCTACTTCTGGAGATACAGAAGCGTCGAACTGAATCTCACCCTCTACTGCTAATTCAGGAGCAGCTTCTTTAATCTTCTTTGTTGCGTTAGCCACCTTTGTTACAGAAGGTCCTTTACCAGAACCAAGTGTAGAGTAAGATAACATAGCTACTTTAGGATCGATTCCGAAAATCTTAGCTGTTTTAGCAGATTCGATAGCAATCTCTACTAAATCATCTTCGGATGGATCAATATTGATAGCACAGTCACCCATAGCAATCTTCTCGTCTCCTCTTACAAGGATGAAGCAAGAGCTTACGATGTTGTTGCCTGGTTTTGTTTTGATGAGCTGAAGAGCTGGACGTACAGTATCTGCTGTGGAATATGTAGCTCCACCTAACAGACAGTCTGCTCCACCCATTTTTACGAGCATAGTACCAAAGTAGTTGCTCTTAGAAAGAGCTGCTCTTACCTGCTCGTCTGTCATTTTACCTTTACGAAGCTTAACCATCTCTGCTACCATAGCATCAATTCCCTCGTAATTTTCAGGGTCAATAATCTGGCAGGCATCAATATTAAAGTTACCTGCTTTTGCTGCAGCCTTAACTTCTTCTGGCTTACCAAGAAGGACAACGCCGAGAATTCCTTCCTGTGTCAGACGATGGGCTGATTCAAGAATCCTTTTATCTGTACCTTCTGTGTATACGATGGTACGAGGATTCTTCTTTAATGTTTCAATCATTTTTGTTAACATAAGATACCTCCCAAAATATATCTTTGTCTAGTAGTATCAATAATAGTACAAAATACGCTACTTATATAGTAAGCCCTGCACCATGTTTTTTCAACAATACATTGATATAAATTTTTGACTACATCGTATAAAAGAAAGTACAAAAATGCATCGGAATTTGTATAAAAATTCCGATGCACCTTTATTTTTTTGATATTTAAATTATACTTTTTTGTGAAGTCAGCAATTCTGGCTTATCATAGCCAAAACTTTCTGCTTCCATCATAAATCATATGATAAATCGACATATGTTTTTTCAACAACATAATCTATATTTTATCATTTATAACAGTATGCGTTTTGTCTCTATTCTACTGTCATCACTGCTTCACGATTCCTTTTTTATTCTGCTAATACTTTCTGCTGTTCTTCTGCATCTTCCGGATTCTCATGGAAAATGGAATAAGCAATGTTTGTAGAGTGGTCAGCGATTCTTTCAAGGCCAATTACCATATCGGTAAAGATAAGGCCGATTTCTACACCGCATACTCCTTTGGACAGACGTTTTACCTGCTGATTCTGGTAATCAATCTGCATCTGATCTACATCATTTTCCATGTCAATGATCTCATCAATGTTGTCCTTTTTATTTGTGACGAACATTTCCATACTCTTATCAAAAAGCTGAAGAACTTCTGTATACATTGTTGTAAGTTCTTCCTTTCCGGCTCCGGTGAACTTCTCGTTAAGCTGACTTCTCTTCTCCGCATTCTCAAGGATATTGATTGCGTGGTCTCCAATCCGTTCAAGGTCGATAACAACATGGAAAAGAGCACCAATTCGTCTGGAATCGGCAAGCGGCAGTTCATAACGGTTAACTTCTACAAGATAATCCGTAATCTCGCTGCTTAAGTAATCAATAATCTTTTCTCTGGCATTGATTTCCTTTACCTTATCAAGATTCTTATCTGCTAATGCTTCCATAGAAGCAACAAGGTTTTCTCTGGCCAGACCAGCCATTCTCTCGATTTCCTGAATAATTTCTACTACGGCTGTAGATGGCACAAACTTGCTTGATGCCTTTCTGATATATTCAAGATGTAATCCGTTATCCTCTTCCTCACCTTCTTTATTTCCAGGAATAAAAAGTTTCGTAAGTTTTACAAACTGTGATGCAAATGGAAGGAAAATAATCGTCTGGAATACTTTAAATGCTGTATCTGCATTCGCAACGAAACGTTTCGCATTATCTGCTCCACCGAGAACAGAAATCGCATCGACGATCTGATTTCTCGCAAAGAACAGAATCGTTCCGATAATGATCATACCTAATGCATTGAATAAGAAATGTACCATGGCTGTACGTTTTGCATTCTTATTTGCATTCATTGCTGCCATAACTGCTGGTGTACAGGAACCGATGTTGGCACCAAGAATAAAGTACAGACAGCTTCCTAATCCAACCAGATGGGAATCCGCTAATAAAACCAGCACACTGACAGTTACAGAAGAACTCTGTACTGCTACTGTAAACAGTAAACCAACAAGTAATGCGATAAATGGATTCTTAAGATAAGAAAACCAGTGCATGATTACTGGATATTCCGGAATTCTGCTCAATGCACCTGTCATACTGTTAATTCCTAAAAACAACGCACCAAAACCGAAGATTACCTCTGAAATCTTTCTTGTTATCGGCTTATTGCCAAACATCATCAGGCATGCACCTGCAAAGATGATATACGGTGCAATGGCAGTCAGTTTCAAAGAAACAAGCTGTGCAGTAATTGTTGTACCAATGTTGGCACCAAATGTAATACCAACGGACTGTTCCAGTGTAAGAAGTCCGGCATTTACAAAGCTGACTTCCATAACGGTGGTTGCACCAGACGACTGGATAATCGCAGTAAATATCGCGCCAAAAATAACTGCAATGAATCGATTCTTTGTTACACGATCCAGAATGACACGCATCTTATCACCCGCAGCCTTCTGCAGCCCCTCACTCATGAACTTCATACCGAATAAAAACAGTGCAAGTCCACTCAGCAGTTCTGTAAGCATAACTAACATGATATTATCCTCTCTTTTGTTTTCTACTTAATGTTGTAATGATTTCTTCAGGCTTTTACACAATCATTACGTTTTTTTTACATGACATTAAGTATTCTAATATATTTTAACGCAAAAGAAAAGACAAATCTTTTGGCATTTCCGACTCAATTCTCATTACTTTTTCACAGAACGGATGTGTGAACGTCAACTGTTGTGCATGCAATGCCGTCCTTGAAATCCCAAGTTCCGGACCATCTCCATAAAAAGAATCTCCCAAAAGCGGACAGCCAATCGAGGCCATATGGAAGCGAATCTGATGCGTTCTTCCTGTCTCAATTACAAGAGAAACCAGACTGAACTTTTCAAATCGTTTCACAACTTGAAAAAATGTTTTTGCTGTTTTTGCATTTTCGCTCTTCCCCACTTTCATTTTTAACTTATCTCCATCACGAGCATCCCGCATCTCTTCCATTGGAATTTCAAGAATTCCCTCTTCTGGAGGATTTCCTTTGACCAACGCATAATATTCTTTTATCAAAATACCCCTCTGCCTTTGTTTAATCATACGCTCCGCTGTCACACTGTTTTTTGCTATTCCTAAAATTCCCGATGTTTCTTTATCTAAACGTCCAATCAAATGAATATTACTCCGTTCGTTCTTCTCCCGTCCCTCATTCTCAAAATACGCCTGCACCCCATTAATCATACTGTCACTCAAATGCCCCTTAGATGGATGCGACACAATTCCTGCCGGCTTATCCACAAAAATCAAATCTTCATCTTCATACAAAATATGGAGATTCATCTTTGTAGATGCAATTTTGTTCTGCTTTTCCTGCGAATCTTCAAGCATCACTTTTAAGAGCTGTCCTTCCTTTCCCCTCGCTCTAACCGTCACTCTCTTCCCATTTAACAGAATTCCCCACTCCTCATGTTTTACAGAACGAACCTTTTTTGTCGTAAATCCCAGCACCTTTTGCATCAGAAAAAGAACCTCTTTTCCGTCATCGGTGGGGCCTAATCTATATTCAAGATAATGTGTCATTGTTACCTCCTTATGAAACTTTTTTGTTCAAAAAAACAGACGAAAAAAGCTGTAATCGGGAAGAACCATTTACAGCTTCTTTCTGTGCTTTGACTGGACAATAAAAGTTAGTTTGTATCCTATGTAACCTGCAATAGCTCCAGTTATGATTCCACCTAATACGTCTGTTGGATAGTGAACATATAAATAGAGCCTTGAAAATGCGATAAGAACGGCAAGGACTAATGCTATTTTCCACAGTTTTTTCTCTCCGGCAAGATACAATGCCATTACTGCTGTAAATGAGGCGGCAGTATGACCGGATGGGAAGGAATAGTCGTGTGGTTTTGCTACGATTAATTGAATGGCGGAGTTTACGTCAAATGGGCGGATTCTTGCTATTAGTGGTTTTAATATTCCGTTGCATAAAATCAGGTCTACGATTAAGGCTGATGCCAGAATCAACCCACTTTTTCTTGTTTTCGGAATAAGCAGCAACACAATCGTTAATAAAATCCATACGATTCCTGCATTGCCAAGTTTTGTGATGTTACTCATAAATATGTCCAATAATGGAGTTCTTATTTTTTGAAGCATACTTAAAATTTCTATTTCCATATGTAACCTTCTTTCTTTTTTTAAATATGTTAAAAATACTTTCAATGGATGTGCTAATTACAAAAATTTTCTTTAACACGCTCTATTTTTCTACATATAAAATCACAAATATAGCTCATAGACTCTATTGGCTTCATCTATAGTGTATCTAATTAAATAACAAAAAAGGCATAGACTTCGAAAAATCTATGCCTTATCTGCTTTCTCATAATGCCGGCGATCGGAATCGAACCGATACGGGAGTATAAGTCCCGCAGGATTTTAAGTCCTGTGCGTCTGCCAGTTCCGCCACGCCGGCATAAATGGGACCTACAGGACTTGAACCTGTGACCCTCTGCTTGTAAGGCAGATGCTCTCCCAGCTGAGCTAAGATCCCATATTCACTTATTAAAATATATCCTTGCGGATAAACGACCCGGATGGGATTCGAACCCACGACCTCCGCCGTGACAGGGCGGCGCTCTAACCAGCTGAGCCACCGGGCCAAAATTATTCAAATAGAGTGGACCTTCAGGGACTTGAACCCCGGACCGATCGGTTATGAGCCGATTGCTCTGACCTGCTGAGCTAGAGGTCCTTATGCCGGATTACTCCGGCTTTTATTCTTCTGTGTGGCATGTATTTGTCAGCTTCTTATACACGTCCTCATACAGCTCCTGTTTGTCTCCGTTATACGTGTATTCTGCATAGATACCGTCCCCACTTACTGTAGTAGATACCAGGCATTTGTAATTCTGTAAGGTCTTGCAAGACCAAACTACAAATACATTGCTTAAGTCAATCGGCTGAATGTCATTAGGTTCTTTGTGATGGTTATCGCTCTTGTTATACCAATCAACCATTTTTCTCTTACAAACACTCTGAAAGTGATCCATTCCTGTAATGATCATTTTGTTCTCCTTTACTCGGACATCAAATCTACTTTTTCAATTGCTGCTCTTGCTTCAAGCACTGCGATATATTCAGACATTGCTCTGATCTGCATATTGTAAATGCTACGTGGACAAGTTGGTTCAAATTCAAGTATTCCATCATCCCACTTCTTAAGCATTCCATGTAATCCTTCATAACGAATTACCAGCTGATTATATTCTGCCTTGAAACGTTCTTTATAATCAGGACTTATCATGCCAATAGCTGTTGCCGGTAATTTGTTTTTGTCATATTCGATGTAATCAGCTTCGAACATTTCTTCTGGTAACCACTGTACATGTCTGTTCTCATATTCCATCAGGTATCCTTTATCCGCTGGATTTTCATCTTCTGGAATCTGCCATCCTCGATAATCATTATAATCACCGCGTGTCATAGGTTTTGCTTTAATAATCTTTGTTCCGATATACTGTTTCATTTGCACGTCTCCTTTCTCCACTAAAGCAAAAAATGATAAAAAAAATAGAGATATTTCTCTGAATATCTCTATCGTAAATGGACATAATCTGCCCCTATATTCAATTTTCTAATAAAAACCTCTTTCCAAATCAGGAAAAAGATTAGTGAGAACCCTTTTTCTCACTGTTCATATTATAGCATACTAAGTTTAAGATTACACTAACATTTCTATACCAATTTACTACCATTTTGTTACCAATTTTATACCAATTTGATATCATTTAGGAGTATCAACCATTTTTACTAATTTATATAAATTATTCTCAAAAAGAAAAGCACCCATTTATCACGGATGCTCTTCTCGTACCTAATAAGTGTACAGATTTTAAGTACCTTCATCATATCTGATTTTGAAATATTTTTCAAGCTACAATTTCTTTTCTGGAATCACTTTTCGTGCAACTACTTTTGAAATCTTCATTGTTCCAAGTTTTCTTGAATCCAAAG
>OGRC01002306.1_pt1 | contig 10470 bp, 11 predicted proteins | sample 1553431 | NCBI WGS metagenome assembly OGRC01 (sample SAMEA2580064, study PRJEB22360) | human gut metagenome | biome: human gut; feature: human-associated habitat; material: faeces | place: Denmark | collected 2008/2010
GGCGTCTGCAGAGCCTCGAGCAGGCCAACAACCAGCAGATGGAGCAGCTGCGCCGCGCCATGGTCGAGAGCATGACGGCATTGCAGGCTGAGAACACCCGCAAGCTGGACGAGATACGCCACACGGTGGACGAGCAGCTTCAGGACGCCCTGCAGAAGCGGGTCACCGAGAGCTTCAAGGCCGTCAACCAGCAGCTCGAGCAGGTGTACAAGGGCCTTGGCGAGATGCAGTCCCTCGCCGCCGACGTGGGCGGCCTGAAGCAGGTGCTCTCGGGCGTCAAGACCCGCGGCATCCTCGGCGAGATCCAGCTGGGCGCGATCTTGGAAGAGATCCTCGCCCCGGAGCAGTATGACACCAACGTCGCCACCATCCCGGGCAGCACCCAGCGGGTGGAATACGCCATCCGGATGCCGGGCGCAGACGGCGGCAGCGTCTGGCTCCCCATCGACTCCAAGTTCCCCGGCGACACCTACGCCCACTTACAGGACGCCTACGCTTCCGGCGACGCGCAGGCCGTGGAGGATGCCCGCCACGCCCTCGAGCTGGTGCTCCGCAGCGAGGCCAGAGACATCCGGGAAAAGTACGTCGAGCCGCCCTATACCACGGCGTTCGGCATCCTGTTCCTGCCCTTTGAGGGCCTGTATGCCGAGGTAGTGAACGCGGGGCTGCTGGAGGTCTTGCAGCGGGACTATCAGGTCAACGTGGCAGGCCCCAGCACCATGGCGGCCCTGCTGAACAGCTTGCAGATGGGCTTCAAGACCCTCGCCATCCAGAAGCGCTCCGGCGAGGTCTGGCAGCTGCTGGGCGCGGTGAAGACGGAGTTCGACAAGTTCGGGCAGGGCCTCGCCAAGATGCAGCAACGTCTGCGCCAGACCGACGAAGAGCTGGACCAGCTCATCGGCGTCCGCAGCCGGGCCATCAGCCGGAAGCTGCGCAGCGTCCAGAGCCTCGACGAGGCCAGTGCCAGCGCCCTGCTCGAGATAGACGACATGAACGAGCTGCCGAAAGCACTCTCTGAGACCAGCACGTTATCTGATAAAGTTCCTGAATAATGACGTATCAGCGCGACAAAACAAACTTTATCCATGTGATGAACTTCGGGTAAGCTGATAAAGTTCGAACTTTATCAACAGGGGGGAACTAATGGAGGAAATGGTGGTACTTATTATTCTTACTTAGGCGGATATGGACAAGGGAGTACGACTAAATGTCCATTCAACGATAAGTTATATGCATCTGGCGGAAAAGGAGGAAATGATAGCGATAAAGGTAAAGACGGAATTAATAATACAGGAAACGGAGGAGACGGAGGTCGTGGTGGCAGGAATGGTTTTTCACGCCAAAAATCAACTTACGGAGGGTCTGGAATTATAGTTTTACATTATTTCAAATATAAATAATATGGATAATTATATATATATACAAAAGGATGCAGTATGTATCTACGTCCCAATGCCGGAAAAGCTTGATACAGCAAACAACGATATCGGCACGACATGGGAGGATTATGTTGCAGGAAAGTACGTTTTGCTGACAGAAGAACAGATTGCCTTTAAAGAGGCAAACGAAAGTGCATCCGTAGAAGAAGTGTTCAATATGCAATTGACGCCTATTCCCGAACCGACACCGGAAGAAAAACTTCAAATTGCAAAAGACTTGAAACGTCAGGAAGTCTACAACACTGACTACCGGCACTATTACATAGAGGACAACGATGTATATACATACGACCGTTTGTCTCTAAAAGACCAGTGTGCCCGAAAAGATACGGTTGAAGTAAACGGGAAATCGTATAAATCAGATCTGTTATTGGAAGCTCTCAATGAGATGGCAGACTACAATGATATCTGTATAGGTCTATCAGAAAAGTTACTCTCTAATATTGAAGCTGCCGAGACAGTGGAAGATGTAGAAGCGATTGAGGTGACAGGCTATCCCGATGTAATCCATAGGACAACAGCCGAATTACAGGAAGCTGTAAACTACACGGAAACGCACGATTCCGAGAAGCAGTTATCCCGTATCACCCGTAAATCCGTGTCTGCAATGTCGCTGACGGATGATGAAGCGATTAGTACCAAATACGCACATGCGGAATGGAAAGAATTTATTAACGGGAAGTTGGAAACCGGCAACCGGGTAATTAACGATGACTGGTTATGGAAAGTCCGGCAACCGATAAATCCGGTTCTCGAAATATATCCTCCTTCGGTAGATACGGCTGCTCTTTATGAGCGCATGGACGAAAATCATAAGGGCACTGAATACGATCCCAAACTCTATGCGCCAGGCATGACGCTTGAACAGGGAAAGTATTATACGGAAATGGAAGACGGTGTAAGGAAGAAATATTACTGCTTTTATGGTACGATTAATCCGGTATATGCCCATTTGAAAGAATTGATTAACATAAATGTAAGATTGGTGTGATAACTATTGATTTATCTATAGTAACAGTGGTTCAATAACCGCTATTAGGTATGTAATAGTCCTCTTACAAAGAGGAACCTTTGTTAGATACAATCGTTTACTTTATATATCAAGCTCTAAGTATCATATAATTTTCAGAACGCTAGCATTCTTTTAGATTGTCTAGCGTTTTGTTTTTTCAAAGTTTTACGAATCTTCAATCATGTTTAGATATATAAATGATATTATAATAAAAGCCTCAAGTGTATCAACAGTGAATTATTTTAAAGAACTAATAAATGATGGTCCGATTAAATTTTTTACTTGCATTAGTACTGCTTTATCTAGTGCTGTAAGCACATTCTTTTTACCTATTTGGTTACCAATAGTTGCAGTAGGAATACTAATAATCATTGATATGATATTAGGTATTAGAGTGTCATTAAGTAATGGTGAAAAGATTCAATCTAGAAAGTTTTGGTCAACTGTTAAAAAGCTTTGCTTTAGTTCATTAATGATAAGCTGTGGTCATCTAGTAGATGAATATATATTGACATCCATCGATGCGCACTTAGTTGAGGGCTTTGCTGGTCTTGTTGCTGGTGTAGAACTATGGTCAATGGTAGAGAATCTACAAACATTAGATCCTACTGGACCTTGGAAAATATTCAGCAAGTTCATTAAAAGAAAAGGCGAGAAGTACTTAGATATCACAATTGACAAAGAAGATTTACCAAAGATTAAGAAATTAGTTAAAAAGATTAAGTAATATGAATTATCTTAGAGTATTGATAGTAGCTATTATATCTTACTTAGGAATATCCAATTATGTTTTAAGAAATAAAGTAAATAAATTGGATAAAGAATTGGGAGATGCTCGTAATAATATTGAATCTTATCAATCAATCCTAAGTAATAAACAAAATGAAAATAGAGTATTAAAACTTAGTATAGAAGATTTCAAACAGTCTAAAGATAGTTTAATACAAGAGTTATCAAAAACACAAGATCAACTTAAGATAAAGAATAAGAAGTTAAAAGAAGTAATGAGTATGTCCACAGTATTGACAGATACTATAGTAAAGATAATACCTGTGGATAGAAACTTCAATGTAGAACTTCAGTCAAATCCATTGACTACTATCAAAATAAATAGAATGGATTCAGTTATAACTTGTATTCCAGAAATATATAATCATCAAGATTTATTTATAACCGAAGAAAAAGTATATAGAAAGAAATATAAAAACTGGTTTCAACGGTTAATACATTTTGACTTTAAAAAAGATAAAGTCGAATCTTACAAAATTATCAATTCTAACGATTTAATAAGAGTATTAGATACTCGGGTTATCAAAATTACAAAGTAATTTGCAAAATATTTCAATTTAATATTAATCAATAAATAAATTGAAACTATGCATTTAAGTAGAATATTAGATCAAATTAAACGCCATCCTTCCCCAACAGAAGCTTTAACTAAATTGGGTAAAGCTATGGATAAACATGAAGATAATCTGTTGGAAAAGGGCTTCAGAATACTTAAATCAGAACTCTGTGCTAATGTATATGAAGCTATAAATGGCCCTCACTTTGATGAGGAACATGCTAAATACGCAGTAGAAGGCATGGAAAATGAGGATGGATCAAAAGGCCCTCATTGGACAGTTGAAGAGACAACGTCCATTGCTAATCAAATGGGCATAAATTTAAAATCAGAGAAACACAATAAGTGGGACTGGTATGTAGCCATGAATATGATCTACTCAGATTTTTATAAAGCTGTTGTAGCAATAACTGGTGGAGCTAGTACCAAACATTTTGCAGAACTTACCAAAGCTTGGATTTGTGACAAAGACATCTCAGAAGGCAAGATGTGGCATTACTATGTTTATATAATGTGTGACGATGAAGATAATGATTATAAAGCATATGAACATATGTCTCATGATCGTGAATATGATTCAGATTATAAATATGGTAGAGAAAGAAGATCTTCCGGTAGAATGTCATATCCTTACTCTAGATATGAAATAGAGGATGAATATGAATATTCTGATCGTTATGCTTATCCTGAAAGAAATAGAATGGATAGAGATAGACGTGAAGAAGATATGAAAAGAGACAGAGATTCTCGCAACACATCTGTTAGATATTTCTAATTATCAAAATAAATAAATCAATTAAAAATAAATCATTATGTTAGAAAACGAAAGAATAATTGTAGACCGTGGTGGTATTGACCCCGGTATCGCTGCTTTGATGCAAAATGCTAATAAAGGTTTTGATCCTGCTGCTTTGATGGCTATGATGAACAACGGTAATGGTATGTTCGGTGGCAATGGCGGTTGGTGGTGGATTTTCATCATCGTGCTCTTCTGGATGTGGGGCGGATGGGGTGGCAACGGCTTCGGTCGTGGCAACCAGGCTGAGACCAACTCTGACTTCGCTCGTTTAGCTGCTATGGGCAACCAGAATAACAACACTGATTTGTTAATGCAGGCTATCAACGGTAACAAGGATGCAATCAATACCTTGTCTACTAACTTGAACTGTGACGTTAAATCAATTGACACAGCATTGTGTTCTATTCAGAATGCAATTGGTAAAGTTGGTGGTGAAGTAGGTTTCTCTGCAGAAAGAGTAATCAATGCTGTTAATGCTGGTGATTGCAATGTAATCAAAGCTATTAGTGACTGCTGCTGCACAACTCAGCGTTCTATTGATTCAGTTAATCTGAATTTAACCCAAATGAATGCTGATAATAGATTATCTATCTGTCAACAGACTAATACATTGCAGAATGCTATTACTTCAGGATTTAACAACTTGTCTAGTGAAAACGCTACAAGATTCAATATCTTAGGTTCTAAGATTGACGCACAGACTCAGATTATCAATGATAAATTCTGTCAGTTAGAAATGAGAGAAATGCAGAATAAGATTGATGCTCTGCGTGATGAAAAGAATGCATTGCAGACTTCTGCCATTACTCAACAGCAGACTCAGAATATTGTAAATCAGATTAAACCTTGTCCAGTTCCTGCATACCTGACATGTAATCCGTACGGATGTAATGGTGGATTTACAGGTTATGGTTATGGATATGGCTATGGTGATAGCTGTTGCGCTTAATAAGAAAGGAGGTTATTATGTTTCCTTTCATGTTTAATCCTTACTTTGGACGTAACAATACCGTTCGTATTTTAGACCAAGTAATACCGAAAATCAATACAATAAGCGTAAGCGATTCAACAGAATCTACAGTTCTGGGTATCTGTCCTAAAGTGTGGTGTAGACTTCCTAGAGAAGGTGTATTTGTATTAGAGGTTAGACATACTCCTGCCACTGCTAGTGCAACACTTCCTGTGTTTGTATCTACTACTGGTTCAGTAAGCACCGCTTCAAATAACAACAATATACCTGTAGTAAAAGGAGATAGCACACCATTAGTTGGTTCTGAAATCTCTGCTGGTAACAGATATTGGGTTTATTACAATAAATGCGATAATGTTATTCAGGTTATGAATCATTACACTGTGGCTGCAGCTCCAGCTGCCTAATATATATTAATATAAAGTATATGGGCAGCGAGTAATACCTGCCCATATCTTTTTTAAACTTAAAGATATGACATTCTCACAGTTAACGCCGGGTACTAATATACACGTACTCGAGATTACAGGTACTTTTAAAAAGAGTACTACATACAGTTTAGGTAAAGTAGTAAGTGTATCAAAACCCTACGATGAACCATTGCCACCAGGTCAATTCCCAATGCCTATGCAGAATAGGCGTAAGCTTGTAGATTTAGTTATCTCTTGTGACGGTGAGCAGAAGAAACTGTCAGTATCTGAAGATAAAACAATGATGACCGATTCTACCATCGGACTTACTATAGCTACAGATAAAACTCAAATCCGGACATAACAACCAATGTGACAAAAGATTTCAAAGAACTTGATGAATTAAAAGCTGAAGTGAAAGAGCTTAAGCAACTTTTACAAAATGTAACTACTGTTCGTCCAGAGGTTAAAATAGAAACCCCCTCATCTGAGGAGAAACAAATTGAAATCTAAAACACAAAGGTTGGCTATTTAGTCAACCTTTTTTATTTTAATATTATATGAGTACATACAATAATAAATACGATATATTAGGAAGTACGATTAAACCTAATCCTGCATCTGTTAAGTATTGGGCTGACTTAGCATCTAACCCAAACGGTGGTGACCTAAAATACTTTAATGGTAAAGATTGGGTTTACGTAAACAGTAAAGCCACTGGCGATATTACTGAATTGCAAGAAGATGTAAAACAACTTCAAACAGATATTAAAAACAAAGTAGATAAAGTATCTGGTAAAGGTCTTTCTACTAATGATTATACTACTGCGGAAAAGAACAAGTTAGCAGGTATTGCAGCTAATGCAAATAATTATATATTACCTACTGCTTCTGATTCTACTCTGGGTGGTATTAAAACAGGTTTTGTATCTACTGATACTAAGAAGGCTGTTAAAGTACAAGATGGTAAAGCTTATGTAGAAATAGATTCTACTAACATTGAAATTAATGATATACCTAATGCTGAAAGTTTTTATTCTTATGGTGTATCTTGGCAAACAGGTTCATTGAATGCAACTTTAGCTAGAATTGGTAATTTAGATTTACATCGTTCTTTACCAATCCAGAATAAGATGAGAGGATGTACCTTAGCAGATAATGGTACAGTAAACCATTATTTCAAAGATGACTGGTCTGCTAATGAAGATGGTACACCTATTAAGAAAGATGGTAGCGATGGTATGGTGATGATTGAAATACCTGAATTCTATGTAAAATGCCAAAGTAAGAATGGTATAGATAGTATGCGTATTTCAGAATATGCATTAGATGGTTATACTCTAGTTAAAAAGCAATATGTATCTGCTTATGAAGCTACTGTAGATAGAACTAAATCTGATACTTTGAAATTAGCTTCTGTAGTAAATACTACTGCTAATTTTAGAGGTGGTAATAATAATGCTGAAAGAGATGAAGCAGAGAATACTCAATTGGGTATGCCACTGACTTCAACTACTAGGGCTAATTTTAGAAAATATGCTAGAAATAGAGCTACTGGTACTAAATGGAATATGTTAGATTTCTTTGCAACAAATACTATTTGGTTACTGTATACTATTGAATATGCTAGCTGGAATTCTCAATTAGCTTTTAATGCTAATTTAACAGATAATGGTTTTAAACAAGGTGGTTTAGGTAGTGGTGTTACAAAGGTTATCTATAGTGATTGGAATACTTTTAATAATTATTATCCAATTATTCCTTGTGGTACTAGCGATGCTCTTGGAAATAAAACCGGTGAAGTTGAATATACTTTACCTTCTACTTTTAAACCAGACAATGTAGTAAAAGTAAAAGTACCTAGATATAGAGGTATAGAAAATCCATTCGGACATCTTTGGAAGAATGTTGACGGTGTTATTTTTGATATTAAATCTGATGCAGATGGTGGTACTAGTACTATATACTTAGCAAAAACCGAAGCTGATTATGGTGACACTGTTACCGAAGGTTTTAGTGAATTAGGACAATTATCTAGAAAAACTGGTTATATTTCTAATACTTACTTGGGTACATTCATCCCATCAGAAGCAACAGGAGCTAGTTCTACTACAGGTAGATGCGATAACTTCGAAACCAGTATAGCTAGTTCTTCTTTAAGAACTTTGTACTACGGCGGTCATGCTTTTTACGGCGCTGATACCGGTCTCGGTTCTTGTAATTCGGCTACTACGGTCAGTGCTACGGTTGCTCATTGCTGCTCTCGTTTAGTATATAGACCATAAATATTTATAGGTTGATGTCAAGTTCATGGGATGAATATTTTTAGCTTGTAAGACGGATGAGAAAGGGGGGCTGTCGGTTATTTTTACTTGATGGGCTCTTGGTGGAAGGTTCATTTTGGGGGTCACTTCCTTATTGACCCTATTTTACCGCCTATTTAATGCTTATTTTTCTGGTTTACAATTTGTTACGCAAAATGAAATACCTGATTAATATGAATAGTTATTGTAAATAAGAATCCTGTTTTGTTAAATAAAAAGGAAAGGGGTTACTTGGTTTATATGCCCATTGGGAACAGATGATTTTGCGGGCTTACGGATAACCGGTAAATAAGAGGTGTTGCAAATGAAAGAGAGATGTGCTTATCTTATTTGTGGAAAAATGTTGTCATTTAGCGTTTTGATAATTTGCTTTATGCCGGCCAAAAAGGGTCAATAAGGAAGTGACCCCAAAAATGAACCTGAAGATGTTTGAGTATCCTTTAGTTGTTTGATTTAATGGTTTGATTATTAATACAATAAGCGGGTATCTCTCCCGAAATGAGAAATACCCGCTTTTTCTCTCTGCCTCTGCCTTTTTTCTCCTTTTCTTCCTTATTGAATTAAGAAAATATTTGTCGTTTTCCGGCAGTGGGACAAAGATGTTCTTTCTTAGCCGGACATCTGTCGGTAAAAGGAAGAACGTTATGCTTCCGGTTGATATCCTTCACCGTTTTCCCAAGCGTCGGCATCCCATTGCTCTTTCAGGTGGTTCACCCAGATTGCACGGATTTCGGGATAGCTGCCCAAAGCTTTGATACCGCAACCGTCTTTGATACCGTGGTCGGCATCAGCCTGGCCTACGGGGTGGGCTTCAAACGCTCTGTCTACCTTGAAACCTGCTTTTTCCAGACGTTCGCGCCAACTGTATTCGTTGGTGTTGAGTTCCACTTCGTCCGAGCCTTTGTTTTCGGCTATCGCTTCGATACCCCAAAGGTCGTTGTGGGCGTGGTCGCCGGCGATGGACATGAAAGGAGCGAGGTAAACGGTTACGTCTGCGGGTTGCAGGTTATTGTCTTTGCAATACTTCATCACTTGTGAGTAGATGCAGCCGGGATAGCTGCTTATCATTTGGTCGGGAGAAGCTACCGGTATGCGGTCTGCGGCTTTCTCTTCCTCTTCTTTCGGCCAGAAAAGCATTTCGCCGTAGTCTACGGTACCTACGAAGATATTCTTGTTCGCGGCGAGGGCTTGCAAGGCGGTTTGGGTTTCGGAGTACTTGATGTTGGCATTGTAGTTCACATCGGGGTTACCGTGTCCCATCAGGAGAACGATGTTCTTCTTGTCGGCCAGTTTGTCCTTGTAATGAGTGTAAAGAACCCGTGCCACTTCTTCCGTATCGTCATCGGTAGAGAGCAGGTTGGCGCCTTTCAATACGTCGATGTGCGGGTACCAGTCAATCATAAAGTTTTTCTTGATATCGGTATTCATCAGCGAGAGGTATTCCTCACCGGGGATAACGTGAAGCGACTGTACGGCTACGCGTGCATATCCCGCATCGCCGATAGCTTTCAGCCATTGGTCCAGTTTGTAGCGCGCCTCGCCGGTAGAAGCCTCTGCACGGCCGATACAGGTACGTGAGGTGAACGACATGTAGATGTCTGTTTGAGGGAACTGCTTCTGGAAATCGGCGATGATGTCGTTGTATACATCCAACGACTCGTTATAAGTGCTTCCGAACGTACAGAGCAGGATAGCGGTATCATGCTTCTTGGTTTCGGCTACTACCCTGGTTGCGGGATTTACGGTACTTTCCGCATCGTCGTCGTCACTGCAGGAAGTGAATCCCGCGCAAGTTGCGGCCGCTACGAGAGCCGCCATCAGATAAAACTTGAAACTTTTCATACTTTGTTTGTAAATTGATTAATAAAAAAGATATTTTGTTATTGGGAATTCAGGAGTTAATGAAGCGGACTTCCTTACTTATTCTTGAACTTTATGAGCGCCGATGCGTAGAAATTCCTTCCCGGCGTGCTGGTAGCCCGGTTGCGTCCGAAAGGAGTGCGGTCTACGTAGTCGAAGAGGTTGTCCACGCCTATGTTCATCGTCAGCGTCCAGAACCGCATTTTCATCAGGGTATGGGCGGTGTTGACGCGCCATGTCTGGAAGCCGTCGGCGTTGTTGTCGTTGACGTAGTGGCGGGTCGACTGGTATCGGCCGTACACTCCCAAGCC
>OGRC01002312.1_pt1 | contig 10459 bp, 7 predicted proteins | sample 1553431 | NCBI WGS metagenome assembly OGRC01 (sample SAMEA2580064, study PRJEB22360) | human gut metagenome | biome: human gut; feature: human-associated habitat; material: faeces | place: Denmark | collected 2008/2010
CCAGCCATCGTAACGCCTGCCGCCCGCACATGTCCTCCGCCGCCAAAATGCTTTGCAATCACACTGACATCTATCAGATCTTTTGAACGCATGCTCACTTTATATTTATGTGGTTCAATTTCATGTAAGAAGATAGCAACCTCTACCCCTTTTGTCTGGCGAAGAACACTTACAATTCCTTCCAGATCAGACGGTTCTGCATGAAAGAACTCCATAGAATTCTTCCGAATTACCGACACAATACACTTTCGATCCATAATAAGCATACTCTCAAGAAGCGCTCTTCCCAGAATCTGATTTTGGACATATGTTTTCTCATAGAAAGTCTTTTCAATGATCTCATTTCCATTGATTCCTTTTCGCATGAGCTTTGCTGCATTTTCCATCGTTTCCGGTGATGTACAAGAATATCGGAACACTCCTGTATCATGAACAATTCCCATATAGAGTGCTTCCGCCGATTCCTGTGGGATACGCTCCTCATCCAAAAGCGTAACGACAAGTTCTGAAGTCGAACTTGCATCAGGTACAATATAATTCAAATCTGCAAATGCCTCATTGCTGATATGATGATCAATACATACAGATTCTTTTGCATTTTCGAAAAGCGGACGTGAAAATCCAAGACGCATCGGATCTCCGCAGTCTAAGCAAAGAAACAAATCGTACAACGTCTCCTCATCTCTCAACTCAGAGTAAACTTCGTCCGTTCCTTTTATTAAACGAAAGGCTTCCGGAATTTTTTCCAGATAAACGTCGGTTTGGATCTCTGGATATTCCTGCTTCAGATAATGATACAGCCCCATCACAGAACCAATACAATCGCCATCCGGGCGGACATGTCCGCCCAGGGCAACTTTCTTTTTATCTTTTAAAAGTTGGTTTAAATCAAATTTTTCATTCTTCATCGGAATCACCGGCCTCATCTTTCAAATCCTTTGTGACTTCATCAATCTTCTTGCTTATATTTACGCCATACTCGATTGATTGATCTACAATAAACTTTATCTCCGGAGTATTTCTCATATTAATCGTACGGGCAAGTTCACGGCGTATATAACCTTCCGCGCTTTGCAGTCCTTTGATCGTATCCTGACGCGCCTTTTCATCCCCCAGTACGCTGACATATGCTTTACATGTCTTCAGATCCGGCGCTACTTCCACTGCCACCACAGATGTCATGGGCGACACTCTCGGATCTTTGATCCCGCCACGCAGTATCTTACTCAGTTCTCTTTGAACTTCCGCATTTACACGGGTATTTTTTATGCTGTTTTTTCTCATTGATGTTCCCTCTTTTCATCTGCGAAATTAATTGTCCTGTTTCTCAATCAAATTTATTTTCTCTCAGTCTCAACCATTTTATAAGCTTCCACCTGATCTCCTTCTTTGATGTCATTATAATTTTCGAATACAAAACCGCACTCATATCCGGCTCTTACTTCTTTCACATCGTCTTTAAATCGTTTCAAAGATGCAAGCGGTCCGTCAAATACAACAATTCCGTCACGGATCAAACGTACCGAACAATTTCTCTCAAAAATACCATCCTGAACATAGGATCCCGCGATTGTTCCGACTCCGGATGCTTTGAATGTCTGACGAACCTCTGCATGGCCGAGAACTTTCTCTTCAAATACCGGATCAAGCATTCCCTTCATTGCCGCTTCCACATCTTCAATCGCATTGTAAATGACTCTGTAAAGTCTCAGATCAACGCCTTCTCTGTCTGCAATCTCTTTTGCCGTCGCATCAGGACGAACGTTAAATCCGATAATGATCGCATTAGAAGCTGAAGCAAGGCTGACATCTGATTCATTAATTGCTCCTACACCGCCGTGAATGATCTTAATTACAACTTCATCATTCGAAAGTTTCAAAAGACTCTGCTTGATTGCTTCTACAGAACCTTGAACGTCTGCTTTTACAATGATGTTCAGTTCTTTCAAATTACCTTCCTGGATCTGGCTGAACAGATCGTCAAGAGACATTCTTGATTTTGTCTCATCGAGAAGTTTCACTTTATTCTGAGCGATAAATGTTTCCGCAAAGCTTCTGGCGTCTTTTTCAGAATCACATCCTACAAACACTTCTCCTGCGTTCGGAACGTCATTTAATCCAAGAATCTCTACCGGCTGAGACGGACCTGCCTCTTTCACTCTTCGTCCTTTATCATCCATCATCGCACGAACACGGCCATGTGCGCTTCCTGCCGCGATCGCATCTCCTACATGAAGCGTACCTTTCTGAACGAGAACTGTCGCAACAGATCCTTTTCCTTTATCAAGCTCTGCCTCGATCACAAGACCTCTCGCCGCACGATTCGGATTTGCTTTCAATTCCATAACTTCTGCCGTCAGAAGTACCATTTCAAGAAGCTCAGGAATTCCTTCTTTTGTATGCGCGGATACCGGAACAAAAATTGTGCTTCCGCCCCAATCTTCCGGAATCAATTCATATTCTGTCAATTCCTGTTTCACACGCTCAATATTTGCGCTCGGTTTATCAATCTTATTAATTGCAACTATAATCTCAATTCCGGCAGCTTTCGCATGATTGATTGCTTCCACTGTCTGTGGCATTACACCGTCATCCGCTGCTACAACAAGAATAGCAATATCTGTAGAACTTGCTCCTCTCATACGCATTGCTGTAAACGCTTCGTGTCCCGGTGTATCAAGGAACGTAATTTTTTCTCCGTTTGCCTCCACAACATACGCTCCGATATGCTGCGTAATACCGCCTGCTTCGCGGTCGATCACATTTGAATGGCGGATCGCATCAAGAAGAGACGTTTTACCGTGGTCTACATGCCCCATTACGCATACGACCGGAGGACGTTTTGTCATCAGATTTTCATCCTCATCCTCTTCTTTGAGAAGTTCTTCAATCACATCCACAACTTCTTCTTTTTCACAGAGAACTTCAAACTCCATTGCAATCTCCTCTGCAGTATCGTAATCAATCTCCTGATTCACTGTTACGACTTTTCCCTGAAGGAACAGTTTTTTCACGATCACAGACGGAACAATCTTCATTTTGTCAGCAAGTTCCTTGATTGTAAGCACTTCCGGAATTACGATCTGTTTGATCTTTTCTTCTTTTTTCTCTTCTTTTGGCTGCGGTCTTTTTACTTCGGCTACCTGCTTCTGTTTCTTGCCTTTCTTTCCTTTTCCGTCAAATGCTTCGTCTCTGTATTCTTTTTTCTTATTGTCACGTTCTTTATCTTTCGCTTTATTGCGCTGACTCTTCTGCTGCTCTACGATTGAAGCTGCAACATCATCTCGGCGGGATTCTCTTTTTTCCCTGTCCTGACGACCATTCTGTCCGCCCTGTCTGCGGTCTCTGTCATTGCGTCCCTGACCCTGTCGTCCATCTCCAAAAGAACGGCCTCCCTGACCTCTGTCCTGACGCGGACGATCATTTGATCCTCGGTCAAATCTTCCCTGTCTTTCAGAAGATTTTCCGTCTCTTCCCTGTCTTTCTCCCCGGTTCTCCCGATTTTCTCTTACCGGACGGTCTGATGACGGTCTTGCGTCTCGATTTTCTCTTACCGAACGAGTATTGTCAGATTTTCTTTCTTTATCAGATGCTTTTTCATTCTGTACCGGTGCCGCTTTTTCCTGACGTACTGTCTGCGGTTTCTCTGCCGCCTGGCGCTCTGCCGGTTTTTCTGTTTTCGCCTCCGTATTCGGACGCACAGCTGCCGGCTTTTCCGCTGTCGGTTTTACCGCCGATGGTTTCTCCAAACGCGTTTCTTTTGCCGTCTGACGCTCTGCTGTCTTTCCCTCGTTCGGACGGGTGTTTTGCTGCGGACGTGCCGGTTTTTGAGCCGGGCGTTTTCCCTGAATCCGGCTGCTGTTTTTTGAATTCTGAGGACGGATCACAAATGCCAGATTTTTCTTTTTCGGCGCGTCCTCTCCCGCTGTTTTTGATTCTGCTTTTGCCGTTCTTTCTTTTCGGATTTCATCTGCCATGCTGTCCTCAATAGAACTCATATGGTTTGACACCTCCACATTCTTTTTATGCAGTAAATCGATAAGCTCTTTATTCTCCATTCCAAGCTCTTTCGCAAGTTCATGTACCCTCATTTTTGTCATATTACAACTACCTCCTTATGCAATATCCTCTCGGTTTTTCAGCTCTCTTTGAATTCCATCTGCAAATCCTTCGTCAAGTATCGCCAGAGATGCACGGAATTCTTTTCCCATTGCATGCCCTAAGGTATCTTTATCTCCGTAGAAACAAAATGGAACTTTATAAAACTTACACATATCCCGAAAATTTTTCTTCGTGTTCTCTGATGCGTCATCTGCGACAATGACAAGCTTCGCTCTGCCTGATTTCGTCTCGCTTTCCGTCATCGTCTCGCCGCTTACACATTTTCCAGCCTTCATCGCCAGTCCGATCAAGGAAAGGACTTTATCTCTTTTACTCAATCTCGCCCATCTCCTTTTCCATTCTCTCGTATACTTCCGGCGGTATTGCCTGCTTAAATGATCGTTCCAATCCGCGGTTCTTTACCGCTTTTTGAAAACATTCTACACTTCGGCATAAGTAAGCGCCTCTGCCGTTCGCTTTCCCAAGCGCATCCACGACGAATTCTCCGGTTTCTGTCCTGAGTATCCGCAGCAGTTCTTTTTTAGGTTTCATTTCTCCACAGCCTACGCATTTACGCATAGGGATTTTTTTATTGACTGCCAAATAACCCACTCCTTTAGTTCTTACTCATTATCCGTCTCAACAAATTCAATTTCTTCCGGCTCATTGCCTTCATCATTTCCTTCTTCCTCAGTGAACTCCTCTTTATATTCCTCGTCATACTCTTCTTCGTAGTCTCCGGTATAACCTTCCTCACCTACAAGTCCCATCTGTTCCATATAATTTTCCGGAAGTTCTCCTGCCTCGATTGCCTGAGTCTCACTCTTAATATCAATCTTATATCCTGTAAGTCTTGCCGCAAGACGCGCGTTCTGTCCTTCTTTTCCGATTGCAAGTGAAAGCTGATAATCAGGAACGATTACGCTTGCGATCTTTTCTTCCGGATCAGCCATTACAGAAATCACTTTTGCAGGACTAAGAGAATTTTCGATCAGCAGCGCCGGATTTTCATCCCAGTTGATGATATCAATCTTTTCCCCGCGAAGTTCCTGAACAACCGCGTTGACTCTTGCGCCGTTCATTCCCACACACGCGCCTACCGGATCTACGTTTGGATCATTTGACCATACAGCCATCTTCGTACGGGAACCGGCCTCTCTTGCAATACTTTTAATTTCTACCGTACCGTCTCTTACTTCCGCTACTTCTGCCTCGAAAAGACGTTTCACAAGTTCCGGATGTGTACGGGACACAAGGATCTTCGGACCTTTTGGTGTATTCTTCACTTCAACGATATAAAGTTTGATACGTTCCGTCGGCTTAAAGTGTTCCCCTTTCACCTGCTCATTTTCTGTGAGCATTGCGTCAGCTCTTCCAAGGTTGATACTAATATTTTTGCCGACATAACGCTGAACAACACCCGTTACAATATCTTTTTCTTTCTCAAAATACTGGTCAAACACTACTTTACGCTCTTCTTCACGGATCTTCTGAAGAATCAGATTCTTCGCATTCTGTGTTGCAATACGCCCAAACTCTTTTGAATGTACAGGGATCTGTGCGATATCTCCGATCTGCAGTGCCGAATCCAGTTTTTCAGCTTCTTCAAGACTGATTTCCATTGCCGGATCAAATACTTCTTCCACTACCGTCTTCTCTGCATATACAGAATAATCGCAAGTGTCACGATCCATGATCACTTTAATATTGTCTGACGTTCCAAAATGATTCTTACATGCGCTGATCAGTGAATTTTCAATCGCATCCATCATAACATCTTTGCTGATATTTTTTTCTTTCTCAAGAATTGTCAACGCTTCTTTTAACTCTGTGTTCATTTTTTCATTTCCTCCTAAAATTTAAAAATCCAAAGCAAGACGGATTAAAGCTATCTCTGACCGTTCAAATACCTGTTCTGTCCCGTCCTCATATTCAATGGTCACAGTGTCCTCATCAAACTCTTTCAAAATACCGGTAAATTCTTTCTGTCGGTCGATTGCCCGATAAGTGCGTATTTCCACTTCTTCTCCGATACTTCGTTTAAAATCCTTTTCCTTTTTTAATGGTCTTCCAAGTCCCGGTGAACTTACTTCAAACACATAAGAATCCGAAATATAATCTTTCTCATCGAGAACATCTGAAAATCTTCTGCTGACTGCCTCACAGTCGTCTACCGTAATCCCTCCCGGTTTGTCAATATATGCCCGAAGATACCATGTTCCTGCTTCTTTGACATATTCTACATCTACCAGTTCAAATCCAAGTTCCGACACGATAGGGTCTAAAAGTTCTTCTGTTTTCTGTTCGTATTCTTCTCTTCTTGACACGCGATACTTCCTTTCTTCCTGATCAGCAGAATCGTTCTGCCTATCCACTTCTGTTTTTCAATGGGGTCACAACTAAAAATATCTGCAGGATATTTCTGTTGTATGCATAGCAACAAAGAAGAGTGAACTTTCGTTCACTCTTCTGCCGGATTTCTATGTAACTGCTATCAGTATAGCACTGTTTTTTTAATAATGCAAGGTTTCTGCACTATTTTCGCTTTATTTTCGCGCTTTTGTTCCTGTTCCATCCCGTTTTGCCGTCTTCAGTCTGTTTAGAGTCACTTCTTTTTCATTATATGTAATCTTTGTCTCCGTTCCCTCTTCAAAAAGGTAAACATTGTCCAACTCATCCTTTTTCTGAAGCCGGATTCCTCTTACACCTACTGCGGCTTTCTTCTTCACCGGAACATCTGAAGCAGGGAATCTGAGGAAATAACCGCTTTTTGTCTGAAGAACAACATGCTTATTTTCATTGATCACCTGCACGCTTAGCAGAAAATCTTCTTCCTGAAGTTTCGTTGCGGCAATCGTCCTTTTAGACACTTGAAATTCGCTGCCGTCTACTTTCTTTATCATTCCTTGCGCTGTCGTAAACAAAAACATTGCAAAACGCATCTGTTCAGAATCGTATACAGAGACGATCTGCTCATCTGCACTGGAATAGTTACTGATATTATCGATCGGAACTCCTTTATCCCGGAATTTTCCATGCGGGAGATCAAGAACTTTCACCTGATGCATTTTCCCTTTGTTTGTAAAAATACATATTTTCCCTGTATTCATACAATGTACTACATATTTATTCTCGCTGTCTGCTGCTTCTTTATTCCGCTCATAAACAGCAGTATCCACTGTTCTCGCGTATCCGAAACGATCCATTAAAAAGACAACTTCCTGCTCTTCGATTTTCTTTTCTTCAAACACAGCTTCTTCTGCATTTTCAACAACTGTACGGCGCGGTTTCGCATACTCTTTTTTAAACGCATTTAATTCTTCAATGATTACCTCTGCCATAGAATCATAATGATTAAGAATATCTTCATAGCGGGCGATATTTTTCAAAGTCTGCTCATGTTCTGCAATCAACGCCTGCACTTCCAAACCGATCAGACGATACAGCCGCATTTCCAGGATCGCTGTTGCCTGCCGTTCGGTAAACCGAAGAAGAACTGCCATCTTTTTCGAAATTGAGGACTTAAACGTAATATTGTCGGTCACCCCGTTTACAAGACATGCTTTCGCGTCTTTTACTGATTTACTTCCCCGAAGAATCTCAATGATAAGATCGATCACATCGCATGCTTTGATCAATCCTTCCTGGACTTCACTTTTTTCCTTTTCCCTTCCAAGAAGTGTTCGATACTTTCTTGTCGCTAATTCAAATCGAAAATCCACATGATGTTCAATTATCTTTTTCAGTCCAAGCGTTTCCGGTCTGCCGTCTGCAACTGCAAGCATATTTACACCGAATGTGTCTTCAAGGCGTGTCTTTTTATAGAGCATATTTTTCAGATTTTCTACATCTGCCCCCTTTTTCAGCTCCAGAACGATACGGATTCCTTCTTTAGAAGACTGGTTCGAAATATCTGTGATATCCGTCGTTTTCTTTGACTCGATAAGTCCTGCCACATCATTCAGAAATTTTCCGATCCCTGTCCCGATCATCGTGTAAGGAATTTCACTGATCACAAGCTGTTTTTTACCGCCCTTTATCTCTTCTGCTTCCACTTTTCCACGAATCCGGATCTTTCCCTGACCTGTTTCGTAAATAGAAAGCAGGTCATCTTTATTGACAACAATTCCACCTGTCGGAAAATCAGGACCTTTTATATATTTCATCAGTTGTTTCGTACTGATCGAATCATTCTTGATATATGCTTTTACAGCATCGATCACTTCGCCAAGATTATGAGGCGGAATACTTGTAGCCATACCGACAGCAATTCCCTCCGCTCCATTTACAAGCAAATTCGGAACGCGAATCGGCAATACCATTGGTTCTTTTTCTGTCTCATCAAAATTCGGACCGAAATCTACCACATCTTTATCCAAATCAGCAAGACATACTTCTTGAGTAAATTTCGTCAGCCTTGCTTCTGTATAACGCATTGCAGCGGCGCCGTCTCCTTCTATAGAGCCAAAATTTCCATGCCCGTCCACAAGCGTTATCCCTTTTTTAAATTCCTGCGCCATCACTACAAGCGCTTCATAGATCGAACTGTCTCCGTGGGGATGGTATTTACCCATAGTATCTCCCACAATACGAGCACATTTTCGATATGGCTTGTCATAACGGATCCCGAGTTCGTACATATCATAAAGTGTACGTCGCTGTACCGGCTTAAGTCCGTCTCGCACATCCGGAAGCGCCCGGGAGATGATTACGCTCATTGCATAATCAATATATGATTTCTTCATAAGATCTGAATATTCGGTTCTTATGATCTGTGATTCACTGTTCATTTCTCGTCTCCTTCCTTCCACTTATACACAGGACAGGATTTTTATTTTCCATCAGACATCCAGTTCCGCCTCTGTTGCGTTTTCATAAATAAATGCGCGCCGCGGCGGTACTTCCGTTCCCATAAGCATCTCTGTCACACTGGAGGCCATCCTTGCGTCTTCAATCTCCACCAATTTCAAAAGCCGGCGTTCAGGATCCAAAGTTGTCTCCCACAACTGTTCTGCATCCATTTCCCCAAGACCTTTATATCGTTGAAGAGTGAAGGAACCTTTCTGTGTTTTCCGATATCTTTCAAGCGCTTTATCATCATAAAGATATTCTTCTTTCCCGTTTTTCGGCATAGCCTTATAAAGGGGAGGCATGGCAATATATACATGTCCCTCATAAATCAGTTCCGGCATAAAACGATAGAATAAAGTTAGTAAAAGTGTCGATATATGCGCGCCGTCTACGTCTGCATCCGCCATGATTATAATTTTGTCATAACGAAGTTTCGTAATATCAAAATCATTTCCGTACCCTTCAGAAAACCCACATCCAAACGCATTGATCATTGTTTTGATCTCTGCATTTGCCAAAACTTTATCAATACTTGCTTTTTCCACATTCAATATTTTCCCACGAATAGGCAGGATCGCTTGAAAATTCCTGTTCCGCGCCGTCTTTGCAGAACCGCCGGCAGAATCTCCCTCTACGATAAAGATCTCACATTTTTTCGGATCTCTGCTCTCACAATTTGCAAGCTTTCCATTACTATCAAAGGAATATTTCTGTTTTGTCAGAAGATTCGTTTTTGCCTTTTCTTCTGTCTTACGGATTTTGGCAGCTTTTTCCGCGCTTGACAATACGGTCTTCAAGACATCAAGGTTACGATCAAAATAAAGAACAACTTCATCTCCGGCAACTTTGCTTACTGCTTTCGCAGCATCCGGATTATCAAGCTTTGTTTTTGTCTGACCTTCAAATCTAGGGTCAGGATGCTTGATCGAAATGATCGCGGTCATTCCGTTTCGGATATCCGCTCCGGTAAAATTGGGATCTTTATCTTTCAAAATTCCGATTTCTCTGGCATATTGATTCATCACCGTTGTAAATGTCGTTTTAAATCCGGTCAGATGCGTACCACCTTCGGCATTATATATATTGTTGCAGAATCCAAGTACATTTTCATGAAATTCATTGACATACTGAAATGCTGCTTCCACTTCGATCCCATCTGCGTCCCCGTGAAAATAAACAGGTTCATGAAGCGCCTCTTTTTTCTTATTAAGATCCCGGATAAATCCTGTGATTCCTTCCGGCTCATGATACTCGATATGTTCCGTCTGCTCGCCCCTTTTATCCTCAAAGATAATTGTCAGTTCCGGATTCAAATATGCTGTCTCGTGCAGTCTGCTCTTTACTTCCTCCGCACGAAATTTTGTTTTTTCGAAGATCGTATCATCCGGCAGGAAATTAATCGTTGTCCCTGTCTTTCTTGTCTTGGCAATTTTCGGAAGAAGTCCGTCTTCCAAATCAATCACCGGAATTCCTCGCTCATATCTGTCATGATACACCGCACCGTCAC
>OGRC01002321.1_pt1 | contig 10438 bp, 9 predicted proteins | sample 1553431 | NCBI WGS metagenome assembly OGRC01 (sample SAMEA2580064, study PRJEB22360) | human gut metagenome | biome: human gut; feature: human-associated habitat; material: faeces | place: Denmark | collected 2008/2010
TCTATTTGATTTTCATTTAAAACATCTAATGCATTTTGATATTCTTGTTTTAAATTATTATAAATCGTTTTTCTTCTTTGTTTAAAAGCACTATTTAATACTTTATATAAATCTAAATTAGCTTCCTTATTAATTGTAATCTTTAAAATAGCACTATCAATATGAGGTGCAGGAATAAAAACATTTTGACTTACTGTAAACATATATTCAATTTTACCCATATCTTCAATCATATACATCAGTGGACTTTTATAATCGCTTGTATATTTTAAAGCCACTTCTTTTTGTACCATCACGACAATTTCATCAATAACTTTACTTTCAGTTAAAACCTTTTCAATAATTTGAGTTGTAATATAATAAGGCAAATTAGCTACCAAAATAACTTTTTCATACTTATCCTTTAAAGTCATTAAATCCTCTAAATTTACTTTTAAAAAATCTTCAAAAACAATCTCAATATTTTCCTGATTTAAAAACTCTTCATAGACTCCTTTAAAACGTGTATCTATTTCATAGCTTCTTACATATCCTGCATAACGTGCTAATACTTGAGTTAAAGCACCAATTCCAGGTCCTACTTCAATCACTGCACATTTTTCATTAACACTTGAACAACTAACGATTTTTTCTACGACATGAGGATCAATTAAAAAGTTTTGCCCATATTTCTTTTTAGGATATAAATCATATTTATCTAATATATATTGAGTTGTACTTTTAGTCGCTATATCCTTCATTCTCTAACTCCTTCTCTATCATTTCCCTGGAAATACCCACCATATTTAATCTTTTAAACAAAGTCTTTGCATTGCCATATCCTAAATGAAATAAATCATAAACCTTTAATCTTTTCTTTTTATCTCCAATAATATCTAATTCTAAAAACTCTTTCCAAGAAATACTTTCTTCTTGATTTGAAAATGTAACAACATTTTCAATTGCTTTCTTTACAGCTTCTTTATTTGCTTCAGCAATACCTAATTTCTTTCTACCAATAGCATCTTTTCTATCAACAAAAGCATGTTTACAATTTTGTACATATTTTTCTACTTGATTTCTAATCTTTAATCCTGGATAATCTGGATCTGTTAAGACAATAACTCCTCTTGTCTTACTAGCTTCTTTAATAAGTTCTAATGTTTTTTCATCTAATCCTAGTCCATGTGTTTCAATAGTATCAACATCATATAATTCTTTTAATAATTGACTATCTGTTTTTCCTTCAACAACTACTATTTCATTAATTCTTTTCATAACTTTACCATTTTAAATAAATCGTCTTCAATCGATCATTCGTGATATATTGAATATGATCTACCCCTTCTATTAAACGATAGGCATCTCCTTTTTTTGTTAATCTTTCTTTAGCATCATTATATACTTCATTTGAAAATTGCAAATAACATTCTCTTTGATTTTTATTTATTTTAGCTTTTAAAGTATTTAATTGATATAAATCAAAATACAACCCTTCTTCTTTAAAATAAGTATGTTTATCATTTTTGGTTATTTTATAATGATCATCTAAATCATACATTTGTTTCATTGTTTGACTATCAAACATCAAATAATTATTATTGATGATTTCCTCATCAGCTAATACTAAATCACCCCAGGTTGCATCTATATAATAATAATCATTGTCATATTTTATCATATTTATTGCATGTTTGTCTCTTCTTCCTTTTTTTGTTTTCCCTGTTAAAAACGTTGCTTTAAAATGCAATTGATTGAGTAGATACTGCATTGTTTTTGCATAACCACTACAAACTGATTGATGATTAATAAGAACACTGATTATTTCTTGGTTATATTTTGCTTGTTCATTATACTTACAATGAGTAATAACGTCATCATAAATATATTTTATTTTTTGATAGGACTTTAAATCTTGTGTATCCTCTTTTAGTTGTTTGACAATTTTCTTTATCCTTTTTTGATCTTTAAGAATTTCTTTTTCTTTCATACTATATTCAAAATTAAAAAGACCTTTTGTATTAAGAGACCATTCCTTAATATAAAATAACTCTGGATGATCCTTTAAAACCGCATTAACAATTTTACTTACTTTATCTATCTCTTTTTCTTTAATATAAATATTTTGTTTTCTTGTATAAGCAATATTATAAATTATTTGATAGAGTTGTTTTTGTTTTTTATTTAAAAGCTGATAATGATATTTAAAGCATTGATCTTGTTTAAATTTATTTTCTATACTTTGGTAAGATTGTGGAAAACATCCACATAATAAAAATAATACAAGTAGACTAATCAGTTTTTTCATTTTAAAAAAAAATCTAGCAATGCTAGATTAATCTTCTCTCAATTTATATTCAAAATAACTCTTACCAAAATAAACTACACTACCTGCCAAGAGCATCATTAATAATCCTAAGCACATAATAAACATCCCCTTCTTATTCATATCATACTCTTTTATACTATTTTATGCAAATCATTTAGATTTTATATCCTTTTTTTACTTCTTTTTTTCTACAATCTTTTTAAAATTATTATTATAAAATATTATTAGTAAAATAAATATTTTTAAACTTGTTCAATGATTTAAAAGGGGTTAAAATTATAATAAGTAGGTGATATGATGAATGCCGATAGATTATTTATGCTTGTTGATACATGCGCCAATATTGATGAAGTAAAACACGAATTTCCAGATTTAGATTTTTTAACTTATTTTTATGCTTTATTAGGATATTACTGTATTCCTACAATCAAGTTATATAATGAAACAAAAATTGATGAAAATACTTTGAATGGTATTCTTAATGGAAAAATTCAACCTCAAAGAGATGATCTTATTCAAACGAGTTTAGTTTTAAATATTGATTTAAAGAAAACAAACTTTATGCTTTCTCTTGCTGAATGTGAAACATTATCCTATAAAGAAAGCCGTGATAGTTTGATTATCTGTTCAATTAAAAATCATTATTCAATCAATAAAACAAATATCATGTTATCAACTTGCAATCTTGTCAAAATATAAAGGTAGTAAAATAGTGGTTCATACGAACCACTATTTTTTATTTATCTAAATTTTTAAAAGCTGTTGAAAGCATTAATTTAATACGATTTAATTGGTTAACTTCACTAGCTCCTGGATCATAGTCAACAGCTACAATGTTACTTTGAGGATATTTCTTTCTTAAAGCCTTAATAGCACCTTTACCTGTAACATGGTTTGGTAAACATCCAAATGGTTGCATACATACAATATTTGGTGCTCCACTTTCAATAAGTTCAATCATTTCACCAGTTAAGAACCAACCTTCACCTGTTTGGTTACCAATTGAAACAACTTCTTTAGCTTTATCAGCAAGATGTTCAATAGAAGCTGGTGGAGCAAAACGTTTTGATTTTTCTAAGGCTTTGATCATATCTTTTCTTAAGAAATCAACGGCTTTAATTGCGAATTCACATAGCTTAGTAGCTTTAGCTGTCGCATTGAAATGTTTTCTTTCAAATGTTGTTGAATAGAAACAATATTGGAAGAAATCAATTAAATCTGGCATAACCGCTTCTCCACCTTCTCTTTCAATAATATCAACAATTTGATTATTAGCAGTTGGATGGAATTTAACAAGGATTTCTCCTACTAAACCAACTCTTGGTTTCTTGATATCCAATAAAGGTAATTCATCAAAATCTTTTACGATTTGATAAACATTTTTCTTAAATTCTTTCATGCTACCTGTTTCAATATTTTTCATACATTTTTCTACCCATGATTGGTAAAGTCTATTGGCACTTCCTTTTTCTTTTTCATATGGTCTTACACGATAAAGGACTCTCATGAATAAATCTCCATACATTGCACCAATAATAACTTTCTTTGCAAGTGGGTAAGTAATTTTAAATCCTGGGTTTGATTCAATACCTTGTAAATTGGCACTAATTACTGGTACTTGTTCTAAACCAGCATCTTTTAAAGCTTTACGGATAAATCCGATATAGTTTGTCGCACGACATCCACCACCTGTTTGAGAAATGATCAAGGCTGTTTTGTTGACATCATATTCACCACTTGTTAAAGCTTCCATCATTTGTCCAGCGACAAGGATACTTGGGTAACATGCATCATTATTAACATATTTTAATCCTGCTTCTGTAGCTCCTTTATCTACTGATGGTAAAACTTTTAAGTTATAACCACTTTCTTGCATTGCCTTTTCAACAAATTGGAAATGGATTGGTGACATTTGTGGACAAAGGATTGTCCAACGATCATCTTTCATTTCTTTAGTGAATGGTACTTTCACTGGTTTATATTTTTTAGATAAATCAATTTCTTTATTTTCTTGTTTATCAATTGTTGCTTTTAATGAACGGATACGAATACGGATTGCTCCTAAGTTACTTCCTTCATCAATTTTAATAAGTGTATAGATTTTATTTCTCGCATTTAAGATTTCTGCCACTTGATCAGCCGTAACAGCATCTAATCCACAACCAAATGATGTTAATTGAATTAATTGTAAGTTTGGTTGAGATGAAACAAAGGATGCTGCATGGTACATTCTTGAGTGATATGTCCATTGATCCACAACACGTAATTCTTCTAATTCTTTATCTAAGTGACAAACACTGTCTTCTGTTAAAACAGCCATGCCTTCACCAGTAATTAAATCAGCTAATCCATGGTTGATTTCTGGATCGACATGATATGGCCTACCTGATAAAACAACCCCTGTCATATTATTTTCTTTTAAGTAAGAAAGAACTTTTTCTCCTTCTCCTTGGATATCTAAACGACATTGTTGTAATTCTTCATAAGCATGTTCAATCGCTGCTTTTAATTCTTTATCACTAATACCAAATGATTTAAATTCATCTTTTAAGTTTGTAAACATTGTTTTACGATTACTTAAATCTATGAATGGATTTCTAAAGATGATTTCATTTATTTCTAAGTTATCTACGTTATTTCTAATAACTTCTGGATAAGAAGTTACGACTGGACAGTTGTAATGATTTCCTTGAGTAACATTTTCTTTTCTTTCATAAGCAACTGAAGGATAGAAAATATATTTAATTCCTTTTTCAATTAAGCTTTCAATATGTCCGTGTGATAATTTAGCTGGATAACATACACTTTCTGATGGAATAGATTCAATTCCTTTTTCATAGATTTTTTTACTTGAACGTGGTGATAAGACTACTCTGAATTTTAAATCAGTAAATAATGTATGCCAGAAAGGATAGTTTTCATACATATTTAAAACACGAGGAATTCCTACTGTTCCACGTTTTGCTTCTTTAGCCGTTAATGAACGATAATTGAAAACTCGACGATATTTATAATCATATAAGTTTGGCAATTGTTTTGATTTAGGAGGTAAGTTTGCTCCTCTTTCACATCTGTTTCCACTGATATGTTCACTACCATCATTAAATGAAGAAACTGTTAACATACAATGATTTGTACATTTTTGACAATAACGAATTGTACTTTCATAACCGAAAGCATCAACTTGTTCCTTATTAAGTAATGTTGTTCCTTGTCCTTGATATCTTTCTCTAGCAATTAAAGCAATACCAAAGGCTCCCATTAATCCAGCGATATCTGGACGAATCGCTTTGATTCCTGTTTCTTGTTCAAAAGCTCTTAAAACAGATTCATTATAGAATGTTCCACCTTGTACTAATACTGATTTACCAATACTTTCAGGCGAACGTAATTTAATAACTTTATATAAAGCATTTTTAATAACAGAATAAGCAAGACCTGCAGAAATATCTTCAATCTTAGCTCCTTCTTTTTGTGCTTGTTTTACTTTAGAGTTCATAAATACAGTACAACGAGATCCTAAATCAATTGGTGCTGTTGATTGTAAAGCTAGATTAGCGAAATCAGCAACATTGTATCCTAATGATTTAGCGAATGTTTCAATAAATGATCCACATCCTGATGAACAAGCTTCATTTAATAAAATATCTTGAATAATACCATCTTCGATCTTGATAGCTTTCATATCTTGTCCACCGATATCTAAGATAAAGGAAACATCATCTTTAAAATATTTAGCGGCTGTAAAGTGAGAAATTGTTTCTACTTCACTGACATCCATTTTAAATGCAGATTTAATTAAAGCTTCACCATATCCAGTTGACCCAGCATGAACAAGTTCTACTCCTTTAGGTAAGATTTCATAGATTTCTTTTAAAATCTTACGAACAACTTCAATTGGATTTCCTTCATTAGATGAATAGAATGTATATAATACAGAACCATCTTCATCAACTAATACAGCTTTAGATGTTGTCGAACCAACATCTACACCTAAGAAAGCTTTTCCTTGATATGTATTTAAATCTCTTTTCTTTACTTTTGTACGATAGTGTCTATTTCTAAATTCAATACGATCTTCTTCTGTTTCAAATAATGGTTTCAAAGTATCTGTTTCATCAGAAATACCATCTTTTAATGAATCTAAAATATATACAAGTTCATCAATTGTTGTTTTATTCACTTTATCTTCTCGAGCAAGTAAACATGCTCCCATAGCTACGAATAATTGTGAGTTTTGAGGAAAGATAACATCTTCATCTTTTAAGTTTAATGAATCAATAAAACGTGCACGTAATTGATCTAAGAAATAAAGAGGTCCTCCTAGAAAAGCAACTTTACCACGAATAGGTTTACCACAAGCAAGACCACTAATTGTTTGATTAACAACTGCTTGGAAAATAGAAATAGCGATATCTTCTCGAGCTGCCCCTTCATTGATTAATGGTTGGATATCTGTTTTAGCGAATACACCACAACGAGATGCAATTGGATAAATTGTTTCATAGTTTTTAGCAAGTTCATTTAATCCAGCAGCATCTGTTTGTAATAAGGAAGCCATTTGATCAATAAATGCCCCTGTACCTCCTGCACAAGTCCCGTTCATTCTTTGTTCAAGAGTTGATTCAAAGTAAGTGATTTTAGCATCTTCTCCACCTAATTCAATTGCTACATCACATTCAGGAATATAAGTTTCCACTGTTTTTGTACAAGCAATAACTTCTTGAACGAATTCTACATTTAAATGTTTTGATAAAGACAAACCACCTGATCCTGTCATCACTACTTTAACTGGTAAGTTTCCATAGTGTTCTTGAACTTCTTTAATTAGACTTTCTATTGCTGGTTTAACATCAGAATAGTGTCTTTGATATTTTGAATAGATACATTGATGTTCTTGATCTTCCACATATAATTTTACTGTTGTTGATCCAACATCAATTCCCATGTAATATAATTTATCCATTTTTTGACTCCTTTACTAAATTAAGTGTCATTTTAGAAATCGTATTTCTAAATTGTTTCACTTCTTTTTCATCAATTCCATCTAACATAATTTTTTCTAATTGAATAACATGATTATCAATCTTTTCTACTGTACTATACGCATGTTCAGTTGCTTTGATTTTTTTCATACGTTTATCATTTTCAACAGGTTCTTTTGTGATATATCCGTTCTTTTCTAAAGAATTTAAAAGACCTGTTGCAGTTGATCTTCTAATATTAAAATATTTTTCTATGTCTTTTTGATAAACTTCTTCATCATTTTCACATAAATAAATAAGAATTAACCCCTGCGGCCCTGATAACATACAATCAATACCATGAATATCATCTAAATAACGTCCCATATATTTAGACAAAACACGTATTTCCATTCCTATTCGATGTTCCATAAATGTCTCCTTTTTTGTTCGGCTGCTAACATTATACGCTTTTGTCATACTATGTCAAATTATTTGAAATTAATTACTAAAACAAAAAAAATAGATATTTTCATATCTATTTAAATAATGCACTTCCTATACGAATCATTGTAGAACCATGATTTAAAGCTTCATGATAATCATTAGACATTCCCATTGATAACTGATCCAATTGATACATTGGATAATCTTTTTGAAGTCTTTGTAAAAGCTCTTGTGTCATTTTAAAATACTTTTCAGTTTCACTACTTTCAATATGTGGTGCCATCATCATAAGTCCTCGTACTATGACATGAGGATAATCTTTTAAACAATTAAATACTTCATCAATTTCTTCTACTTCAAAACCATGTTTACTTTCTTCTTTAGCAATATTTACTTGAATTAAAACTGGCATTTCTAAATCTCTTTTAGCTGCTTGTTTTTCTATTTCTTTTAATAAAGAATAACGATCAACAGCATGAATTAAAGTCACTTTATCAATAATATATTTTACTTTATTTGGTTGAAGTGTTCCAATAAATTGAAACTCACCATTACCATGATAATTTTCATACTTTTCTAGAAAAGCTTGTACTCTATTTTCGCCAAAACATGTAACTCCTAATTTTTCTAATTTTTCAATTTCTTTAACATCTACATATTTTGTTGCAGCAACTAATTTTGCTGGTTTTACTTCTTCTAATATCTTTTTAACTGCTTCTTCATTTACAATCATAAAACTCTTCCTTTCATGATAAATTCTTACTTTATTATAATTCAATCAAAAAGAAAAACAAGAACTTAGTCTTGTTTTAATCTTATTCTTTCTGATTCCTTTTTTAATACTTTCATTAAAATAGGTGCACATATTAAATAAAAACAAAAATTACCTACTGCATGAAAAGTATCAAATAACAATCCTGCCATATAATAAACAATATATAAAGAAGGACCACCTAACATTAATTGTTCTAGAGAAACAACTATACCAAAGACATATCCCATCAAAAAAGAAAATATAGCCATTGGAAATAACTTAGGTTCTTTATGTATTTTCTTTAAAAAATCTAATAAAACCTGTGTAATCAAACAAATAACGACCCATGCAAGAATTTGGAAAAAAGTCCATGTTCCCATACCTAAAAACAAATTAGAAACAACAGTTGTAACAATACTTAATTTAACTCCAAAACCTAATCCAAATAACATAACTGAAATAATAATGATAGATGTAACAGGCTTAATATTAGGTAATGCTTGCAGATATATACGTGAAGCAATATTAACAGCTGCCAATATTCCTATTAAACTAATTTCTTTTACTTTACTCGAATGCATATAGTCTCCTATTCATAGTTAACATAATACCAAACAACTTTATCGCCATCTTTTAAATTGTATTTAATTGCTGCCATATTAGGGGCAACACCATTAACACTATACATCCATCCAGACATTGGCCCATGTTGCTTTTCTTTTAAACCACCTATTCCTGAAACATAATAATCACTACCCTCAACTTCTTTACCATTTTTAGCTGCTATAATTTTTAATACACTTAAAGCATTACTATTTTTATCAACATTTAAAGTACCAGCCATCATTGTATTTCCCATTCCAATTACTTGAATATTTATTGTAATTTTTTCATTAGTTGGTTGTTGATTCGATGAACTATTGGTTGATGAATTATTTGACTGATTATTACTTGTTTGTCCACTATTTGATTGAGATTGATTCGTAGAACTTTGAGAATGACCTGCACTACTACTTTTACTATTGCTTTGAGTTGTAGATGATGATTTACTATTTGATTTATTTTTATCATTTGTTTTTGTTTCATCTGTTGATTGTGTTGATGATTGACTGTCATTTTGTGTAGATTCACTTGTTTCTTGTGTTTGATCAGTTGTCTCTTGTTTCTCTTCTTTTTTAGTTTCCTTAGTATTTTTTTCTTTCTTATTTTTTGTAGTGTCTACTTGTGCTACTTGATTGGTTTTATAATTTCCAGTAACACCATTATAAATAGAAAAACTACCAATAAAAACAAAAGAAATTGTAATAAATAATATTACAATTCTTTTTGTTTTATCCATATTTTTTATTTTATTAATGAACTCTTTCATATTCTTTTCTTAATACTAAGAATAATCCACCAGACACCATTGATAATGAAACAAAGATAACAACATTAGTTTCATCTCCAGTTTTTACTGAAGTTGTTTTTTGATTTGTTGTTTCAACTTTATTTGTAGATTGGCTATCTTTTTTTGTATCTGTTGGTTGTGCTGGTTTTGTGTTATCAGGTTGTTCTGGATTCATCATTTTATCATAAGCTTTTTTTGCTTTTTCAAAAACTGAACCATTTTTATATGTACCTAATGTTTTAGCTACTTCTGCAGTTGTATATTCTGCATTATAACCACTTGGGAATGACCCATCGCTTAATTGTGTATTTAAAAGACAATCTATTGGATGAATAGTATATCTATCATTTAATAAACTATTTGTGATTGAGTATCTACATTATCAGCAGTAACCCATCCTGTTGTTGTCATTGTTGTATTATTTTTAATATAATCAATTGCTTTATTGATAGTAGTCGCATATTTTTCTTTATTCACAACTGCTAAACCTTCAATAACCCATCCTGTAGTATCATAATCAGCGTAATAAGTTCCGCCCCATTCATAACCACAAACACTAGATGATGCTAATTCAT